>Ga0208191_1000226_pt1 | contig 48789 bp, 38 predicted proteins | sample June2015DPH_13_5_FD_184709 | JGI IMG/M metagenome (GOLD analysis project Ga0208191, IMG submission 184709) | Peatland microbial communities from SPRUCE experiment site at the Marcell Experimental Forest, Minnesota, USA - June2015DPH_13_40... | ecosystem: Environmental > Terrestrial > Soil >... | reverse complement strand
AAACTCGTCCAATGATCCCGTCATGGCGTGGGAACAACCCGGCCAATGTAGTGGAGACCTTTTGAGCACCACCCCGTGTTCACAGAGCTTTACGAGTCGTTGCCCCAGCCGGTTGAGAAAGTCGGGCCAAGGTTGGAGCATGATTTTCAAGCTGTTCGTGAATTCATGCATTTCCAATTCGGCGTATCCGTTTTCACTAACCGCAACAATACCTTCTGCATACTCCGCAGAAGGGAGGATAAAGTGGCCGTCGCGGTCTGCTGTAACCAGAACTTCACCATGGCCGGAAGCCTCCACCAATTTCGCTTGATCCAGCTCAAGTTGATAACCTGAAACTGCCAACGCCACTTGCGCCCCGACCGCTGGTTGTCCATTGGGGAGAAGCACGGTTCCGGTAATGTCCGCAGCAAAGACTGTTATGCTGGACAGCACCCAAACGATCAAAACTCTCATGGCGTGCGAAGTCATCAAATTTGCGAATTACAGTCAAGCATTTACCGCCGAGGATTGACCAACGGATACGACATGTCCGTTCTGCGAACCATTCCCCGAACAGCTTTGCTTGGCGGCATTTCTTTTCTGCCAGTGCTGATTCAGCGCATTCGTGACTTTGGCCAGCCACATGCGATCTTTGACCTGTTCCAGCAGTTCCGACGCGGCAAAATACTTGACGCTCTGCGGTGGCGGATTGCCCAACGGCTTGAGCAAGCGCACGCCCACGAGAATCGGCACATCATGCGGCTGGCAGTTCAGCACCCAAGCCGCCTGCTCCGCTGTCAGACGGGCTGGCAACTGCCCCAGCAGCCGCATAAATTGTTGTTGGTCCTCTCTCATTCCAGTTTGAAATCCTTGAACGCCGGATGCCGCTGGCCGACCAGTTTGACACCCCACCATGCGCCCTCCTTGGTTACGTATTTCGCGCAGTAGTCGGAAACATCGTCCCGGCTATTCACCGGCTCAATCCGATTCCGGCCGTATCGGTCAAACCACTTTTGCCAAAGGTCCCGGCGTGATTTGTTCAAACAATCGCACCACACCGCATGAACGTGAAAACCATCCCGCCCTGGATTCTGTTCCAGTGCGTAAAAATTCGACACGCCCCACATCTCCCGCTTCATGAACTTGAGATAACACCGCTCCGCCGACCAGACCGACGCTTCCCATTTAAACGTCAAATGGGCAATCACCTGCCACGGTGCCAGTGAGTGAACCCAATCACCCATCGCCACCGCCAACTCGGCAGCTTTGACCCGATCAGCCGGCTCAATATATCGCGCAATGTTCATATTTGACCTTCACTGCTCCGTGTCTGGACACACCTTTCGGACAAGGATGCGTTGGCGTGGGGCGCGCTTCGCGCGCTCCCACGCCAATCCCTTCCACGGGGTCGTCCTGTGTGACCACGTTCCGAACTACTCCAAGGCCAATACCGACACCGCCCGAACGATGACGCCGTTGTTGGCGCAAATGGCCTTGGACTGAACTTCTTGGTATAAACTGGCGATGACCACACGACGGTCCGCCATGATGTTCTCCGCTGCTGTCGAGCAACCGTGAATATAAATGAAGCCTTCTCCGAAGAGTTACCTGGTAGTGGGAGAGTTGTCGCCGGTTAAACCGAATTCTGACGGAGTTGTAAATTGAGTCATTCGCAAAAGCCGATTGACCGGCGTAACCGCTTTCCCCCTGGCGCAAAGACTTTCGCGCTGTCCGCTTTGCTCCCATCACAAAAGACTTTGCGCCAGCCCGATATTGGCGCGACCAAAGCAGCGTGGCCGTTCTTCGAACCGCCTGCGGCTAATTCTCCGCCCGGCAACGCCGCTTCCGGCGCGAAACGCCTTCGGTTCTGATTGGTAGCGGGGACCGGAGCGACTTCATCGTCCTTTCGCATTTAGTTCAAACATCCGGCGTGACCGGACTCAGACGCCACTGCGCTCGTCCTGGCTTTCGCTCCATTCCGGCAGCTCGTTTTATCACGGATGACTCAACCGATAAAACATATTGCTTGCAGGCAGTGTGATGTTCAGATAATTCGTGCCGTTGGAGGTTGTCACGCCGCTGCCGGCCAACCAGCCGGCGGGCATGGTCAGACTGTTGTTCTGCTGCAAAGTCCAGCCCGACACGTCCTGCCAGAACACCGTCACGGTGCCGCCGGATTGGCTGATGTAAAGCGTCGGCCCCTGCAATGCAAAAATTGTTCCGAAACCCAAATCTCCGCCACTTTCCGTCGTCCCGTAAAAAGAGCCGTTCTTCCCTTGCAGAAGCGCCGCTTCAGGTTCACTGCCGTTGGCGTATGCCGTGTCAAGGAAGGTATAGAGGACGGTGAAGCCGCTGCCGTCCGTGTTCAGCTTGAACACCGTGCCGACACCGTAGCCGCCCCCGCCGCTTCCTGACGCCGTTCCATAGAGCGCCCCGTCATTCCCTTGCACCAGCGGAGCGGTAGGACTTGCCCCACTGGTGTCGGGGTAAGCCAAGAAATCGTAGATGTCCGTATAAACACTTCCATCCGTACTGAGTTTGAAAATCATGCCCTCCTGGTTTGTGCCGCCGTAAGGTGTCGTTCCGTAGAGAAAGCCGTCTTTTCCTTGCACGAGCGCCGCCTGAGGTTCTTCACCGTCGGTGCCCGCGCCAAAACTATGGATTACCGTAAAACCGCTCCCATCGGTAGCCAATTTGAACGCTGTGCCCGAGCCGTTCGTTCCGTTTAGTGTAGTCGTTCCGTAAAGCATACCGTCGCTGCCTTGCACCAATGCCGCAGCAGGGAATTCCCCGCTGGTCTCCGGTGCCACAGAGAAATCGTAGATCATCTGGTAACCGCTCCCGTTGGTGTTCAATTTGAACACGGTGCCGGCGTCGTAGATGCCGCCGTGCTCGGTCGTGCCGTAGAGCGCCCCGTCGCTGGCTTGCATCAGCGGCGCAACAGGTTGCGCCCCGTCGCCATAGGGGGTTTGAAAGGTATAGAGCACCATGAAGCCGCTCCCGTCGGTGTTCACCTTGAACACTTCGCCTCCGTCGTAAATCATGTCCTGGTAGATGCCACCATTGAATTCCGTCGTTCCGTATAGCACACCGTCATTTCCCAGAATGACATTCACCGAGTTACCGGCGGTGGTCCCGGTGAACGGTCCAACCGGCAAGTTTAAAAGAATCGTGTATCCGCTCCCGTCCGGGTTGAGTTTGAACACCGTGCCAGCGCCGATGTAGCCGACGCTGCCGCCTTCAGTCGTGCTGCCATAAAGCGTGCCGTCGCCGCCCTGGACCAGCGCCGCCGTCGGGTTTATTCCGTCGCCGCCGGTGTTGGAGAAAGCATGGAGCGTCGTGAAGCCGCTCCCGTCGCCGTTCACCTTGAACACCGTGCCGTACGAGTTGCCGCCGAACGCCGCCGTCCCATAAAAAGCGCCGTCGGCCAACTGGATCAGCGATGCCACCGGCGTCTCGCCGTCAACGTTGGTTCCATAAGAGTCAATATTGCCCGGGGAGGTAAAGCTGTAGACCGTGGTAAAGTCGCTGCCGTCCGTGTTCAGCTTGAACACCGTGCCGGCGCCATTTTCATTATTTGCGTTGTTTCCTGCCGTTGTTCCGTAAAGCTCGCCATCGTTGCCTTGCACCAGCGCCGCTTCAGGATACAACCCATCCGGGTACACTATCTCTTCACCAACACCCTGGATATATTCATAAAAATACGTGAAGCAGTACAAGTTCGTGTAACCGCTCCCGTCCGTGTTCAACTTAAAGACCACTCCCAGGGAGTTGGAGCCGCCGTCCTCGGTCGTGCCATAGAGCGCCCCATCATTTCCTTGGATCAACGCCGCAACCGGAGATGCGCCGTCGTCGTTGTCACCCGTAAAGGGGTGGAGCACCATGTAGCCACTGCCATTCGTTTGCAACGTGAACACCGTTCCCCCGCCGCCGCTGCCGCCGTCTTCAGTCGTGCCGTAGAGCGCCCCATCACTGCCTAGCAACAGCGCCGCGAAAGGTCTCTCCCCGTCGCCGCTGGTACCCGTAAAGGTATGTAGCACCATGAAGCCGCTACCGTTCGTGCTCAACTTAAAAACAGTGCCTCCGGAGCTGTAACCGGCGGCGGTTCCGTAGAGCGTGCCGTCGCTACCTTGCACCAGCGCCCCCGCCGGATACCCCGTGGTCCCGTCGCCGAAACTAAAGAGCACTTTGTAACCGCTTCCGTCCGTGTTCAACTTGAATACCGTGCCGGCGTCATAGGTGCCGCCGCTCCCGGTCGTGCCGTAAAGCATCCCATCACTGCCTTGCACCAGCGCCGCACCAGGGTTTTCCCCGTCGCCGCCCAAGCCCGTAAAGGGATGGAGCACCGTGAAACCGCTCCCGTTCGTGTTCAACTTGAACACCGTGCCTTCGATGGCGCTTGGGCTGCCGTATCCTGTCGTCCCATAGAGTGCGCCGTCACTCCCCTGGATAACGTTAGCAAAAGGATTTGCGCCCGATTGGGCGGGGATGCCAAAGGATTTAAGTCGCTGAAATGTAAACTGCGCTTCTGCCGGCTGAACCCACGCCAGCCCCAGCCCCAGCATCAACGCCAAAAGGACTAGGTCCCGCCACGGTGCAGGTTTCGGGCAAGGTTCATGGTGGTCCGGCGTTGCTCGGTGTTTGTCGTGGCTGGCCCTGCCGGAGCAGGGGCAAACGATTGGGCGTGGAAGGATCGGGATTTTCATGGGCATATTTCGATTTGTAATGATTGGCCGTGAGCGAAGGGGGTTGAGTGAAAGTTGAGCGTCAGTGGAAAAACAAACGGCTGGTGACGGGGACAAGTCATGGATTCTCTGTGATCCGGAGTCACGGCGGGCGTGGTGCCGGGTTTCAGGTTCGGATTCATGACTGTATCACTCACAATTTGTCCGATCCGATCACTGTGGCGGCAACAATGACCACCGCCAAGATCAGGGCGATCACCAACAAAGTGGTCTGCTCCGCATTCGATTTTGCGCACTTGGGGCGCCGGGTTCATTAGCTGTAAAAAGCATTTCCCCCGATTGGCGACACTGGCTTTTGAAGGAACACCGGGGGGCGAACTGCTCCAGCAAGCAAATATTCCATCTGAAAATTTTCAGCTTGTCAAGCAAATGTAATAGAATATATCAGAAATTATTAATTCTCTCGGACCGGGCGCGGCTTGATCCGGTGTTGGCGGGTGCAGACACTTCTCCAACGGGCAGTTAAATTGCCACGGACACCAAAAGAGTTAAGAAGGGTTAAGCTGGGTTAAGCCGAATTATGTTGAATAGCCAATGAATTCGGGTATATTTGAAGCGCAACAGCGGGGTAAATCGGCCGATTCCGACCCACGCCTTCAAGCCTGCCGTTACGCCTGGGCGGAACCCGCTAAGACTGTCGGCTACAGGAATTAGCCTTAACCCCGCCGCACTTTTCAACCTCCGTTTACAGAAATACCTGCGCGAATTTGCCACCACAGACCTGCATTTCTTTCTGGGCACAACAAAGCAATTCCACAGTTGGACGGAAAACCCGTGGGCCATCATCGGTGTATTTCCAATCCCGCACGAACACCAGGCCGAACTTCTCTGGTTCCAGTATAAGTTTCTGACCGTTCTTTTGACAGTGATGGTGGAAAATCAGGGTTGGTGCTTCAGCGTGAAATATTCTATGGTTGCACTCAAATCCTTGCGAAGGTTTCCTTCTGGTGCAAAACCGGCAGCGCGCAATTTTTCAATAGAGGCCAGCGAATGTTTCACGTCACCGAGACGGTCGGGCGTGTACTTGATTTTCGAACGCGAGCCGGTCAGGTGACAAACGGTCTCTGCCAAATCGTTGATGGTGATGCACTGGCCGGACGCAAGGTTAAAAACTCCCGTCGCATCGGATCGCGTCGCAAAAAAAACATTCGCCATTACGATGTCTTTCACGTAAATGAAATCACGCGTTTGTTCGCCGTCGCCGAAAATGGTGATTGGCTGATGCTTAATCGCACGATCAATGAAAACCGGCACAGCGGCGGCATATTGGCTCTTCGGATTCTGATGCGGTCCAAAGACATTGAAGTAACGCAGACAGGTTGTCGCCAGCCGGCCTTCGCGGGCAAACATTCCGCAATAAAATTCACCGTCCAACTTCGTGATGGCGTAGGGACTTTTCGGTTCGGGCAACATCGTCTCGACTTTGGGTGTAACAGGATTGTCGCCGTAAATCGCAGCCGAACTGCTGAAAATCAATTTCCTCACCTTTGCGCGCGCGGCCTCTTCAAGCACGACAAGCGTGCCCGTCGTGTTAATTTCGTTGCACTCGATTGGCTTTTGCATGGACTCCGGCACGCTGACCATTGCCGCGAGATGAAAGACAAAATCCACGCCCCCCATCGCACGGCGAACGGCTTCGCGGTCGAGGATGGAAGCTTCAATGAACTCGTGTTTGAAGCCCGCAAGATTGCGTTTGAAACCAGAGCACAGATTGTCCAACACGCGCACCTCGGCTCTGTTATGGAAATGTTCGGCGATGTGGCTGCCGATAAAACCGGCGCCGCCGGTAACCAAAACTCTCATTCAAATCCTTTCCACGAGTTTGTTCATTTGCTCTTCCTGCTGTTCGATGGACTCAACCAGCTTGAACTGTGTGCGGCAGCGGTCAAGATTATGGTTTTCGCGATGCACCTTGAAATACGTGTCACCCGCCAGGAAATCCGTCAGAAAACGGATGCCAATTTCAAGCGTGATGAGCTTGCCAGAAAACGGGAGATATTTTTTCTCAGCTTCAGTCAAAAAATCGCCGGCCGACGCCAGATAACCGCGCGCCAGCGCCTCGAACATGGGGAATTGCATGGTGACCTTGGATAGGTCACGCTCATCTTCCTTTACCGGGCTGGTGGTCGTGCGCACCAAGTCGCCGAAATCATAAAGTGCCAGTCCTGGCATCACCGTGTCGAGGTCAATGATACAAATCCCATCACCAGTGGTGTCGTCCAGCATCACGTTGTTGAACTTGGTGTCGTTGTGCGTCACCCGCTCCGGCAGCCCGGCGTCAAGCAACGTGCCGGTGATGGCCTCATGCTTGAATGCAAATTCAATTTCCGGCTCCGCGAATTTCGCACGTTTGACCGTGTCGGCTTGAATCGCTTTTTCCAGCGCGGCAAAGCGCTTTGGGGTGTGGTGAAAATCGGGAATCGTGTCGTGCAGCCGGGACGCGGGCAAATCCGCCAGCAGCCTTTGAAACCGGCCAAACGCCTTCGCCGCTGCAAACGCCTGCGCGGGTGATTCAACGGCGTCGTACGTGCGCGCCTTTTCGATGAAAACGTAAGCCCGCCAGTAGTTTCCGTGTTCGTCGCAATGGCAGGGTCCGCCATCTCGCGATGGAATCAGCGTCAGCGTGCGGCGACTGAAGTCGCGTTCGCTGTTGATTTTGCCGCCGAGATGCGCTGTGACCCGCTGAATGTTTTCCATCAATGCAACGGGATTTTTGAAGATGTTATGGTTGATGCGTTGCAGAATGTAGCGCACCGGCACACCACCCTGATCAAACTTGACACAGTAGGTGTCGTTGATGTGACCGCTGCCGCAAGATTCGGCAGCAACGAATTCGCCGTAGATTTGGAATTGTCGCGCCATCGCGCGAACATCGTGGGGCCGGTTCATGTCCAGAGGTTCTGAGGGTAGTCGCCTCGGGCGACGAGCGCAAGAGTGCTTTCCACGACGCGCGGATGGTCGTCGTGATAAGTAACGCCAAACCACGAATCCGGCGTGCGGAGCACCTTGCATATTTCTTGACCAGTGCTGACCAGGGCGTTCACAGCCGCCGGAAGGTAGAACTCGGCTTTTTCGTCCTGTACACGTTTTTCAAGAAATTCATTGAACATCCTTTGCAAATGCCCGAAGAGGGTTGGCGTGAACCCCCACATGTTCATCGAAGTGGTTTCGTCGCCGCTGAGATGATGAACGATCCCGGCATCATCGGTGTATTTTGCAGCGGTGCCATCCATTTCGATACCCGTGATTTCAGTCACGGATTGCAGGTAACGGTCGCCAGTCACCTGACAAACGCCGCGCGCCACGCTACCGAATTCGGAAAGTGTATTGCGCAGAAGGAACCCCACCATCGCATAGTCTCGATTGCTGGAATGCAAATGTTCCGCCAGTACGCGGAAGGAACTTGCCCCATAGAAATCATCCGCGTTGATGACGCCAAAGGGTTCAGAAATGGCGCCAGCAGCCGCGAGGATCGCGTGCCCGGTGCCCCATGGTTTTTTGCGACTGGCCGGAACAGAATATCCCGGCGGCAGCATGTCGAGGTGTTGAAAAACATATTCGACTGGAAACCGTTTCTCGAATCGCTTGCCGATGATTTCCCGGAAGGGCGCTTCGATGTCACGACGGATGACAAAGACGAGCCTGCCAAACCCGGCGCGTAACGCGTCGAAGATCGCGTAATCAATGATGGTTTCGCCATTCGGGCCGACCGGGTCAATCTGTTTCAGGCCACCGTAGCGGCTGCCCACGCCCGCTGCTAAAATCAGCAAGGTTGGTTTCATCGAATCTGCCTAAACTTTCTGCCAGTCGGGTTTGTGTTCATATGGTGGCGTGGTTTGGCCGGAAGTTTTGGCAGTGTTAAGGTACTTGTACAATACAGCCGGTTGAAAACCGGGATCAAGCGGCGCGGGAATTACGAGGATACGTGTTCTGTTCATTTATATACGCAGAAAAATTTTACGCCAATACAACCACCACAGAATCAGCCACTCCACCATCATAACGCCCAGGCCCAGCACCAACGGTTCATAAGTCTTGCCCAAAAGCTCAAAGCCGTGATGGCCAAGGTGTCGCAGCAGGGCTTCGGTGATGAAGCCGACAAACAGCCAGGACATCACATACGCTGCAATCGAATTCATCCCCACCACTTTGACCGGGAAGGTCCAAGTGCGCCGGTTCCATACGTCAATGATCAGGTAAAATCCCGCCAAGATGAGCAAACACCAACCGCCGCTGAACAGCACCCAACCCGGTGTCCAGATGCGTTTCACTACGGGGCAAATACCCACAGCACCCAACAGCCAGCCGATGGCGAGGCTGGCGACACCGGCAACAGCCAACCAACGCACCTTGCCGAGCGGCGGGCGTTCGCTGCGCAGCACACCACCGGCGAGCAAACCGAGAATCATCGTGCCCAATGTTGGAATAAAGTTTAACGTGGAATAACCGCCATCGTCGGCATAGGCAAATGGATGCGCTTGCGGAAAAAGATTCAAAAACCGAATGTCAAACGCCCATGCCAAATTGGTGTTTAGACTCCAATGTCCCGCAAAACCGGGAAGCTGCAGGCTTGGGCTTGTGCCAGCTTTGGTCCAGTCAAAATTCGGACCCGGCAACGGAAAGAGCGCAAACGCCGACCAATAGGCAACCAGGATGACCGCCAGTGCGCCCCACTGAACACGCACCGACCGCAATGCGAGCAAATACAGGAAGCCGTAGCCAAGGCCGATTTGCGTGAGAGTGTCCTTAAAAGTCCAATAGGTTTGCGGATGGTCAATTGACCGGAGAAAAATGCCCAAAAAGATAAGCACCAAGGCGCGCCAGAAGGCATGTAAAGTGCGCTGCCATTGTGGCTGTCCCACAGTAGTCCGCCGCGCCAGCGAATATGGCAGCGCCACCCCCACAAGAAATGAAAATCCCGGCTGGATCAAATCGTGCAGCGAGCAACCGATCCACTCGACGTGGGATTGTTGGCAGGCTAAAAACGCCCACAATCTGCTCCCCGGTAAAGCCTTGGCAACGCTATCCACATCCAGAACTTCACTCAACATCAGGAGCATGACGAATCCCCGAAAGGCATCTATCGAGCCGACACGGTTCCCCATTCCTCCGGCCGGCACAGCAACCGAAGTGGTTTTGTACGAAACAGAAGCCGCTGTGTTCATTTCATTTTCATTTCTTCCAGTACCAGCACTTCAAACGAATGCATGGTGAACGTATGCGGCTGGCCGGCCTGCAATTCCACCGCCGGCTGCTGGCGGTCCTCTTTCCACGGACTGTGCATGATATAGCTTGTTCTGGTGTGCGGTGGCAGTTGGAATAATTCCTTCACATCCGCAGTGAAGGCGGCGGGTTTGTCGTCCGGATTGCGCAACACCAAAATGGCCTTGCTTGGCGACCACGATGCCCAGCCGTAAATTTCACCCTTGTCCGGATTGCCGCCAATCCAGTGGGTGTCCACCAACACATCGGCGTTCGCGCGTGACCATTTGGCAGCCTCGGCCAAGTCGTCCCAGTTCTGCTGGTCCAACAGCTTGGGCGTGATATACATCTCTTGCAATTGTGTGCCGTCGCCGAAAAACTCGCGCACCTGGTCGGCGAAGTCCGCATCGCTCAGGCTACACAGATGAATTGCATTCGTCGCGTAAATAATGCCGTGCAACATGAGCGAATTCAGCGGATACAGCGGCGCATGCTCCACGACGTTTTGATATATCTGTGCGTCGCGGTAAGTCATCCACTGTTGGCACCACGAACCTTTGCCTTGGAAGTCGTGATCCGCGCCGCCGCGCCACGTTGAGTCCACGTAAAGCAGCCAGAATGGCGAGGGCCAGGTGCCGGTCGTTTGGTTGATATAAATGTCGGGCTTGGCGGCGCGCAGGTCGGCGATCAGCCGCATCATCGCGTCGCCATCGCGCGTCAGCCCGCTTTCGCTCGCCTTGGCACCCGCCGCCAGCCCGTCAAACTTGAACTGGTTGACACCGTATTTTTGAACCATCTCCAGGCAAATATCGTGGAAACGCCGGTAATACTTCGGTCCGGCCAGTGAAAAACCATTGGCGTTGGTCTCGAAACCTTGCCCGGACCCGTATTTAAGTCGTTGTTCCTTTGCTTCGTTGTAACCGCCAAAGGGCGATAACCACACACCGATGCCGGCGTCGGATTTCGCGGCAGCCCTATTCAGAGGCGTGAAGCCGTTGGGAAAACCGCTATTGAATTTCCAGAGCGTCCGGTTGTCATCCCAACCGTCGTCCAACAGAAATGAATCCAATTTGACATTGCGTTTCTCGACCAACTCCCGTCCGATTTGGTTGATGACCTCCAGGCCTTCGCTTTCGTTGTATTTCCGGCCGGCCCAGGCGATGTCGTACCAGGAATTATAATGCGGAAACGGCCGGTACGGATGGGCGCGTTCGCGTTCAATGTAGGCGAGAAAACCGCGCCGCAATTGCCCGGCTGGCGCGACGCCGATCACGCAACTCTGCGTCAGGGTTTCGCCGTCTTTCAAAATGGCATTGCGGACAAAACTGCATTGCATGACGTTACTGGAATCCACCAGGTTTTGCGCCATTGGATGTTCATAGCCAAAAAAGAAATCGCCTGCCACCACGGGCGAGCCATCCACCGTGCCGATGGTTTTCGCACCAGGAACTTCTTCGTCCTGCAATATGATTTTTCCCACTTGAACGTCCTTGTCGGTGGCGCGAAGCGCGAGTTCTTCGCGAACATACGCTGAGCCGTCGCGCAAAATCACGCGCCATTCGGCGGAGAGATTTCGATTCCTGTCGGAGAGTTTTACCACGAGTTGTCGGCCCGGAAAATGGCGCGCCAGCATAGGCGAGTCAGGTTCCGGCTTCAGCCGTCCTGCTTCCGGCGATCCATCCAGCTTAAAGTCGGATGCTTTTACAACCGCGCCGTCCCCCAACACCAATTGGAAACATTCCCCGGTGAGATTGAGCGTGGTTTTATTAAGTTTGTCATCCACCTGGACGGGCCGAAATTTTCCGTCCACCAAATGCCAGTGCCAGGCAATGGCCGTGTTTTCCAATTGTCCACTGATTTCGCCGGCATGGCCGGCGAAAATTCCCAACGACAGGAACAGACTGATGATGGATTTCATTTAGATTCTTGCGCGTAAAGTGGTCTTTGAATGATTTCTTTTTCTCCGCCCTCAAAATATTTCCCGATTTCCTCCAGGTTTTTTCCCTTGGTCTCCGGCAGAAAGAACGCGGCAGTAACGAAATAAATCACGGTGAATCCGGCGAACGCGAAAAACATGGTGGAGCAACCGTATTTGCCGACCGTCGGCAGGAAGATCGCAGCGATGGTCGTCGAGACGGCTTGATTAATTACCAGCGCGATGCTCATGCCGTTGGAGCGGATGCGCGTGGGCATCAACTCGGACAACACCAATGGAATTAATCGGAACGCAGCCGGACGCAATAAGCTTTGATGAAGATAAATTCACCGGTTTGGTCAATCGTTGCATTTTTATAGACCTATTGAGGTGTTGCCAACATACAAACAACGCTCCGCTCACTCGTCCAACATGAATTTGCAAAGGGCGTTAACGCGGTGGACTATTACTTCACCCTTTCAAAATAACATAATTCATCATACGGAACAGCCACCGGTAAAGTTGCCGGCCCTTGATACAACTTTCCATTAAATCCCTTCCACGCACCGCTTGGCAAAATCACTTCCCTTTGGGTCGCTCCCTTCTCCAATACCGGCGCAACCAGAATCTGATCGCCCAACATGAACTGATCATTCACGCGTTCATACCCCTGGTGTGGGAATACATATTCCAAGGAACGGACAACCGGTTCGCCCGTTGAGGCCGCCTGCTTGACCAGATTCAAAATATTACCCTTATGTTCCTCCCTCACCTGGACGGCTTTGAGGACCGCCTGCAGATGTGCTTTGTCGAGCACGCGCCAAGGCGCCACGGAGAACTGCATCATGGGCATCAAGGCCTGGCATTGCGTAGAACGCACAATCAACTCCTGGTCAATGGTCGTGCCCGGGAGAAACGATGTGAATTCACCGCCCCCAATCATGTCGGGACATGAAAATGGATAACCCATCAATCCTTCGAGAATCATATCAGGAATTAATTTCCTGAGATCTGTCCAAGAGTGTGCCTTGTCACTCAATCGTTCACCGAGAGGCTGGCCGCCCATCTTCCACATGGCCCGATATTCGTTCAACGGATAATGAAGCCCGATTTTCCCATACAACTCCGTTTGTGCATTGGGCGATGCCGGCTGCAAAGTTGTAACCCCGCAATAAAAAGAACTGTCACCGCCATCAAGCTTGAATCCATCCACTTGATAGGTGGTTTGCAGGTAATCCAGCCGGGACCGAAACCAATTCACTGCTTTGGGGTTGGTGAAATCGAGGAGCGCACTTGCTCCATTCCACCACCTGACGATGGCCGGCTCACCTGAATGATCCTTTACCAGAAGGTTTTGCTTTGCCAAATCACGGTAAACATCGCAGTCGGGGCTGATAAACGGACATACCCAGAGCATCACCTTGAACCCGTCCGCGTGCAAGGTGGCAATCATGGTTTTGGGATCAGAAAACCTTCCTTTATTAAAATCCCATTTCCCGTAATCCTCCTGCCAATTGTCATCAACCATTAGCACTCCGGCGGGAAAACCATGGTCCTCAATCCCTTTGGCGTATTTCAGTATACCCGCTTGATTCTGGTCGTACATCAACTCTATCCAAGTATTGTACTGGGGATTTGAAAACAACAGCTCATCCGGGGTTTTTCCCGAAGGAGGAAAATACTTGCTGCTGGCATACAAAAACGCGTCGCGCAGTGAATTTCCCGCTTTGCTCTGAAATATCTGTCCGCTTGGGGGATCCAACTGGAGGCCTTTTCCCCCTTGAAACCGAATCTCGAATGGAGCTTCCGACCAGATTACGTCCCCTTGGTCGGACAATAGCAACGGCTGGACTTGATTTTGGTGATTATTTCCGCGCACATCAACCGTATAACCGTCCGCCATCGGCATCTGGAAACCGTCTTCAATGATGCCCGCCCACCAAGCGACATTTGTTGGCGTTGTAACCGTGATCGTATTCGCGTCCGTATTCTGCGATGTTTGGCTCAACATGCAATGTGGAAGCACGATCAGCGCAATAACCAGACGTAAGCAGCCTTTCATAAGTTGGAATTGAACGAATCTTGGGATGGCAAGGTTGGACGCAATAAACGGGGCGCCGGAAAACCGGCGCCCCGTTCTTTTCAATTATGGATGGAAGAGTCCAAAGAAGCAATTCGTTGGGGCATGCCCGAATGCCGTGTTCAACGTTGATTGATTGATAACGGTTAAACGTTCGGCGCCTCCCACACTAATCCAACCTGTGGCAGCGGTTGGAAGACTCGACCATTGAGAACTCCCAAGTTGTTTTGCGAGATTGTCGCTGGCGTATAGGTTGGTGAAACCATAGTCCGGAAAGGGCCAGGTGACCCAATACTTCGCGTCCGGAGCGGTAATGAAAACGCCCGGAGGATCCTCGGCATACAGCACCCAAGTGGCGGGATTAAGCGATGCGAAGGTGTCGTTGATAGAACCCGCCGAACCTGAAACCTGGACCCGGCTGAAGGTGGACGACTGCCCGACATTCGCATTATTATTCGGCAGAGTACCAACATAGACAGACAGTGGATCCTGGAAAAGTGACGCATCACTCGCGGGGATGGTGAAGTTTGTGCTGGTATTATCAGGGGTAGTTATTGTGACGTTGGTGTTGTTGTTAAAGGTCAGGATCCAATTTCCCACGGGGCCGGATGCGCAAGGTATACTCACGGCTAAAGCCATATTCCCGCTACTCGGATTATTGACCTTGTATTGCAAAGTGCCCGCCCCAGTTCCATCCGGGTTCTCGCCCACAAAAAAGTCAACCACATTCGCTGAATACCAATCGACGCTGGGACCGGCTACCATACCCGCACCTGGAATTAGGAACATTTGAGATTCAAATCCGGGGTAATTCACGCCCGGACAGGCGGCAATATTCATGGAATACGTCGTCGTAGGGGAGACAGCCGTGGCCGTGTTCCAGGAATAGTTGCTGTTGACCGTTTGGACCATCTGGCGCTGCCAGGTGCCGAGCGGCTTGCTGCAAATGCAGGTCAGACCCGCCGGCGGGGCTTTGGCCAGGCTTAACGTCGGCTGGTTCGTGAAAACAGTGGGCGGAGCAGTAAATACGATATTGTCAATCCAAACAGAGACGGGGCCGGTCGGGCTGGAGGTGCCGTCGGAGATGAACCCGATAATCGCCTCGCTGTTGAGCGCGTTCGTAATCCCCGAAAAGGAACCACTGAAGTGCTGCCACTCGGCTGTTGGAGCCAAATTGACCCAGCCTACCAACGTGACCCACTGATTATTGATGATAAGTTCCACGGCGCCGTAAGACCACCCGTCTGCCGAAAGAGAGGAATTGGTGACGTCAACCTTGATATCAACATCAAAGTTTATGTAGTTCGAGCAACAGAACGTTGGGGTGCCCCAGGCGAATTGAATGTCGTTCCAACCCTCATTCCAACTGAAATCGGATTGCAGCGGCCAATTCACCGTCACATACATCGATCCGCTGCTTGGGTTGCCAGTGGAGTCCTGCGTTGCATCGAACGAATAATCGACGCTATAGGCATAGTCCCTGAAGTTCGCCCAGTCGAGGCCGAAGGTGCCCCCTCCGTCGTTGTCGAAGGAGTTGACGATCAGGTCTTGAGCTTGGGCCCCAAGGCCCGAGCATATCAGCGCGAAACCAGCCAAGGCTGAAAGCAGACGCCGTTGTATTTTTGGTATTTGTTCAATGTTTTTTGTTTTCATGGGATTTTAGTTTGTTTTTGGTTGAGGTTATTTTCGGTGATTGTGATTGTGATTGTGCATCCAGTAGTGCTTGATTCGTTGGCATTTAAGGCTGGCTCACGACACGATAGAACCGCGCTGGTGGCAGGATCTCATCAGTAAAACTCCATTGGGTCGTGCTTGTGTTGGTTGTTAGTAAAGGCGTCCACGTGAGAAAATTGGATGTATCCTCAATGATCCATGTTCCTGGTGCCGCACTGCTGACTTGGAGGACAAAACCGGAGGGAAATGAACTGCCACTCAACGTCGGTTGCGTAAGGTCCGGCAAAACAGAAAATTGTCCCAGTGTAAGCCAGCCCGCGAGGTCGGCATCCTGCGCCTGGTTGGCAAATCGGAGCGGCACGCCGTTCGTCAACGGATTCAGCGCACGCATCAGAAGTTTGTATTGGCCGACAGCCAAACCGTGATTGGTTTGGGTGTAACTCCAAACAGCGTTTGTCCCGGGAAGAAGTGAAGAGAGCCTCCACGGTGTTGTCCAAGACTGCACGAGCGTACTGCTGCCGTTGAGGACACCGAGTTGTACCGGCCAGTCGTAGTAAAACGGCGCGACGCCGGTGTCCAAGATTTCCACGCTCATGTTCAGTGGCCCGGAAGCACGCGCATCCACCAACATCGCGTTGGTGACATAAAACTCGTAACCCAACTGCTGTGCGCCAGCCAGTGCCAGGTTTTGCTGCACACCAGTGAAGCCGGGACTGAACACGCCTTGGTTTAACATCCACGAAGCGTGGGTGAGGGCGACGCAATTGGTGTACGCCTGGCCCGCCGGAACGCAGTTCGGCTGGCTGGTGTCCCACATGCAGGACTGGACTTCCGGCCGCACCTCGCCGCCGATGGGCTGTGTGAGCCACTTGTTCGTTTCACCCGCGGCCGCCAGCAAACCAAGGAAGTTGTAGCTCGGCGGGGCGATGGTGTCATACGCGAACGAATCGTCATGATATCCGATCGGCAGCGTGGCCGGATTAAGGTTTCCAGCGGGCCAGCGGACGAGCAGCTTTGTTTTATGAAACGCATTTGTGTACGCCACCAGCACTTCGTTCTGCACGGTAACCGAGGCAAACCACTCGGTCTCCGGGTAGGTATGCCATTCGCCCCAATACCCGAGCAACCCGAGCTCGATAAAACCGATGCGCACGTCGCCGTCATAACGCGCGCCAAGCGCGGCAATGAAATTCGTCAGCGCCTGATCCAACAGCGGGTTTCCGTAATCCGGGCAAACGCTGATGCCGTCGTTGTCGTAATCATCGTAAGTGTACGTTACGAGACCGGCGTCCAGCAGATACTGGGGTATGCCGGTTGGCAGCGTCGGATAATCAAGATAAACGCGAAATATTGTTTGATGACCGCGTTTAACGTCGGTGCTGAGTAATGTCTCGAGGCTCGACCAGTTGAAGTTCGTCGGCCCGGTCATCAATGAGCGCAAGGGGAGATAATTCCACTCCATACTATAGGGGAATGTCGTATAACTGCCCGTATAAGGCATAAAACCCTTAAGCGGGTTATTGGGTGGTGCCGGAGTGTAGCTGAGAGAATAGAAATTCGTTGCCAAGGGTGCCGCTGCCATACAACAACTGAAAGCTGCGGCAAGAATGAAAGAGGCTACGAACTTCATAAGAATCGCCTTATTGAGGCCAACCAGGCGTCAATGAATTTACAATGGCGTTAGATACATGATCGTGCCATACACAACCACTGTTGAATACTTGCACAACGATGCAGCCTGAATACTTTCGTGGCTGCCCCCCGGCTCCATTACCGCGCGCCAGCGAGTTCATGTCCGCGTTCATCCGTGCCTCTCGGTTTTTCGAGAAATCAAGTTTCATCAAATGAGTAAATGAATAAAAGCCGCTTTATTTAGTAGGGGGTTGAATGATGGCCGGAGCAACCCAGTTTTTATGCCAATCGAATGTCCAAAGGTCGTTCAATTTCTCAAAACTTGCGTGGCCGTCATAAAAAACCACGTTGATTCCACCGGGCAAACCCGAACTCGACGCTATGTTTCTCGGAGCGCTTGCTGGAGGGAGTCCGCCATGCCGAGCGATGGTGACACGTCCCATGTGCTGGATGCCCTGTGCGCCAAGGTATAAATCTTGCGCAGGACCTTCAGTTTCCTTCGGCCACCCATCCACCCATACGGAATCACAAAACAGCGGTGTTGTTGAGGATTGCATGACGCTCGAGGCTGTGTATTTCTGGCCAGCCGGCACAATGATCGTCGCAGAATAGTCGCCATAGTATAACCATCCATTATAGCCGTAACTTCCGTAATAATTGGTAGTGTATGGCCCCCATTTCCACAGTTGGTCGCCGGTTCCGAAAGTGTATAGGGTGCTTATATACGTTCGCGTTGACGTAGTGGTCGCCATTGGACATTCTCTAATTTGATCCACATTGCCTTGGAAAGCCATTAACATGGCCATCCAAAGATTGTCTTTGTCTGTTTTATCAAATTCAATGCCATATTCTTGAACATACATGATGTGCGCAATTCCCAATTGCCTCACATTATTCTGACACTGAATGCGACAAGCCTTAAGTTTGGCACCTGCAAGGGCCGGCAACAGCAGCGCCGCCAGTATGGCAATAACGGCAATGACAACCAACAACTCAATCAGAGTAAAGGCATGCGCCGGGTGCCTTTGAAAATAGATAGCGGGCTTCTTTATCATGGTATGTAATTGTGGTCTTTCTTTTTGGCATTGTCTATTATTTCTCAAATTCTGTCATGTCGGCCAAATGAGTGACATTGCTTCACGGGATTATATCGTTCACAAACCCAAATAACATGAAATGAGTTGATTATGAATAAGTTACGAAAGAAAACATTAAAAGGCGTTTTGAAGCGTATTCGGAGGCGATTGGCTATTTATGCCTTCTTGCCGCAGAATGGCTTGTATGGACAGGCACAGGCAGGTCAACAACGCCGCAAGAATGGTGCAGAGTGCTGCACTCTGCCGTGGCTGCGAGCAGCAATGATGGCGGAGAGACAGTCTTCCCGGCATAGCTTGAGATGTCCCAAACGACTAAGCACGTGGGCGAAGTCGGCAAAGATGCGCCAGTCCCGTTTTTCGTTGGCGTCGGCCAAGGTGCTGCGGGCGGTGGGTTGGCGGATGCCGGCGTGATAGAGCTTCGGGCCAAAGGATGCCAGACAGGTTTCGATGTCGCGCAAACTTTCACGCCAGGTCAATTGGGCGAAAGCCAGCACGAGGAATTGTTCGTAGGCGGGCAGTTTAGGGTTGCGGAAGTTGCCGTGGTAACGGGCGACACATTTGTCGAACTCGTATTGGGGCAGGAAGTCGAGGAGTTGGGCGAAGACGGTGCGACCTTCGTTCACAAGGTGGAAAACCGCCAACTGGCGGTGGAACACCCTCGGAAAGTCGTCGCAGAATTGAAATCGAAAAAAGTCCGGACAGCGATAGAACGCCGATTTTATCGAAACGAAATCGCCGTCAGGAAAAACTTAACCGGACGGTAGTGATTAAATGAGTAAATGAATAAAAGCCGCTTCACTCAGGGTTTGGGGGTGGGTATGCTGGCCGGAATAATCCAACCTTTATGCCAATCCAATGTCCACAGGTCTTTCAATTTTTCAGAACTCGCGTGGCAATCGTAAAAAACGATGTTAATTCCACCTGGCAAACCTGAACTCGACGTTATGTTTCTTGGAGCGCTTGCTGGAGGGAGTCCGCCATGCCGCGCGATGGTGACACGTCCCATGTAGTAGCTGCCTTGTGCGCCAAGGTATAAATCTGTCGCAGGACCTTCGTATTCCGTCGGCCATCCATCCACCCATACGGAATCACTGAACAGCGGTGTCGTTGTGCATTGCATGACGCTTGAGGCTGTGTAATACCCGTTAACGCCACCCGGCAGAAAGAACTGTATAGCAGGCTGCAAATATAACCATCCATTATAGCCGTAACTTCCATAATAATTGGTGCCCTTCGGACTCCACTTCCACATTTGGTCGCCGGTTCCGCCAATGTAGCCGGGAGATATCCACGTTCGCGTTGACGTAGCGGTCGCAAGTGGACAATTTCTGATTTGATCCACATTGCCTTGGTAATCCATTAGCACCTGCATCCAGAGATTCTCCGTCGTAGAATAAACAAATTCTTTGCCAAAATCACTAACATACCCCGCGTGCGCAATCCCCAATTGCTTTAAATTACTCAGACACTGAGCGCTACAAGCCCTAAGTTTGGCTCCTGCAAGGGCCGGTAACAGCAGCGCCGCCAGAATGGCAATAACGGCAATGACAACCAGCAACTCAATCAAAGTAAAGGCAGGCGCTGGGCGTTTTTGACAATAGCCAGTGGGTTTCTTTTTCGTGTTAGTCATTCCGACTTTTCCTTCCAGCATTGTCTATTTTTTCTCAAATTCTGTCATGTCGGCCAAATGAGTGACATTGCTTCACCCGACAGTTTTTTACATAAGTCATTGAGTACAAAGTCACACCGTTGACTGCCAAACAGCGGTGAAATGCGCTCGTGCGAAACGAAGCGGTTACAATGATGGTTCGATATAAAGCAAAATTCGAAAGCCGAAGGCGCGATTCCGTTCAAAGCAACCTGCCGGCACTGGCACAATTGGCAACGATTTTGCAGAAGAAGTTGCCGGGAGGCGGTTTCCGCGGCCGTGAGCGGCAACGATGACGGAAGGACAGTCTTCCCGGCATAGCTTGGGGTCTCCCAAACGACCCAACCGTCTTCAGGCGGTTGCTTTGTTACGCAATTGTGCAACCTTCAGTTGGTCGGCGGTGAATGTTGGAGATATTTGGCCACCGCCTGTGCTCGAGAATGAACGTGCATCTTCTCGTAAATCCGTCGGTTGTAAGTGCGCACCGTATCGAAGCCAAGCCCCAATTGGTCGGCAATCTCCTTGATCAGATACCCCTTGGCCAAAAGTTCCAGTACCTCCTTTTCACGGCCGGAAAGTTCTTCAGACTCATTGGCGGGGACGTTGGTTTGAAAGAATTGAACCACTTTTCGCGCGATTTGACTGCTCATGGGAGCGCCCCCGTGATGCGCGTCTCTAATCGCATTCAACAATTCCGCCGGCGGCCTGTGTTTAAGCACATAACCAATCGCGCCAGTGGTCAAGGCTTTGAAAATTCGCTCCGGATTTTCGTAAACGGTGACCATCACAATCCGGAGTGAGGGGTTCAACTCTTTCAATTTTCTAACACACTCGATCCCGTCCATACCGGGCAGGTTGATATCCATCAGAACAACTTCCGGTGGGGTTCGGGGTATTTCCCGTAATGCGTCCTCAGCGTTGGCATAACAACCCAGGCAACGAATATCCCGTGTCTGTCCGATAAGACGAGCCAGCCCCTTACAAAGACTTGGATCATCTTCAACAATGGAAACGGTGATCGGCATATTCTTAAATTCCCCGTCGAACCGATACTAAGCCGCACATAAACTTTATTAGACTACTACGCTTTAGAGATTGTCAATTATTAAAACAAGTGAGACGCGACGCCACCAAATTCACGGGCTGGCGTTGCGGAGATTATTTTAGCCATGCACTTCGATTCTCGCAGTGGAGATGATCCCAAACCTGCGAAGCAGATTCCCAAGTCGTCCGAATCATTCCCGCTTGTCAGTGGCAGAATCATCGGTTGTGGATGTAAACCGTCATCTCTACTTGGGTTCCCTGGCCGGGTTGACTTTGTAGCCCGACTTGGCCGCCGATATTTTGCATTCGTTTTCGCATGTTGTTCAAGCCGTTTCTTCGCAAGGCGCGATCTGTGTTTTCCGAGGTCAAGCCGACGTTTCCAGATGACGCCGGCTCAATGAGGAACCCTTTTCCATTGTCCTTTAGTGTAATGGTGAATTTTGCCGATTCGACAGTGATTTGAATCCAGACTTCAGACGCGTTGGCATGCTTGACGATGTTGTTTAACGCCTCTTTCAAAACCATGAAAAGATTGTGGCGGATGTCAGCGGTGAGCGGAACATCGGGCAGATATGAGGGCACTGCGAGGCGACAACGAATTTTAGCCAATTGCAGATAGTCCTGGGCAAAGTTACAGGCGTAAGACACGAAGTTGTCCAAAGTGTCGTTCTCCGGATTCACCGCCCAAACGATTTCATCCAGCGAGCGCGCCAGAGCCCGTGCTTTGTCAGTGACCTTGCGGACATCTGTTTGGACAGCATCGTGGGAATCATCGGGATTTTGGGCCAGCTCACTGAGGATGACGATCTCCGTCAGTCCAGCCCCCAAGTCGTCATGGATGTCGTTGGCAATGCGTCCCCGCTCCACTTCAATGGCACGTTCCCGCTCAATGCGGTCGATCCGCCGTTGTAATTTCCGCCTCACGGCATAGCGCACTGAACCGGCGACACTTCCGAGAGTCGTCAGCACAACCAACGCCATAAACCATTTCGTCTGCCAGAAATAAGGCAATACGGTTATGGCCAAGGAGTCTCCCGTATCATTCCAGACGCCGTCGTTGTTACAGGCGATGACATGAAACTGGTAGCGTCCCGGTGGTATATAGCTGAAGTCAGCCGTGCGCCTGGCTCCCGCCTCGTTCCAGCTGGTTTCGAGGCCTTCCAATTTGTATTTGAATCGCACCTTTTCAGGATCGGTCAAACTTAATGCAGTGTATTGAAATTCCAAACGTTGCCTGCCGGGTGGAACTTTCAATCCACCATCCCAAGTCTCAGCCCCGACTGTATTGCCCCTTGGCAGCAGTGTGGTTCCGTCAATTACCACTCCCTCAATCACCACCGTTGGCGGCAGCGGGTTGTGAGGAACCTTATCCGGGTTAACAATGGTGAAGCCCTTGACGGTGGGGAACCATAAGCGCCCGTCGCGCGAACGCAACCCTGATGGCTGACATCCTCCCACGCATTCTATGCTCGGCAAGCCATCGGTTTTGCCGTAACCGACACATTGAATCACATTGCTGTTGCCGGTGCTGACAGCCAATTGCCGCTTGTTAACGTAGAAAACGCCACCGTAAGACCCCAGCCAGATGTTGCCTTTGTCATCCCCGAGAATTTGGCAGATGACATCATTGATCAAACCGTTCTTGGTTGTCCACGTTGTGATTCCGCCGTTCTCCCACCGACTCAACCCGCCCCCGCAAGTGCCAACCCATAGTGTGCCGTCGTCGTCTGCACAGAGGGACCAGATGGTCTCGCTTGCCAGCCCCTCTTTTTTGCCGAAGTGGGTCCATTGGCCGTTTTGCCAACGATACAGGCCGTCGTTCTCTGTTCCAACCCAAAGGCTTCCTGCGGAATCCTGAACCATGACTCGCACATCCAGGCTGGAAGAAGCTCCGGGAATCCTGATGAGGGTCCGTTCGTCTCCATGCAACCGGGTGAGCGCGCCAAAACCCTGCTGGCCCAGCCATATGTTTCCTTGGTGATCTTCGTAGATCGCAAATATCTGCCGGCCGATTGTCAACCCGTCGGAAAGGTCGGCAAACCTGTCGTCTTCGCGTCTAAACAACCCATCCCACGTTCCGGCCCAAACTATGCCCTGACGATCCTGAAACACCGCCCAGACATGTCCATTCATCAACCCCTGGCTGGAACCGTAATGTTCCACCCTTCCATTGCTTGACAAGTGATCCAGCCCGTCTCCGTCCATCGCAATCCAAAAGCTGGCATTGGTTGATTCACACACTGATGTGACTTGGTCGGAAGACAAACCCTGACGAACGCCCAAACTTTGAAAGGTCACCGGCCTCATCCGGCATAAACCGCCGCTTTCCATTCCCACCCACATATTCCCTTCTCTGTCCTCTGTCACACAGCGCACAAAATCACTCGGCAATCCATCCTTCGTCGTCAAATGAAACACCGCCCCGCCGGGACCATAGCAAAACAAGCCGCTTCCCATCGTGGCCACCCAAACTCGATTGTGGCTGTCTTCATAGAGATCGTAAATCGGCGAGTTGGTCCAAGCATAAGCTCCCAGATCAGCCCCCCAATGTCCGAACTCAAACTTCCGCAAACGTCCATTCGCCGCAACCCAAACTCCCCCCGTGCGACTTGTCGCTAAATCAATCTGGAAATCCCACTCGTTCGTCCCACTCCACATGGTTTGGAATATTCCTTTTTGCCGAACCGCCAGTTCCTGCTCCGTTTGCACCCAGACTTGCCCCGTTTGATCGTTCGCCACCGCGGCAGGCTGGACGCCCCTAAGGCTCCAATTCGCTGACGGCACCGTAAATCCATCCTTTCCAAAACAAATCAATTGCCATTCGCAGGAAACCACCCACAAATGTCCTTCCGCATCGTCACACATCTTCCTGGCATAATTGAAAGGCGTCCCTTTGCCGGGCATTTCATAGGAAGCAAACCGGCCATCCCGACGACACAGAAGTTCCCCCTGTTCACCCGAAACCCACAGCGCTCCCTGATGGTCCACGAAGAGTTGAACAATTCTATTATTTTTGATCGCCGGAGTATTATCCTCATTGAACACTTGGAAATTAACACCATCAAACCGCACCAGTCCATTTTGTGTCCCAAGCCAGAGATAACCGTCGGGTGTCTGAACAATCGAAGTGACCGTACTCTGTGGCAACCCCTCATCCGTTTGCCAGACATCAAATTGGTAGCTCGGCGACGCCGTTGATTCCCGCCCGAACGCCATCAATATCAGCGGCCAGCAAATCAACCATTTTTTCCATCGGAACATTGTCCATTTCATGAAATCAGCCGATAATATTGAAGCTATCCACTGCACACACACTGCAGGTGTTAACACAGTCCAATGCAGGAAGCAAGTAGTCGGCGGCGCCTTTTTTCTGTAATTTTATTGTATCCGTCTGACCAAGCACGTCAGGCTTCAGGTGACAGACACGTTGCTTCCAGTGTTTTGGGGGTTGGACAAGCGGAAAAACAAATTACCCGGGGCCGGCGTGATGGTGGTGCGGTTCGTACCGTTGGCGGCGGAGATGGAATAACTGCTCGTGGTCCAACCTGCCGAAGCAGCCAGATTGGTGCCATCATTCAATTTGCCAGTTGAACGCCGCGCCTTGGACGAAGACGGTTCCGGATTGAAGTGTGAAGATTGCCAGCGCAACGAGTGCCAGCTATTTGGTGAGGGGGAAGCTTTTTCAGTTCCTCGACGTTTTTAATGGGTAAGACGGGTGAAATGGGGTTTTCTGGTGGGGCTTATGATACCAGAAAAAGTGTTTCATCAGATATTGGCGCTGGGCGAGGCTTGGCGCGTGAGCCGGGAATCCCATACTATGGCTGATACCCACTACAAACGTCGAAGAAGCAAAAAATACTTTTAATGAAAAAAAACTTGTCTATCCACATACCTGTTCTCTGGGGTTAAAAAAATTCCTTTCGTTTAAATCTGTGTTCATCCGTAATACAATCCTGCAACTTCGCGCACGGACGACAAAGATTTGGACTGCGGTGGCAGAGCGCCCGTCCTCCGTAGCACACTGCGGAGGGTGGACAGCGGCGACACCGCTTTCCGTGCTGCCGGTTGCTTCCAAAAGCGGCGCGGCTCCCGCTCTGCGGGATTCCCGCCGCAGTCCAAAATCTGTGGTTGCGGCCAAAGGCCGCGTTGGGTTAATCCGTGGTTAAAAATCCTGGCGTCTTCGCGGCTTCGTTGTTCAACCCGGTTTCCCAGTTAAAGTTTCCTTCCAGGTTACGGCACCAGCAAACGATAGAACCGCTGCGGGTCCGGCCCGATGGAATCGGCAGCGGACATGACGGCGTTGGTCGCGGTGATGGCGCTCCCCAAATTACTCCAGTTGCCTTGAGCCAGATTCGTGCGGTATTGCAGTTGATAGACCGCACTGACCACTGCGCCCCAGGTGAACGTCACCGTGCCGCCCGTTCCGGTCACCGATTGCAACACCGGCGACGGCACGGTGATGGGGATGGTGTAATCAGCCACCACGGGCAGGTGATCGCTCGCGTTGGTGAGGTCCAGGTAAAGTTGTGCTGCGCTGATAAAAACCGGCCCGTTCGTCACGAGACGATTGTTCAACGCAGTATTGGTGCCGGAATTCACGCTGCCATAGTAGGGCGTCATGCCGTTGTTGCCAAACACGTGGTACGTTCCGGGAACCAGCGCCAGCCCGCCCGCAACGCCGAAATAAACATTGGTTGTCACCACCTGCAAATCATCGCGGTATTCGAGTTCGTAACTGTCTTCCGAAAGCATGACGAGAATGTTTGTGTCGGTGGTGCTGGTGCTCCAGTTGATATTTGGATTGTTCGTCGGATTCAGCGGATCAATGCCTTGTCCCTGATGAATGCCGTTCGGGGCGGTGTTGGACAAAATCGTCTGATACATCGCCTCGCCGCTGTTGTCCACGTTGTAATCGCCCACGTAAAGCACCCGGGCACTGGCGGGCAAATAGTTCGCTTCATCGTTGCGGATAATAGTCGCCTCCTCTTGACGATAGAATTCATTGGTGGCTTCCACTCCCGAAGCGCTCGATTTGTAATGGCTCACATACACGTAAAACTCGTTCGTGGCCGTGGGTGTCATCCCGGTCGGCGCGAACTCGTAGCGCATCACCTCGCGATATTCACCGCTGGTTGAACCCAGATTGCCAATGCCGCCCGGCGGATCCACCGGCACGGACGCGAGCAATTGCAGCGTCTTCGCGTTGTAAACCATTGCGTTCGGGCCGTTGCCACTGCCGTTGTTACCGCTGCCACCGAATTGCGTCGCCTGATAAGTGCTGTTGGAATACATCCCCGCGACGCCGTAAAAAGAATTCAAGCCAGTCACAATCGGCACGACGGTGATGGGATTGGTCGTCGTCTCCTCCAACGCCAGGATGTCCAGCGGCTGCGCCGGATCGTTGCCGACAATCTCCTCGCCGATTCCTTCCAACACGCCGCCTTGCTGCACCGTGCCACCGCCGGCAGGAATGATCAAACCCGGCCGCGCAGCGGTATAACCGCCGGTGTCCGCTTCAATGTTGTAGGTGACGATGCGCAGGGTCCGGGTTTGGGCCGCAGCGACTGGTGAAATGTCGAAGACCGCGCCGAGGGCGATGCAGCCCAGAACAAAATGGATTGTGACTGTTTTTATTGGACTGCTTTCTGGTTGGTTGCCGGTCGGCTATATGATACCCCCGGCCCGGCCCAAATCAAGGAAATACCCGCGTATAGCGGCGTGGCCGCCACGCGGCTTTACGCCGAAAGAGGGCCGAAAACCGGCATCCGAAACCCGAAAGAATTTATTCGGAATTCAGGATTCGGCATTCTTTCGGTTTTCGGCCTTCGGCCTTCGGAATTTTCCCGCGTCACCCGTCACCCGTCACGTGTCACCCCTCCGGCCTATTTGTTCCCGAGCAGCTTCGCTTTCTGAGCTTCGTATTGGTCGGCCGAAATGGCTCCGGTGTCCTTGGCCCGCTGCAGGTCAATCAACTGCTGGCCGACGGTGGGGTTCTGGTACTGGGCTTCAGTCTTGGCGCCGCCGCCGAGATGCAATTCCAGGCAGCCGGTGAGCAACAACACGGCGGTCAACGCCATCGAGGCGGAAATGAATAATTTCTTCATAAAGCGACTTTGTTTGGAAGGCGATTGGTTCGATTCAACTTGACGGTTCCAACCCTGAACAAGATGGCCGGGGCTGTCAAGTTTTCAGCGTGCCGGAGTCCAGGTGTCATCCGGGTCATAAGTGGTGATGGCCTTGGCGGTTTTCGCGGTCTTGGATCCGAGGTTCTTTTGATAAACCCTGCCCTGTTGATTGACGATGAAGGTCATCACACCCGCGTTGCCCCATTCGGCCGGCCAGGCGACGAGCGCAAATCCGGCAATCATGCGGCCGTTGATGATGTAATTATACTTGCCGCCCGGCGCGTGTTTTCCCTGGCGGGTCAGGATTTTGAAATAGTAGCCGTGATAAGGCGCCTGCTCGTCATTCAGCATTGTGGCCGTGCGCTGATAACCTTCCACGCGCGCCTGCGCGACGAGCGGTCCCAATGGACTCAATTCTTCGCCCGGTTGATTCGTCGGCCAGAAAAGGCCGTCGTGGGTGCCGGGCGTGCTGCGCAGGAACTGCGCGTAGGCGAGCACTCCGTCTCCCAGGCGATCCTGGCCGGCATATTCGCGCTGCGCCTCCACATACGCGTTGCAGACATTAATCGCACCCATTTCGTCCCTGCCGATGCGGCGGGCGAGAATCTCTTCCTTGCCCGCTGCGGTGTCGAAGAACCATTGCCCGTCCTGTTTCACCAGCGGAATGGGAAACGGCCAGCCGTCCGCGCCGATTTCCAGCGTGACGTTGGAATCCGAGTTGGTGATCAACTGCGTCTTTTCCGTCAGGTGTTGGACAAACATTTTATATTCCTCGGTGGCCTGGACGGCGTCGGGCGAAATCAAATCATGTCCTGCCGGGCCAAAAATCGAATGCAGGGCATTGGTGTCATGATTCATGGCCGCCGCCACCAAAGCATTGACGGCGTCGTTCGGTGAATTGAAAGCCTGCTCCTCTGACGCAGAAACACAAACTGGCAGTGCCAAAACCAGTCCAAACGCCACCGTCTGAGCCTGACGCCACCATTTGAGGAAGTTCATTTTCATCGGCAATATATTTTTGAAAATCATGGGAGTAAAAAATCAACGCCTATTACCACCACCGCGGCCACCGCCACCGCCACCGCCGCCACCACCGCCGCCGCCGGAGGGCATCGCCGGCGCCGACCGTGTGGCCGGCTCGGAATGAGTGGTCGTCTGCATGCTCTGCTGGCCGCGATCGCTATAGGTTCTTGTGTCGCGCGAACTTTGGATGCCGATGAACGCGCCGGTTGTTTCCGGCCGGCTGACTGGTGCATAATGTTCAACTGGAGCCGGCGTGGGTCGGGTGACCGGCATCGAAGCCCGGGTTGCCGGCGCTTCCGGCCGGGCCGCCGGGGCTGGTGTCCGTCGCGGTGCCGCTGAATCAGAAACAGACCGGCCTACCGTGGCCACCACGGGTTGGTTATGGGGAACGCCATAGCCCCGGTCGCCACGATTCACCCCGACAGCGCCCGGATGATTGCCGGGACGCCAGACCGTCGTGTGACCTGTGTCCCGCTGACGTGCAGGCTCACGCCACCAATTGGACGGACGCGGATGGTCGCGACCCCACGCAATGAGATTGTGGTGCCCCCAGTCAAAATCGCAATTCAGCCACAACCCAATCGGCCAGCCGATGCCGAAGGTGATAAAGGGCGAGCCATAATCGGTTTGATAATAAACCTGGTCCGGTTGATAAACCGGCACATAAATCACCTGCGGGTCAGCCGGAACAATTTCAATGGCGCCACCGTCATTAATCACCTGTTGCTGCGGTGTGGATTGCAGGTTGCCAAGATTATTTGCCGACGTGCGCAACCGTTGGATGGACTCCATCACGTCCTGCTGTTGATTAAGAAAAGCCTGTCCCAGTTCCGTCGTCCAATTCAAATTATCATCCATCCATTTCAAAACATTGGGGTACCGGGCCAGGGCCTGGACACTGGGATCCCACGGCTGCTGGTCAATCTGGTTGGGGTCGCCGCCGCCGCTGAGATAACGGTCGGCCAGCACGATTTGCGTGGGCAAGGTGGACGCCGGCAGGATTTGGGCAATCAACGGGTCGGGATAAAGCGCAATCGGCCCCAGCAACTGGTCAAGCTGCGCTTCGGCCAGCGGTTGATAGGCGGCCACCGGGGGCGGAACCGCCATCTGTGCCCGCACGGACAGGGCCGTGCCGGTGAACACACACAATAAAACAACGATTTTAAGCAATGACTTCATCCGGAAACTCGTAAAATTTGACCATCATTATCAACAGACGCAATTGCAGCCTGACAGATTACATCAAAAAATCAAAATGAATTCGGATTTTACAATTGAACAACCAGGCAACCTGAAACCTTTTACACGAATTACGCGAATTCACACGAATTTCCGAAAACCCGGGCACACCAACCGCAAAGGGCACAAAGAACGCAAAGATTTCACGGCCGGCGGACTATAATTCTCCCTCTCCGCGCTGGGGGGAGGGCCGGGGTGGGGTGCTCTTCAAATTCTTGTCACCGTCACGTGTCACATTGAAATACCTTGCATGACGGCGGGTGGCGCAAAGGTTTTCACCCGGGCGCATCCGCGCACGCCTCCGTAGCGGCAGCCATTGCTGGCTGCCGTATCGCCCGGACTTCTGCCTGCCGCTACAGATCGGGGGCAGTGCCACTTCGCCTACTCTACCTATTCACCCATGTAAAATCATTTTCAACTTGATCCTGGATCGGTGAGTTGCATAACGTCCGCAATGATGTTGAACCACAAATTTTCAAAGGGATGGTTTTGCGTTTTAACGGGGTTTATGGCGAGTGTAATTGTTTCCACCGGTCTTTCGGCAGCGCCACTTCCACTCAAGGTGGCCGGCAATCAATTGCTGAATAGCAACGGCCAACCCGCCCGTTTGCGCGGCGTCAATTGCGCCTCCCTGGAATGGTCCAGCGATGGCGACGGTCATATTCTCAAGACCGTTGAGGTGGCGGTGAAGGATTGGCACGCCAACCTCATTCGCCTGCCGTTGTCGCAGGATCGTTGGTTCGGCAAGGCGCCCGAACAAAAGGATGGCGGCGCCGGCTATCGCGCGCTCGTCCGGCAACTGGCCGATTTCTGCTCAACCAACAACGCCTATATCATTCTTGACCTGCACTGGTCCGACGCCGGTGAGTGGGGCAAAAACATCGGCCAGCATAATTTGTCCGACACCAACAGCCTTGCCTTCTGGAAGGACATCGCGCCGGTTTACAAAGACAATCCCGCCGTGCTGTTCGATCTCTACAACGAGCCGTCGCATATCAGTTGGGACCAGTGGTTCAAGGGCGGCCGGATAACCGAAACCATCGAGCATACGAACACCACGTTGACTTATGAGTCGGTGGGCATGCCGGCGCTCGTGAATGCCATCCGCTCGACCGGGGCGAAGAATGTGATTGTGGCAAGCGGCATCAACTGGGCCTACGAAGTTGATGGCATCCTGGAAGGGCGCCAACTGTCCGATCCCACCGGCAACGGCGTCGTCTATGCCGTTCATCCCTATCCGCACGAGTACAAAGGACGCGGCCGCGAAACGATTGCCCAGTGGACTGCGCGCATGGAACCTTTCGCCCGGAAACTCCCCATTATTGCGACGGAATTCGGTTCCATGGAATCCAAGTGGCCTTTCCCCAAGGCATGGAATTACAACGATGAGAAATGGAATCAGGCGATGATTGATGTGCTGGAGGCTCACCACTGGAACTGGACCGCCTGGGATTTCCACCCGGCTGCCTGGCCCTGCCTGATCTCGGATTGGGATTATACTCCCACACCCCGCTTTGGCATCTGCGTCAAGCAAGCTCTGGCGAAAAATCAGTAATGGGTCAGTTTGATTTTTCTGCGGGCAGGGCCGCGACCTGCACCGACGTCCGACGCCGGGCTATTGGCCTGCCGGGAACTCGATGAAGCACTGGGTCTGACCGTCCTGGGGGGAGGATCTGCTGAACGCGATCGAGGGCAGAAGCCATCTCCCGCGGAGTCAGGAATCCAGTCGTGGAGCGGCAAAAAAAGCTCGATGGCACTGGCCGAACTGATACTGGTTCCAAACCAGCCAATAAAAGCCGGGTCCATCCATCAATTTTTTGAACTGGGGAAAATCCACTTGGATGATCCACCACCGAAAATCTGAAACCATGACCACTCACCGCGTGACACCTTCAAAACAACTGAAAACCAAGTGTCCGATGAAACCGCTTTTTTGTGGTCGCACGATTGACGCACGGGCTATCCTCCGTTCCATGAAAACCCGTTTTCTCCTTCTTTTTCTCGCGCTGACGGCGGTTTTGAGCGGCATCGCCACGGCTTCGGCGGTGGACACGAATTGGCCGATTATTCAACGGAAAGGAGATGCCCTGTACGAGGGCGCCAGGCCGTTCCGCTTTTTTGGTCTGGCGGCGCCGGACCTGCACCAGAACGAATCGCAGTTCCTTCCCGGCGCCAGCAACCGGTTTCCCGACGAATATGAAATCCGCGACCTCCTCGGCGGTTTGCAGCGCGTGGGCGGGCGGGCGACCCGGATTTTCACGCTGTCGGTCATTTCGCCGAAGGACAACGGCCTTCCGGTTTACATCACCGGCCATCGCCAATACAACGAGGACGCGTTTCGCTGCCTCGACCAAATCCTCGCGCTGGGCCACGAGTACGACATCCGCATCATCATCCCGCTCATCGCCTCCCAGAGCTTTGGCAGCATTCGCGGGATTGACGAATTCGCCGCTCTGGCGGGCAAAAACGGTACCAACTTCTGGACGGATGAGGGGTTGAAAGCCGACTACCGCCACCTGGTGGATTTCCTCGTCAACCGCCGCAACACGGTGAACGGCATTCTCTATCGGGACGAGCCGGCCATCCTCGCCTGGCAATTCGGCAACGAGTTCGGCAGTTATGCCGGTGACCGTAAGCTCAATTACAACGAGTACGAGCCTCGCATCACCGCCTGGCAGCTCGAGATGGCCGCCTATTTCAAGAAAGTGGACCCCAACCATCTGGTGATTGACGCCGGCGGCGGCGACGTGAAGGCATTTATCGCCGACCCGAACATGGACATCATCAGCACCCACCTTTACGAATATTGGAACAAGCTGTCAGGAACGGAAACGAACCTCGGCCTGCTTGCCCACCAGCAGCGCGAGGAAACCAGGGGCAAGAAACCACTGATGGTGGATGAGTTCGGTCTGGGCTCCACGGAAAACCTGCGCAACCTCATGCGCGTCATCCGCGAGGAAGGCATCACGGGCGGATTGCTCTGGAGCATCCGCGGCCATCGCCGCGACGGCGGCTGGTACTATCACAACGAGGGCGGCACGCCGGTCAACTCCTACCACGTTCCCGGCTTTGCCGCCGGCTCTGCGTACGAAGAAACCCGGGTGCTCGATTTGCTCCGGCGCGAGGCCTGCGCCATTCGCGGGCTGCCCGTGCCGCCCGTCGAAAAGCCCGCGCCCGCGCCCGTGCTCTTCCATCGCCAAGGCGGATTTGTCTGGCGCGGTTCGACCGGCGCGGCGTGTTACACCATGGAACGCGCGGAATCACCCGACGGCCCCTGGCTGGTCGCAGCGGTCGGACTGCCCGACTCCGTCGCGGCCGACGCAAAGAGCGTGGAAGAAAGCCGCGATCCCAATCCGATTATTCTTTGGTACGACGAGATTGCCCCGCCGGGCAAAGTCTTTTTCTATCGCATAAAAGGTCTCAACGCCGGGGGCGAGACCGGCTACTCCAACGTCGTCCGCGTTGTTCCGCGTTAGTCCGTTGGCAGAAAAACTGATTTAACGCAGAGCCGCAAAGAGCGCAAGGAGCGCAAAGAGCACAAAGTTTGATAAACCGCGAAATACGCGAAATACGCGAACAACTTTAAAAAGAAATTGTCCTGGATTCCTCTTGGCTGTTTGGTTCTTTCGCGTGATTTGCGTTTTTAGCGGTGAAATTTCTTTGTGTTCTTCCGCCTTCGTTTGCTTCGGCGCGACAAGCTGCGGTTAAGGCTGGTTGAGGGTTGAAAGTTGAAGGTTGAGAGTTTGACTCCGCAGTGCTAGCTCATAACATCGTTCCTTTCTGAAAAGATTTTTCACCACGGACCTGCCGCGACGGGCGCGAGCACGGCGGGTGGACACGGCGTAAAGCCGCGTGGCGGCCACGCCGCTATACGCGGATTCACACGGATCGGAAAGAGGGGAGCACCAGGCTTGACCCGAATTGCGCGAATTATCGCCAACTAAATTCGCGTCAATTCGCGAAATTCGCGTCTCGCCCTTGTCCGTGTTTATTCGTGTCCCTCCGTGGTTGAGGAAAAAGCTTTGCGGCTCTCTGCGTCCTCGGCGTCTCCCGCTCGCGTGTCAACGGAGCTGCGTTGAAGTCGTTTCCGTTGGGTTGCGGCTCCGCCGCGCTGTGTTCATCCGTGGTTAAAAACGCTTGATCTGGATTGCTGATCTGTCAACCCCCTCGCGATGACTATCGGAGCCCGCTCGCGAAAACTTTCGGAGTTGATCCCAGCGTGCCGAAAAAGTCCAAATCAGCCCAACGCCGACCGTTCTACAAATCCCCGCCACCCAAACCGGCCAGGCTCCAGTCCCCTGTCCACAGTCCGCAGTCCGCAGTCAAAAATCCAAAGCCAGACGCGCGTTCTTCGACTGGAGACCGTGGACACGAGACTTCGGACTTTTCTCATCCGCACTTGCTTGCCCCGTCGCACTTCACGTTGCGCGAGGATGGCTCGATTGGAACGCCGGCCTCCGGCACGGCGTGTTCCACTGCATCCGAACGTGCTTCCGGCATCTTGCCGGAAGATCCATCTTCCAAATCAGTCAGACCTGCCAGCGAGACGCATGGCAGCACGTTGCCGCGCGTTGCCTTTTCCGACTCCGCGCGCGGCATCCGCCTCTACCACGGCAATTCCCTCGAGCTCCTCGACGCCATCTTTGCCGGGCCAATTTGAATTTTTTTGTGAACCGCCGGCAAAGTCGGCTAATTCGTAAACTTCCAGGACGAGTTTGTCCGATAATTCGCACCTTCAATGGTCCGAGCGGCGCCGCGCCAGTTTTGCCCACAACCAGCAGGCTGATGAGCGTGGGTGAGTTGTATATTTCTCATCATTCGCCTTACGGTGCCGGGCCCACGTAATAATATCCGCCACTGTGGATTACCGCGTTTGGATCGTTCCAGTTCGTGCTTGGGTTTTGTGAGGTGAGCAATATATATGGCAACTGGGCAGTCCAGCTTGTGAGGTTATACGAAACATACACGGCGTAGTATCCCGGCGGACCGCTAACCGTGACGGTGAAACCATTAGTACCATATTGCCCGGGAAGAATAGCCGACAACACACTGCCCAAAATCGCGCCTTCGCCTCCGACCGCAATGAATTGATTGTTCCCGAAAGTATAACCGAAAGCCACGGCATTCAACGAATTTGGCGCCACAAAGGAAGAGGGTGTCCAGTTGACGCCATTCGTAGAGACCAAGATGGCAGCGCCGGATCCGTTGTTGCCTGTGACGGCCGCGAACAGGCCATTGGCGAAGGATACGGCGTTTAAATTGGCCGTCGTTCCGGAAGTTTGCGCGTACCAACTATTACCATCTGAGGAAGTGAAGATAACTCCCCCCGAGCCGACGGCCACGAACAGCTTGTTGCCGAAGGTGACGCCATTGAAAGTGTCCGATGACGGCGGGAGGGAAGCGGAAGTTGCCGGGTTCCAAGTCATGCCATCAGCGGAAATGAGAATGGTTCCCGCCGAGCCGACGGCTACAAAGAGCGGCGTGCCGGACAGGGTGCTGCCGTAGGTTGCGGCATTCAGCGAGGCGCCTGCAGCTTCAAGGAATGCGGAGGGACTGAAATTCCACGCGGGTAGCACGGTTAGATTGGAAGACCAGACGACCCAGCCCTGGTTGCCCACCGCCACAAACAAAGGCGTGCCGGCGGCGTTCTTTCCGTAAGTGATGCCGTTCAGCAAATAATTTGAAATGTAATTCGTCGTCCAGACGACGGCATTCGAAGAGGAGATGATGACACTGTCCCAGCTATAGAGGTAGCCAGGGGTGGTGTTGACCGTCGCCACAAAATAATTCACACCTGTGGAATTTTTACCGAAGGCAAGACCATTGATAAACGAGTCATAGAACTTAACCTCATTATCGATCGAGGGATCAGTATCCAACTGCCAGTTAAAGCCATCCATGGAAGTGAGGATGGCCGGTGCCTGGAAATTTCCGGCTCCGCCCGCCACAAATAAAGGCGTGCCGGCATAGGTCGTGCCAAAGACAACGGCTTTCAGCGAACCCGTGGTCACGGATGAGTTGATCACGTTCCAGTTGTTCGTACCAGTTGTTGAATTGGCGATCGTGCTATTAGGGCCCACGCTCACGAAAGTGCTGCTGCCATCATAGGCAATGGCATTAAAAAGCTCATAGACAGTGAATCCGGCCCAAGCTTTTCCGTCCGACGAAGTGAGAATCTCGGGGTAGTAAGTGGCGGTATTCACCGCCACAAAATTGCCATTGGCATACACCACACCGTTCCCAAAGTAGCTCTCGGTGGTTATGCTCCAGTTCACGCCATTCGTCGAAAAAAGAAAGGTCCCATTTCCCACCACCACGAATCCTTTGCCGGGTTGATAGGTGATGCCATTCAGCGCAGCCGACGTCCCGCCGATGAATTGCTGTGTCCAACTGCTTCCGGTTGTCGAAGTAAAAATTTGGCCGCTGTCATCCACCGCCACAAACATGCTGTTGCCATAGGCAACGGCGTTCAAATTCTGCGCCCCTGACGGAGTCGCACCTGCTTGCCAGGAACTGCCGCCATCGAGAGAATACCAGACCACGCCGAGGGTTCCGACGGCCACAAAATTCCTGGCGCCGTCGGTGGCAACGGCGAGGAAGCCGCTGGTGCCAACCCAACCGGTGAACGGAAACCAGTTGATGCCGTCGGATGAGGTCAGAATCACATTCGTCGTCCCAGTGGCCGCATCTGCCCCCACCGCCACAAATAGTGTCGGGTCAGGACTGTAAGCAACCCCGGACAGGGAGCAGTTGGGTGGCGCCACCTGTTGTTCCCAGTTGATGCCATCCGAAGAGGTGACGATGGTGCTGTTCGCGCCCACGGCTACGAACAGACCCTTGCCGTAGGTGATGGCGTTTAATTGATTGCCCGTCGGCAGGGGATTGCGCCACGTCCAGATGTCCAGCGGACCGGCGGTGGCAACCGGCGCCAGAGGGACGGCCAGGATCGCGAGTGCGATCGGAATCAATGAGCGTAATGTTTTCATAATATTTTTCGTTTTCCTGGCCGCGCCGCGAGCCGCGGCGTTGGGCTGCCAGCGGCGCGGGAGCGGTGTTTTGCCGGATTATTTTCGTGGAATGCGGAGTAAAATTTTCAAAAAGCTTTAGTGTTCAGTTCGTCTTACTAATATAATTCCATGCCCTTATATTAACTTTTACGCCTCGCCCAATTGAAATGCAAGTAAAAAATCGCGCCAGCTTTTCGTCATATGGGCCTTGGCGTCCTCCGCGTCTTGGCGGTTAAAAACACTTGATCTGACTCTTGATTCGATGTTCGGTTTTCCCCCGCCGCCTTGTCGCCGGTTGCCGTTGACGAACACCGGCTGCGGGCCTAGCATGGCGTTGGCAGACACGTCGCGGGCAAAACACGGATCATTGGTCCAACCATGAATCCAATGTCTGAACAACCAAAAACGGCACTGCGGGACAATCTCTTGAGCCTGGTCCGGCGCTGTCCCGTGGAGGTGTCCAACCCCAAAGATTGCCCCCTGTTCGGCATCCGTAAACTGGGACCCACAAGACACCTGCGATGGTTTAATAATCTGACCGAAGATGATTTGGTTTATCTGAACGCTTACCACTGCATTTGTGCGCAGCTAAAATTGCAATCGCGCTCCGGCCAAAATCCGCGTCCATCCGTGTCCATCCGTGGTTAAAAACGCTTGATCTGGATCGCTGATCTGTCAACCCGCTCGCGAAAGCTTTCGGAGCTCGCTCGCGACACCGACTTTGTCGCGTGCTCGCGGAAACGGAGTTTATCGGAGTTATTCACCGGTCATTGTGAATAAGTTTGAGGAGACATAGGTTTCAACCGTGGTAAAATCCCCGACGTAATAATCAGAAGAGAATCCGCTCCGTCATCCAGTCGGGCGGGCCAAACATTCAGAAAGGTTAGACGACTATGAACTCCATATTTTCGAGGTCCATGATTTCCACGTTGCTGCTCCTGTCTTTGGGGCTGGCCGCCTCGGCGCCGGGACAAATCTACGTGGCTAATTATGCAAGTGGCACCATTGGCGAGTACACGCTTACCGGGCAGACAATAAATGCATCATTCATTACCGGTTTGAGTGCCCCGACCGGCATGGCTGTGTCCGGCGGTTATTTGTATGTAGCGCAAGAGAATGGCACCATCCGCAAATACACCACTTCGGGGACGCTGGTGAATGCCTCACTGATTACCGGTTTGTACGGCCCTTGGGGCATAGCCATATCCGGCAACGATCTGTTTGTGGCCAATGGCGGCGGCGAGTCGAGCACCATCGGGGAATATACCACCTCCGGAGCCACACTGAACGCATCGCTGGTGTCCGGTCTGGGCAATCCCACCGGACTGGCGACGGACGGGAATTATTTATATGTGACTTGTTGGCACACCGGCAATGTCGGCATCTATACGACTTCCGGAACCGCGATAAACACGTTCGGTGCCCCGGGGGAGTATCCCGGAGGTATCGTGCTGGATGGAAACGGACACCTGTACGTGTCTACCCTGAATGGAGTCGGTGAATACACCACCGCCGGGACGCTCGTGAATCCTTTGCTCATTTCCGGCGGCTACAACAGCGGCGTCGGCATTGGGCTGGATGGCAGTGGCCATCTGTTCTGGGCGGATAATTACGGCGGTGCGGGAGGGAATGTCATTGGTGAATACACGACCAGCGGACAATTGATAAACGCTTCCTTCATTACCGGATTGAGCAACCCCGTTTCCATGGTGGTCGTGGTGCCGGAACCGTCCTCGTCGGTTTTGGTTCTGGTCGGCCTGCTCGGTTTGATTTTCAAATCGTCATTCCGGCATGGGGTGCCCAATCAATGATTTTTCATAGCTGCCAAAAGTCACAAAAATTGAACCGCGGATGACACAGATGACGCGGATTAAAGCCGGAGGAATTGTCTGAAGAAAAAATCCATGTTCATTCCGCCGTCCGCCGAAGCCTCGGCGAAGGCGGAAGACCCGAGACCCAAAACGCTCGCGTTTTCCCTTGATCTGGATCGCTGATCTGTCAACCCGCTCGCGAAAGCTTTCGGAGTTGATCCCGGCGTGCCGAAGAAAACGCTAGCCAAGCCCAGGCCATTCGCATGGTTGAAGCGGGTGCCACGCTAATTCGCTTGCAGACGGAAGAACTTCGTCGGGGTGCTGAAGGTGTTCGTGTACGGACTGGTGGCCCCGGGCACATTGGTGTAAACACCAGTCACAAGGGTGGACGCCTGGAGGAAAAATACCGATGCCGGATCGGTCCAGCTCAACACCACGGCATTGGCGATGCCTCTGATATTGAGCGGGATGGGAACAACCGAAGATAGTGACAGCGAGAAGACCGTTCCATGACCTGAAAGACCGCCGCTCTCTGTGGTTCCGTAGAGCGTGCTGCCCGATAATACCAACGTCGTGTTGGGATTCGCCCCGTCGCTGCCACCGGTGAAATTCTTCAACACGGTGAAATTGGTGCTTGCGATATCCAGCTGGAAAACGGCTCCCTGGTTCGAACTGCCGCCATACGCCATTATTCCATAAAGCGTCCCGCCCGACAGCAACAGGTCGCCCGGGCCAGCACCATTGGGGCTGGTGCCTGCAAAGGTGTGGAGCACGGTGAAGCCGCTGCGGTCGGTGTTGATCTTGAACACGGTTCCCTGTCCGCCGCTGCCGCCATGATACGCCGTCCCATACAGAACATTGTTCGACAAAACCAAAACAGTACCCGGATTCGCCCCGTCGCTGCCGCCGGTGAAACTGTAAATATTGGTATAGTGGCTGCCGTCGGTATTGACCTGGAACAAATTTCCCGCACCCGTGCCGCCATCCTGGGTCGCTCCGTAGAGGATGTTGCCCGACAGTACCAATCCCGCCGTTGGAATGCTGCCATCAGTGCCGTTAAAACTGTAAATATTCGTATAGCCCATGCCGTCGGCGTTGATCTTGAACACCGACCCGTAACCATTGCCGCCCTGCCCCGTCGTCCCATAAAGCGTGCTGCCCGATACCACCAGGGCCGCTATCGGCGTAGCGGGGTCGGTGTTGGCGAAACTGTATATATTGGTAAAACCGGTGCCGTCCGAATTCATCTTGAATACCGTTCCAAATCCGCCCGTGCCACCGTATCTGGTTGTGCCATAAAACGTGCTGCCGGACAACACCAGAACCGCCCGTGGGTTTGCCCCGTCCGGATTGATGCCGCCTGAATCCTCAATTGAGAAATCCTTGATCTCAGCATAGCCGCTGCCGTTGGTGCCAATCTCGAACAACGTGCCGTTGCCGTTCGTGCCCCCATACACGGTCGTTCCGTAAAGCGTATTGCCGGACAAGGCCAGGCCCGTCTGCGGATCCGCCGCGCCGCTGGTCCCGGCAAAAACGCAAAGCGCAGTCGGGCTGGAGCCGTCGGTGTGGACACTATAAACCACGCCATTGCCGAGACCCGGCATTCCGCCAAGTCCCGTCACCCCGTAAAGCACACCGCCTGACAACACCACGCCGCCGGTCGGCCCCCAACCATCAGCAGCGTTCAAGCTGACAACCGTCGCGAAACCGCTGCCATCCGTGTTGATCTTGAACACCGTCCCAAAAGGCAGCGGTCCACCCTGGTACCCGCCATTCGCGGTCGTTCCATAAAGCGTGCTGCCCGAAAGCACCAGTTCCCCAATGGAATCGAACCCGTTAGTGTCGGTAAAACTGTAAAGATTGGTGAAGTTGTTCCCGCTGATGTCGATTCGGAACACTGTCCCGTCATCCGAGCCATCCCCGCTGTCGCCGTTCGGCGTCGTTCCGAAAAGCTGGCCGCCGGACAACACCAATCCGGCGGCGGGATAGGCCCCGTCCGTGCCACTGCCGCTAAAAGGGTGTAGCGGGTTGAAACCGGTGCCGTTCGTGCTGACGCTGAACACCGTCCCGGCGCCGAAATCGCCGCCATTCACGGCCGTTCCATAAAGCGTGCTGCCCGATAGCAGCAATCGCGCCGCCGGGTTGGCTCCGTCGCTGCCATTCGTGAAATTGTAAATATTCACAAAACCCATGCCGTTCGTGTTCACCCGGAATATCGTCCCGTTGGCTCCGGTGCCGCCATTCTGCGTCGTCCCGTACAAAACACCGTTCGACACGATCAACGCCGCCGCCGGATTGGCGCCGTCACTGTTGGTGCTGGTATTGATATCCAAGGCCGTGAAACTTTTCAGCACGGCAAAGCTGGTGCCGTTGGTGCTCAGGCTGAACACCGTCCCGTTGCCCCCGCCGCCTCCATTCATCGTCGTGCCAAAGAGCGTGCTGCCGGACAGGACAAGCCCGGCGTGGGGTGTCGCGCCGTCCGTATTCGTGCCCGTTGACACATCGACCATGGAAAAACTCTTGATGATGGTGAAAGCCGTGCCGTTGGTCTGGACGCTGAACACAACACCCGCTCCACCGGCCCCGCCATCCGTGGTGACGCCGTATAACGTGCCATCGGGTCCCTGCACCAGCGTCCCCCAGGCATGAAATCCGGTCGCATTGATATTGGGATTAAAAGTCTTGAGGACGGTGAAGGTTTGCGCCCCGGCCCCGGCCGCCAGCGCCAGCACCGCCGTCATCAGGCACAGTTGTTTTGTGGTCATGTTCATGAGCAGGTTCCTTTCACATCCAGCGTTGAACGCGGAATTTCTGGTTGATTAAGCCAACTTCATGAATTCATTAGTAGCACGAAGCGGAACCCTGGTCGAGTTTAAATAAACCTCAAAATCCCAGACGCCTCAACCGCAAAGAGCGCAAAGAACACAAAGATTTCACGGCCAGCGGACGATAATTCTCCCTCTCCGCGCTGGGGAGAGGGCCGGGGTGAGGTGCTCTTCAAATTCTTGTCACCCGTCACTTGCCACTTGCCACTCTCAAAATGCCTTGATCTCAGAGTGTGATCTGATCAATTGATCTCGCTCGTGCCGTTTGCGGCAGAGGTTGAGGGCTGAGAGTTGAGGGTTGAGGGTCGTTGCGGCGAGGATGGAAGATGGAAAGTAGAAGATGGAACAAAAACGCCATCCTCCATCCTCCATTCTCCATCTGCCGGGCCCGGCAGTCAGCGTGCCTTCCAATGTCTCCACGCTTGTCGTTTTCCTCTGGACATGTAACCCGGTGCGGAGCAAATTCAAAATCATGAAAACTAAAAATCTCCTTGGCTTTGCGTTGTTCATAACCATCACGGTTCTATTGTCCGGTTGCGGAAAAACCAATACGAATCTGGCATCGGAGAATGCAGACCTCAAAGCGCGCCTGCAAAAGCTTGAATCGCAACTTCAAGCGTCCAAAAGCCCAATTGCGTCGCAAGGGGCACAAGGGTCGGAACAGGCTTCCCCCCAGGACTTTAAAAGCCAATTGGATGAAGCGCAAAAAAAGGCCGAGGCGGCCGCAGATGAATTGAAGTCTGTAAGCAGCCAGGTCGAAACCCAAAAGGCGAAAATTGATCAATTGATGAGTGACCTCTCCAATGCTCAACAGGCCAGGGAAAAAGCCGAGCAGGCCTTGAAGCTATACCAGGACAAGGCGGCCTCGGCGATCAAGGAATTCAAAGCGCTGCGGAGCACCTTGGACGACAAAACGGCGAAACTCGATGGCTACCATCAAAATTATCTGGCAACGCAAACGGCAGTGATAAAACTGGTTGACGCGCTTCCCGAGTCCCAAGTCAGGCGGGCGATTTTGGGCGTTCTGGCCACGCTCACGCGCGTCAACGACACCTGGGAAACCGCCGCCCTGCAAATGCAGGAACGGACCAGAGCAGCCAAGGCCGATTATGACAAATTTGTGGACTTCGGCGGACTCGGCCCGAACGACGATGTGGTCAACATGGGCAAAACCAAGATTTTGGCGCCCGCGGAGCAGGAGAATGCGGCGACGGCGTCAAGGCGCGACCAACAAATGGTTTCATTTGAAAAGGATATAGACCTGGGAATAAAAAATCTTCAGGATTTGGTGAGCGGACAAAGAACCTGAGGGCGTAAAGCCGCGTGAAGCTGCGCCACGCGGCCACGCCCCTTTACGGGGTTGAGTGAAAAATCCATGTTCATCCGCGTATAGCGGCATCGCCGCCACGCGGCTTTACGCCGTGTCCATCCGTGGTTAAAAAACACTTGATCCGATCCGCCTTTCTGATCAACCCGCTCGCGAAAGCTTTCGGAGTTGATCCCGGCGTGCCCTTCTGTTCAGTTATTTCGAGGACGAGGACGAGAACGAGGACGAGGAGGATGATCACAGTGACGTTGGATGTTTCCCCTTTTGCTCATGTCACCTGTCACCTGTCACCTGTCACCTTAAAATGGCTTGATCTGGATCGCTGATCTGATCAATTGATCCCGGCGTGCCGAAGAAAGCCAAACCAGCCAAACGCCGAGCATTCTATAAATCTCCGCCGCCAAAACCGGCTTGGCCTCAGTCCCCGGTCCACAGTTCCGAGTCCAAAGCCCAAAGCCCAAAGAAAGTTCTGCGTCCCCCGACTGTGGACTCTGGACGGGCGACTTCGGACTTTTCTCATCCGCACTTGCTTGCCCCGTCGCATTTCACGTTGCGCGAGGATGGCAGTATCGGAACGCCGGCCTCCGGCACGGCGCGTTCCACTGCATCCGAACGTGCTTCCGGCATCTTGCCGGAAGATCCATCTTCCAAATCAGTCAGACCTGCCAGCGAGACGCATGGCAGCACGTTGCCGCGCCTTGCCTTTTCCGACTCCGCGCGCGGCATCTGGCTTTATTGCGGCAACTGCCTCGAACTGCTCGACGCCATCGCGGCCAAATATCCCGACGGCCGGTTCGACGCCATCTTTGCCGACCCGCCTTATTTCCTGCCTGCCGGGCCGTAGCTTCTGAGCGAAGGCCGGTCCAATGGCGGTATCACCTGCCACGCGGGCAAAATGGTGAAGGTGGATAAAGGCGACTGGGACGTCTCGCGCGGACCGGAACTGAACCACGAATTCAACGTGGAATGGCTGCGACGCTGTCAGCGCGTGCTCAAGCCCAACGGCACCATTTGGCAAAACTGATTTAACGCAGAGGCGCAGAGGCGCAGAGTGCGCAAAGGGAAAACAAGCTAACGGAGGGAGAACCGTTGTTGCCTTTCCTGAACTGCGCCAGTGGCAGTTTGCAGCCAGCGTAGCCATGCCAGCACTGTCGCCGCCCGGCGACCCGGCGTGGAATTGGCAATAGTTGAATTTCGCGCGATGAACTTTGCGATTTCCGTCCTACCGATGCCGCGATCACCCGCCTTGGCTGACAGTTCCAGCGCCGTCCGAACCGGTGGAAACTGCGCCAGCAAACCCGCGAGCAATTGGCGGCGCTCATCTGCCGGACGATTCACATATTCACGGCCCAAGTCGGTAAGCTGATAGACGTGGCTGCGTTTGTCCTGTGACACCAAGCCAAGAAATTCTGCCGCCTGCCGGTAGTAGCTGCTCTGGCGCGGGTCAAACCGGTAATGCACCGCCAACTTGCTCGATGTGTTGATGCCTTGCTCAACCAGCAACGGAATTTCCGCAACGCGCCAGAATGAATCTGCCTGTGGCACGTCCCACAACCGTGCATCCGCCCGGCGTCGGACATGCGCACGCAGCAATTCCTCCACAGTCAAACGCTGCCGGACTGGCTCGACGAGGAAATTTTCGCTTCGCGTGAGCCGCAATGACTGGTATTGGGCGTCGTCTGCAAACTCGTATTCCCAAAACTTGTAGAGCCGTCGCCCGGAAATTTCCTCCGAGCAGAAAAACCACGGACGAATCTGCTTGGCTGGAATTTCAATACGCCACTTCCGATAAGGGTAGAACAGCTGCCGAATGATGAAGTCTGGCGGCTGGCCAACCTTTGCTTCGATCAACACGATGTCGTCCCGTCCCTCGCAACCGGAATCGACTTCTACTTGTACGCCAGCTTTGACATGAATTGGTCCAACTTTCCCAACAGAGAAATCAATGGTCGGCAGTCTCTTCCTGCCTCGAATCGTTTGCCGCAAACCTGTAACACGAGCGAATTTCTCGAAGAGGCCGATATTGTAGCAATAGTCGAGATGTTGCATCTCACTGTCTCCGACGTTGAGAGTCACAAATTCGAAATCAAGCTGTGGTCGGAACACCGTCGGAGGCTCGGGCAGACGCTCAAGTTTGTGGAATCCATTTCCGCGCACGAGAACGTATTCACCATTTTTGATTGGCAGAATGAAATACCCATGCCGCCGCAAAGCGGCAGGAACGTCTTTCGACGAATCCATCTTTGCCATCAAACGAAGTTCGTTGCCAGTGACTGATTCAATGTCTGTTTTGGTTAACACCACCAAATCAGAAGAAATATCCACTCGTTCTTGCACGAGTTTTTCCCAAGCAGCTTCAAATGGCATGATCATCGGCATAGTTTCAATCTCCTCCAGCGAGAACAACGACCTCGTTGATTGCTCCGCGCTTTGAGCCGTCACAGTTAATTGCGCGGCGCGCTTTAACTGTGTAAACCTTAAAGCCACGATACAGCTTGCGGATGAATTCTGCGTCAGAGTTGGAAAGCATGAGCCGAACGCCACGCCTGCTGGCGTCAGCAAAAAGGGCTGCGAGTTCCTGCTGCTCACCCATTCCAAAATCTTCTTTCGTGTAGGAAGTGAAGCTCGCGGTTAGCGAAATCGGATGGTAAGGCGGGTCAACATAAACGAAGTCGCCACGCCGCGGTTCATTCAGCGTGTCACGGAAATCCTGCGTTGCTAGGTGAACGCCTTCCAATATCCAACTTGCCGCCAAAATGTTTTCCCGGTCGTAGAGGCCTGGATTCGTTTGCGAGCCAATGGGGACGTTGAATTCGCCACGGCCGTTGACGCGCCAGAGACCGTTGAAGCAGGTCTTGTTAAGGAAAATCATGCGGGCGGCACGTTCAACCACTTCGGCTTTGGGCAAATGATGCCAACTGCGGACGAGATAGTAGTAACGCTCGCGGTCGGCCCGGAATTCCGCGAGGTGTTCATCGAGCCGGCGCATCAATGGTTTAGGATGGTCACGAACGGCGATGTAAGTGTTGATGAGTTCGTCGTTGTTGTCGCGCAGGAAGGCGCGCATCTGTGGGAAACGGTGTTTGAGGTGAAAGAACACCGCGCCGCCGCCAATGAACGGCTCAAAATAACGCTCTACGCGGTCGGGCAGAAATTCGTCAAATTGTGCGAGAAGTTGCGACTTGCCGCCTACCCATTTGAGAAACGGCTGCGGTTCAACCCGACCCACCGGCGGAATTCCGGCGATGGCGAAATTGACCTGGTCGTCGCCTAAGCGCTTGCGTCGCGGTGACGTGGACTTAAGCGGGTGAACGATTTCGGAAAGGGACCAAATTGGATCGGGGATCTTACGGCGGATTTTGTAGCGTGCCTTTGGATCGGATCTCTGATCTGAGCGCGCTGCTTTGGCGGCCCTCGTTTCAGGACGTGTCCGCCGAGATTTGCCCGACATTCGACTGGATCGATCCAGATCGGCAAAACAGGATCAAGCACAAACATTCGATATGTCGAATGTTCGCCGCGTCCAAAATCGGGTTTGCTAGTTTAATGGCTCATGCCGGCAACCATCGGGAGATCGTGGGGAGGAACATCCGCGCCTACCGAACCGAAGCGGGTCTGACGCTGGAAAAATTGGCTGAAAAGGCGGAATTGAGTTGGCCTTACCTTTCTGAAATCGAGCGCGGGCGTGAGAACATTTCACTCGATAAACTCGCCCAATTGGCGCAAGCACTGAATGTGACGTTGTCCAAACTTGTTGAGAACGCCTGAAAGTAAGTAAATTGGGGTCACATCTCGACATTCGACAAATTTGGCTGATGGCAAACGGAACATCAGACCGAAGATACGCCAGCAGCTTCAGGAACTTCGCGACCGGAATTTACTTTTGCACATCGGGCGCGGCGTCTGGCGGCTGCCGTGAGGTTGAACCAGTTCTGGTGAGTTCATTGTGGATTCTCCTCGAGGCCGGTCAGCAACGTTTCGAGTTCCTGCCGGCGCGGTTCCAGACTTTTCCGCACGGCAAACTGATTCAACCGGTAAATTCCCCAGTAAAGCAGGGTCACAAACAGTGCCACCACCCCGGCAATCATTGCCGCAAAACCTGGATTCCGCGCGTGCAAGGCCGAATGGCCGATGAAAATTCCCACCGCCGCCGCAAACGGCAGCAAATACCACCAAAAGACATTTCTCATAAAGGGGTCAGTCCTCACTTTTGACATTTTTCAGCCTTCTCCCCGGTTAGACGTGCTCAACGCCATCCGCGAAGACCGGACACCAAATCTGCTCCTGATGCGCTACGCCCTGGCTACCTGGGAAGTTCGCGACCTGCTCCTGATTCCTTCGTTCATGTTTTCAGAGTCAGCCGTCATCAAGCGGAAGCCGCTGGCGGCGACCGCGCGCCGCGTCCACCCTCCGCAGTACTTGCTACGGAGGACGGGCCGGCTGGGTGGGCTGCAATACCCCGTAAAGAACACGGGGCAGGTAGCCCATTGCACCGCATCGCGCCCGAAGCCCGCATCCCCATCGTCACGACAGTGGCAAAGTGTGGAACAGGCATCCTGCCTGTTTCTGTTTCCGAAACCGATGCCGCACGCGGAGAACACAGGCCGGAGGCCTGTGCCACATTGATCACCCCGCCGGAAGAAGTCCGCGCGCAGTTCCGTCGCGTCAAACCGCTCGGCCAAATCAAAGCCAAAGAACGCGGCTGGACACTCGACGTGTTGAACATCGTGCGACGGCTGTCCCTCACCCAGCCTGCCGGCCACCCTCTCCCATCCGATGGGCGAGGGACTTTCACCAACGACGAGGTTTATGCTCACGACCGTGAATTGGAGCGGCTTCATCCGGATAATCGAAATGTCCGGCCCAAAATCCGCCAACAACTCCAAATTCTCCGCGACACAGGGTTGTTGATTCATGTGGAAAGTGGCCGCTGGCGTTTGCCGTGAATTGCTAACTTAGTTCCCTGCCGGTGGCAACCTGGCCGGGCTGTAAAAAGGTTTTGATGAGTTCGCCTTCGCCGCAGACGGTCATGCCGGGAAATTTCTTGAACCATGGATCGTCCGGCACTTCGGGTTCGGTGCGGAGCCAATTCGCCAACAACCCAAGTTGATCGGCGGAAATGTTGCGGCGGCTGACACGGTCAAGCAAATGATCGAGGAGGTGTGGCGGAAGATTGTGGCGCCGAATTTGCGGCATGGCTATTCGCCGTAAAAGCCACGGTGGATTTCCTCGCGCAATTTTTGGACTTCAGCGGGATTGTCAGAGTCCGCCATTCGCTGGGCGAGTTCGGACAATTTTTCGCCGGATAATTGACGCTCTCGCGCCAGTTCCACGGCGAACCGGATGACGCGCGATTGTTCGGCGGGAGACAACTGCTTGATTTCATCAATGACGGCGGTTGCGGTCATGTTCAAAAGATACTGGAAATTCCGCCTCATTCAAATGCATTTTTCAAACCCTTCCGCCTTCACCCCGTTTTGGCGCGACAAGGCGGGTTTTGGTTTCAACTCAAAATGGGGAGCGCGACCGTCCCGGTCGCCGTTCGGAACGCCCTCTGCTTGTAAAACAGCATTGAGAGAAGCAAGCCGACGCCAACCAACGCTAGGGTTCCAGGTTCAGGGACAGGACTTACCTGCATGCTGACCTGGGGCACGAAGAGATTCGGGTAGGCCGGGAAACCGGCGGTCCTGCCATCCCAGGCGCTATTGATCTGCAACAAACCGGACGACTCGGTGTAGGGAATAATCGGCAGGCCGCCAGAATTGCTGGGGGGCACAAAGAAGGTGCCGCTGTTGAGAAGGCCGGAGAAACCAATGCGGTACTCATCACCGGAAAGCAACGTCGCCGAGATGGGAAGCGTTATCGTGCCGCCGGTCAAACTACCCTGAGCTGAAGCGATGAGTAACTGCGTGTTGGAGTCGTAAATCACCGCTTCGGCCAATCCGCTCCCGCCGATTCCGCTCAGCGTCATAGAGCTGACAGCCAGATTTACCGGAGATAAGACGGTAACGTCCACGGCGCGCGTTTCGTTGTAACTTTGACCCGCGATAAATGAACCGCTGGTTCCCGAATCCATGTAAATGGTGGTGGCGGCGGCCAGGCCTGTGCCAGCAACGAAGATCGAGATGGCGACGCAAAACTGCGGAAGCACCTTTGCGCCCGGACCGCGGTATTTTCGAGTTTGATGAACGGACATATAAGTTTTCATTCTGATTGCCTTTCTGATTAAGATGACCTTGTACTCCGATTCCCCTTCCTGTCGATATTTAGTTATCCACAGGAAGCGGGTCGAATTGACTCAAGTTAAACATTACCAAAGAAAGGAAGGGGGGTGCGGGGGGAAGGAATCGTTGACTCATAATTCTGCTTACCGGCAGGAAAGCCAGAATTATGGGCAGCAAATCAAAGAAAGAATA
>Ga0208191_1000225_pt1 | contig 48888 bp, 44 predicted proteins | sample June2015DPH_13_5_FD_184709 | JGI IMG/M metagenome (GOLD analysis project Ga0208191, IMG submission 184709) | Peatland microbial communities from SPRUCE experiment site at the Marcell Experimental Forest, Minnesota, USA - June2015DPH_13_40... | ecosystem: Environmental > Terrestrial > Soil >... | reverse complement strand
CGTGCAGGTGGCCAGCGCGGCGACGACGGCCTTGGCTTGGTCCGGTCGGTTTAGATGAAATCGTTTCGGCATGACCCAATTATGCCCCCCGTTTAGTAATAGTGCAATAGCAGACTAGAAATGGTATTACGTCGTCTCCTACTCTTTAACGATGCTGGTATCAATCATCTGCGTTCCTTTTTTGAAAGGTGATTTCCGTTCGGATTTGGAAAGCCGGTTGATTTCCGCTAGCCCGCACGGGCAAACCCAATGGACTCCTTGATTTCGTCCTGGTCGTAGCACTCGGTGAAATAGCCCGGCGGTTTGGGCGTCGCCCAGCCCGGTTTTTGGGAGTGCAAAACAAATTCAAAGATTTGTTCGCGTTCCTGCTCCGGCAGGCTTTGAATTTCTTTCATCAATTCCGTCGCGCTCATATTTAACATGTAGCCGACAACCGCGTCATTTGCAAGCGCCTGTCAATCCAGCGCATGACCTTTTGACACCACGGGCAATACGGCTTGATGAAGAGACGGATTTTCATCTTTATTCGATGAATTCAGTTTTCTGCTTTGTCTTTTTCGCGGTCATTAAAACGAAATCTTTTAGATTTGCGCTTTTGTTCAAGGTAAGCTGAACGATGTAGAAGGTAGTTGGAGCGATAGAGTACGGGATGCCATCAACAATTACTTTTTCGCGAAGGTTCATTTTATTAACGTATTGGATTTCTCCGCGCCTCTGCGTCTCCGCGTTAAAATTTACCCCCAATCTGCGCCTGGTATTTTTCCGGCGATAGCAGCGCATTCAGTTCGGCGGGATTGCTCAATTTGATTTTGTAAAACCAGCCGCTGGCGTGAGGTTCGCTGTTCACCAGCGCCGGGTCGTCCACGACCAGTCTGTTCGTCTCCAGAATTTCACCGCTCAACGGCGAATAAATGTCGCTCGCGGTCTTGACCGATTCCACCACGGCACAGGCTTCGCCAGCCTTGACCTTCCGGCCCTTGTCCGGCAGTTCAACGAAGACAATGTCGGTCAATTCATGCTGGGCGTGGTCGGTAATGCCGATGGTGGCGGTGGCACCGCTGACGCGCACCCATTCGTGAGATTTCGTGTATTTCAAATCCGCAGGAACATTGCTCATAAATTTAAGCCACAAAAAGCCACAAACGGCGCGAAAAAGAAATATTTTTTATGCCGGTTTCGCTTTTTTTCGGGATTATGTCTTTGACAAACAATCAAAGAACCGCCGCTTGACGGTTGCTTTCCTGGGAGCGCTGCCGTCCCGGCGGCGAGTGGATCGAAAGGTTTCGCCGTGAAACACGCCGGCGAGACGCCAGCGCTCCCAGGCCACCGCGTTTACAAATGACGCGTCAGCAACCCGGGCGCGCAACCGAGGAGAATCACCAGCACCGCCAGCAGGACCAGCGCAACCATCGTGACCGGTGGAACCTTGATGGCAGGCGCGTTTTCGGCAGCGTCCAGCACCCAAGCCTGTTTCAACACCTGCAGGTAGTAGTAAAACGACACGGCGCTCATCACGATGGCCAGAACCACCAGCCAGAGCAGGCCGAGATGTTCGGCGTCCGCCCCCACCGCCGCGCTGAACAGGAAAAATTTTCCGATGAAACCTGCCAGCGGAGGAATGCCGGCCAGCGAAAGCAGGAACACCAGCAGGCACAACGACAATCCGGGTGCGCGCCGGCTAAGCCCGGCAAAATTTGAAATGGCGTCGCCGCCCGTGGCCGCTTCCACCACCGTCACCACGCCAAATGCGCCGAGCACCGTCAGCGCATAGGTGATGACGTAAAACAGCAGCGCGCTCCGGCTGGACGGCGTGTTGGCCAGCACGCCGAGCAGCATGTAACCCGCATGGGCGATGGCCGAGTAAGCCAGCAGCCGTTTCACACTCGACTGCACGATGGCCGTGAGATTGCCCAGCACCATCGAAAGCGCCGCCACGACGGTAATCACCGGTGTCCAGCCGGACACATAACCTTGCCAGACCGCGCTGCCTTCTGCGCCGGCAAAACCCATCGTCAGGATTTTGGCGAGGATGTAAAAACTGGCGACCTTGGAACCGGAAGCGATGAATGCCGCGCTCGGCGTGGGCGCGCCTTCATAGGCATCCGGCGCCCACAAATGAAACGGCACCGCCGCGACCTTGAAACCAAACCCGATCACGGTCGTGACGATGGCCACGAGCAACAGCGGGTCCAGTCCCCTGCCCGCCAGGCCGGCGGCGATTTGCGACAGATTGGTCGAGCCGGAAAGCCCGTAAAGCAGGCTCAAACCGAACAACAGGAATGCCGCGGACATGCCGCCAAACAGAAAATATTTCAATGCGGCCTCGCTGGACTTGGCGTTGTGCTTGTTGAACGCCGTCAGGATGTAGAGTGAGAGGCTGGCCAGTTCCAGCGAGATGAAAATCATCAGGATATCCTCGGCACTGACCAGGAACATCAGGCCGATCGTGGCCAGCAGGACCAGCGCCAGATATTCGCCGACGTGCTCGGTGAATTTGCCGGACGCGGAAATCAGCACGGTGAAAATTGTCAATATCAGCAGCACGACCTTCAGGAAATTCGTCAACGGGTCCACGACCAGCAACCCGTGCAGTGGGTCGGTGGTTCCGTAATGGGTGAACGTGAAGACCGCCGCCATCAGGCAGCCCACAATTGAAACCATCGCCCCGGTCCCGAAACGCCGCGCCACGGATTTCCCCCGCAACGCAATCAAATCTACTGCCAGCACCATCAGCACGGTGATGGCCAGGGCGGCCTCCGGCGCGGCCAGTTGAAGTACCTGGAGGTAGTTCACAGCGAACCTCCCTTCAACAGCCGCTCAAACAGCGGCGAGTTCCAGCACGGCTGAATCCAATTCAACAAGAGGCTCGGGAAAAGTCCGATGACCAGCGACGTCGCAAGGAGCATTATTGCCCCGATGCGTTCGGGCACGGAAATGGGTTCCAACGGATGTTCGGGACCGGATTTGTCCTCTGCTGGTGCGTCCGAATAAAACGCCTTTTGCATCGCCCGCAGGATGTAGGCCACGCCCACCACGATTCCAACGCCCGCCAGGATGGCTGCCATCGGAAACACCTTCCACGCACCCATGAGAACCTGAAGTTCGGCGACGAACCCGCTGAAGCCGGGCAATCCCATCGAAGCCACGCCCGCCAGCACAAAAGTTACCCCGGCGAACGGCAGCAATTTACCAAGCTGCATCGTTTGCAGGTCGTTAAAATCGCGTGTGTGGGTCCGGTCATAAACCATGCGGCCCACCACGGCGAACAACAGCCCGGCAATGATGCCGTGCGAGAACATTTGCAGCACCGCACCGCTGAGGCCGATGGTGTTCAGCGTGGCCAGGCCCAGCAGCACAAACCCCATGTGACTCACGCTGGAATAACCGATGACAAACTTGAAATCCCTCTGCACCAGCGCCACGCCCGCGCCATAAATAATGCCGATGACCGCCAGTGCGGCGATTTCGTTCTGCCACATGCGAACGCCGTCGGGGAACAAAACCATCGCCACGCGCAGGCAGCCGTAGGCGCCGAGTTTCATCACCACACCCGCCAGCAACATGGAGCCGGCGGTGGGCGCGGCCACGTGACCGGTGGGCGCCCACGTGTGAAACGGCCATAGTCCCGCCAGAATCCCGAATCCGACAAACACCAGCGGGAACACCCATTGCTGGAAACCAAGCGGGAACGGCACTTTCGACAATTCCATCAAATCGAGCGATGCGTGGCCGGTTTGGGCACGGGCCACAACCCAGGCGGCGATCAAACCGATGAGCACGAGATGGCTGCCGACAAACGAGTAAAGTGCCAGTTTCATCGCGCCATATTCCTTGCGCGTGCTGCCCCAGCGGGCGATGAGGAAATATTTCGGGATGATGGTCAGCTCGTAGAACACGAACAGCAACAACACGTCGAAGCTGAGGAACACTCCGTACACGCCGCCAATCAACGCGAGGTAGAAGGCGAAAAATTCCTTGGTGCGCTTTTCGATGTTCCACGAAAACAGAATGCCCGCGATGGCCGCCAAGCCGGTCAGGACCACCAGCACCAGACTAATGCCGTCGGCAGCCAGGTAATAACTCGCACCGATCGCCGGAATCCACGGAACTTTGACAATCGTCGCGACCTTGCCTGGATCAGGCTGCTGCATCGCCCCGGCGAACGCCACCACGCAACCGGCGACGGCCGTGAACAGCGCGATGATGCGCGCCGCCCGCGCCGCCTCGCGCGGCAGGAGCATCAGCACCAGCACCCCGATGAACGAAATGTATATGGTCCAGGCCAGCATATTTAAATTTTCGATTTCCGATTTTCGATTTCCGATTGTACCGTTCGGAGTCCCGGTCTTTCAGGCCGCCATTTGCCGCGCCAAAGGCGCAAGACAGGACAGCCCAGGGCAACGCCCTGGGACGCGTTGTCAAAAATAAATGCCAGGAAAAGAAACCGCATGAAACGGGTGGCGGCTTTTGGACTGCGCTGGCAGAGCGCAGCGGCGACAGCGCTTTTGTGTGGACAACCAAGGCGGCCAGCCTGATCCAAAGCGGCGTCGCGCTCCGCTTGCCGCCGCAGTCCAAAACTTCCCCCACCCAGATCCCGTTTTAAAAACACGTCCTGGGCTGCCTTGTTCTGCGCCTTCGGCGCGGCTATTTGTTCATCCGTGTTCATCCGTGGTTAAAAATTCAGTTGTTGCACCATCTTCACAACGGTCAGGTCAATCACGCCCAGCACGAGTTGTGGCCAGATACCGAGCACGAACATCAGCGCGATGGGAACGGCCACCAACGCGCGTTCGGACAGCGTGAGGTCCGGCATTTGCGCCCAGCGCCCGTTTAACGGCCCGCAGAAAACGCGCTGGATGAGCGTCAGCAGGAATATCGCCGTCACCAGCAAACCGAGCGTTGACAACGCCGCCGCCCAGGGCGCCAGCGGGAACACGCCCTTGAAAATCAGGAATTCCCCAACGAACCCGTTCAATCCTGGCAGTCCCAGCGACGAAAACAGCGCGATGCCCATCAGGCCGGTGAACACCGGGACCACCTTGCGGATGCCGCCGAAATCCTCCAGCCCGCGCAGACCACCGCTGCGTTTCTCAATGAGCCACACGAACAGGAACAGCGCCGACGCCGTGAGACCGTGGTTGAACATTTGCAGCAACACGCCGTTGAGTGCCGCTGCCTTCTGCAGTTCCGGCTGGTTCACGCCTGTCGCCGCACCGGTCACCGCAAACAGCGCGAGTAGGCAGTAACCGAGGTGGTTGATGGATGAATAGGCCAGGATGCGCTTGAGATCGCGCTGGGCAAATGCCGCGCAGGCCGAAAGCACGATGGTCAGCACCGCCAGCCACATCAACGGTGTCAGCACCAGCCGTATCTGCTCGGGGAAAATCGGCAGCAGGACGCGCAGAAAACCATAGACCCCCATCTTGGACATGACGCCCGTGAGCAGCATCGTCACCGGGCCCGGCGCCTCGGCATACGCTGACGGCAGCCACGTGTGGAACGGTACCACCGGCACCTTCACCGCAAACCCGAGGAACGCGCCAAAGAAAACCAGCAGGCCGATGTGTGCTTTCCAGCCGATGGCCTCGCCGAGTTTGGCCGTGATTTCGCCGCGTTTGGCCATGTCGGCAAGTTCGATGAAATCAAAACTGCCCGTTGCCAGCCGGATGGCCAGGAAACTCAGGAGCAACGTCACGCTGCCAACCATGGTGTAAATGAAAAACTGCGTCGCCGCCGGGCCGCGTTTGGGTCCGCCCCAAAGTTTGATGAGGAAGAACGCCGGGATCAGCACCAGTTCCCAGAACAGGAACCAGTGGAAGAAATTCAGCGCGGTGAACGTGCCGAACAACCCGGCCTGCAACCACAACATCAGCGCGTAAAAAATGTGTGCGCCGCCCTGGGTAGGGCGCGCCACTCCGTGCGCGCCGTCGCCACGCACACCACCAGCGGCGGGCAGAGGACTCCGATGAATCGCGAGCAGGCTGCCCGCCTTACCATCAAACATGCTTCCTGACGCCAGCACCGCTAGTGGCGTGACAATCGCCGTCAACATCACCATCAACAGGCTAAGCCCATCCACGCCGAGGAAATACTGGATGCCCAGCGACGGCACCCAATCGTGTTTTTCGACAAATTGCAGGTCACCGGAGGCGGCGTCAAAATGTTTCCAGAGACACAGCGCTCCCGCCAACCCCACCAGACTGAATGCCAGCGCCAGACCGCGCGCGAGCCGTCGTTGTTCCGCGCCGAGTCCGGCCACAACGATGCCGCCGAACAGCGGGACGAACGTCAGGATGGTCAGCCAGGGCAGATTCATGTCTTGCGCCCCCAGATCAGGAAAAGAACCAGCACCACCAGCGCCACGCCGATGACGCGGAGATAGGTCTGCACGCGGCCATTTTGCCATCTCGACATTTCGCCACCACCCTCACGCAAGGTTTCACAGCCAGTGTCGAAACCCAGGTCCACCACAAATTCATCCGTGAAGCGGTAGAGCGACGACAACCCCAGCGTCACCCAGGTAACCAACATAACCACCCCGCCCCAAATCCAGCGGTCCAGGAAATCGCACGCCTGCGCCGCCCAAGCATTGAAACGGACGCCCGTCGCGTCGTAGATTTCATCCACGAAATATTTGTTCTCCAGCAACCGGAAAACCGCCGGTTGCGCGACCTGCAACACGTCGGGTTCTTCCGCCGTCTTCCGCTGGCGTTTGCCGTAAAGCCACCAACCGAGGCCGAGGCCAGTAAACACAAACCCCGCCGAAGCCAACATCAAACCGAGCGTGCCACTTTCGGTCAATTTGCTGAAATTGAATCCAGCGGGTTCGCCGTTGAGGAAACCGTCAAACCACGGCCAGGCCGGCGTGCCGACAAAGCCCAATAAAATGGCAAACACCGCGAGGATGACGAGTGGGACGATCATGACCGCGGGGCTTTCGTGCGGTTCACCCTTTCCATCGTAGCCGCCGACGTGAGTCGGCGCTGACTTCTCATGCTTGTCAGTCTTCGAGGAAGAATGAGCGGACTGACGTCCGCTGCTACGGTATTCACCGAAGAACACCAGTGCCACCTGTCGCGTCATGTAAAACGCCGTGAGCAGCGCCCCGGCGCATCCGAGAAAAAACGGAATGTGCGATACCGGCCAGCCGTGCGCCGCGTGGAGGATTTCGTCCTTGCTCCAAAAGCCGGAGAAGAACAGCGGAAATCCCGCCAGCGCCAGCATGCCGATGGCATAGGTCGCGAACGTCACCGGCATGAATTTTTTCAACCCGCCCATCTTCCGCACGTCCTGCTCCTCGTGACAGCCGTGGATGACCGAGCCGGACCCGAGGAACAACAGCGCCTTGAAGAATGCGTGCGTAATGAGGTGAAACATGCCGACCGCCACGCCGCCGACGCCCAGACCCAGCATCATGTAACCAAGCTGCGAAACCGTGGAGTAAGCGAGGATGCGTTTGATGTCCGTCTGCGCCACCGCGACGGATGCGGCAAAAATCGCCGTGAGCGCGCCGACCCACGTCACCACCTGGAGCGCGGCTGTCTCAGCCGCAGCACCCTCGGGATGAGCACTCATCAATGGATAAACCCTTGCTACGAGGAAAACGCCCGCCGCCACCATCGTGGCCGCGTGAATGAGCGCGCTGACCGGCGTGGGGCCTTCCATGGCGTCCGGCAGCCAGACGTGCAACGGCAATTGGCCGGATTTGCCGACCGCACCGAGGAAAATCAGCAGCCCGATGGCCGTGGACACCGCCATGCCGGCGGCGGTCATGTGCGTGACCATCGCGGTGAGGGCGGATGATTCGAGGCAGCCGTGGCCATCCGCGTAAAAGTTCAACGTGCCGGTTTCGGCATACAGCCAGACCATGCCCAGCAGCAGGCCGAGGTCGCCGATGCGCGTGGTGATGAAGGCCTTTTTCGCCGCCGCCGCCGCGCTCGGCTTGTGATACCAGAACCCGATGAGCAGATAGCTGGTCAGGCCGACGATTTCCCAGCAGACAAAGAACAAGAGCAGATTGTTGGCGATGACCACGCCGAGCATCGCCGCGGCAAAGAGCGACATGAAGCAGAAGAACCGCGTGAAATTTTCGTCGTGCGCCATGTAGCCGACGCTGAAGATGAAAATCAGCAGGCTGACGAACGAAACCATCACCAGCATGATGGCCGTAAGCGGGTCCAGCACCCAGCCAAGCTGCAGCCACTGGCCGCCGAACTGGAGCCAGTTGAAACCGGCGACTTCACGGAACACGCCGCTCTCGCCGTGGTGGATAAGCGTGGCGCTGAATGCGCACAGCGAGAGCAGAAAGGCCAGGACCATCGAACCGATGGCCAGCGTCGCCGCGAGCTTGTGCTGCCGTTGTTTGTTCACGGCAATCACGCCCGACGCCGCCAGCGGCAGCACCGGAATCAGCCAGAGATTTTGTGCAATCCAGGTCATTTCGATTTTTAACGCAAAGGCGCAAAGGCGCAAAGGGCGTGGCAACGTCCTAATTTGAATTTCAAATTGAGAACCGGAGCGCGAGTTGTCCCAACTCGCAGCTTTTCTGACAAATCCAGCCGCTGCGGATTGAGGACAATCCGCGCTCCGTGACAAATCAAAACACGACCAAGGGTTTTCATTCTTTGCGTCCTGGCGGCTTTGCGTCTTGGCGTTAAATTCTTCTTGGCCATGCGAATTTCATCCCTTCATCGAATTAATCTGGTCGAGGTTGGTGGTTTTGTAGTGGCGGTAAATCGCGATGATGAGCGCCAAGCCCACCGCTGCTTCCGCCGCCGCAATGGCAATGGAGAAAATCACGACCATCATGCCCGACAATGCCTCGGGATGCGCGCCGTAACGCCAGAACGCGATGAAATTCAGGTTCGCCGCGTTCAGCATCAGTTCAATGCCGATCAGCGCGAGGATGGCGTTGCGCCGCGTGACCGCACCCGCCAGGCCGATGGCGAAGAGCAGCGCGGAGACAAGCAAGCAGCCTTGTAGCGGTGTCATACGCGACCTCCCTCTTTAGCGTCGTAGCAGTCCCGCAAAGCGGGATCAGTCCGCTCTAACTTTTCAGATGGAGCCGACTGACGTCGGCTGCTACCGGAATTGGGAGATTCCTCTTTCATCGCGATGATGACCGCGCCAATCAATGCCGCCGTCAGCAGCAGGCCGATGACTTCGAGCGGCAGGACGTATTGGGTCATCAGCACGTCACCGATGTTTTTGACGGTGGCTACGGGCGCAGGCGGCGTTCCCTTGGGCAGGCCCGTGCTGTTCAGCGCCGCCCAGCCGAGCGTGGCAAAGACGACGGCGGAAATCACGATTCCAATTGCCCAACCGGGCGCAAGGATGGTCTGGTTCGGCGTCGCATCACTGCGCGTCAGCAACACCGCGAACACGATGAGAATGGCGACCGCGCCAACATAAACGAGGATCTGGGCAAACCCGACGAACTGTGCGCCAAGTGTCAGGTAAAGCGCCGCCAGCCCGGCCAGCGCCACCACCAGCGACAGCGCGCAATGCACCAGGTTGCGCAGGATCATCGCCGCCGCCGCGGCAAAGAGCGTCACAACTGCAATGATGATGAAGGGCAAAGACATTGTTAAATCGTTAAATCGACAGTGGAGCGCGGCTGTCCCAGCCGCAGCACGCTCGACCGCTCAACAATTTTGAGTTTCGCTCGTTTATCCGGCAATCCGGGCCGCTGCGGGTGGGACACCCGCGCTCCGTTCCCATATGACGATTCACACTTTTCATTCCGCGTAGTGATAAATGCGTTTGCCAAGTTTTTGATTGTGCATCAATCCCCAACCGAGGATGGCATAGGCGCCAAAAACCAGAACGGTACAGACCGCCCAGCGCAGCCAGCCCGCGCCCAGAAAATGCCAGACGCCCGCCGCGACGATGTTGACCAGCGACATGGGCAGCATGAATTTCCAGGCGAAATTCATGAGTTGATCCATGCGGAGGCGGGGCAGCGTGCCGCGGATCCAGATGAACGTGAAAATCAGCGCCATCAGCTTGGCAAAGAACCAGAGATACGACGGCACCCAGGTGAGGAACGAAAACGGCGCCGTCCAGCCGCCCAGGAACAGCGTAATACCCAGGCCGCTGATGGCAAACATGCCGAGGTATTCACCGAGGAAGAACAGCGCGAATTTGAAGCCGGAATATTCCGTGAAATAGCCCGCAACGATTTCGGATTCCGCCTCCGGCAAATCGAAGGGTGAACGGTTGGATTCTGCAAGGGAGGCAATGAAGAACAGGATGAAACCGGCAAAACCCCACGGCGTGAACATATACCAATGCGCAATGCTATAGGTGTAATGGTTTTGCGCAGCGACGATGTCCACGGTTTTGAGCGAGCCAACAATCATGATAACCGTGACGGCAGAAAGGATGAGCGGGATTTCGTAGCTGATCATCTGCGCAATAGCGCGCATGGCGCCCAGCAACGAGTATTTGTTGTGACTCGACCAGCCGGCCATAAACACGGATAGTTCCACCGCCCCGCCCACGGCGAAGAAAAACAGCACCCCCGCATCAAGATCCACCGCGGTCATGTTGCGACCCATCGGCAGCACCGCATAAGCCAGCAGCACGGGGATGAGCAGGACGACCGGCGCCAGGAAATGCACCACCTTGTCCGCCGCACGCGGCACGATGTCCTCCTTCGTGAGCGATTTGATCCCGTCCGGTATGAACTGGCCGAAACCGCACAGGCGGATCTTCGTCAACGGAATGCCGACGCGATTTGGGCCGTAGCGGTTCTGGATGCGGCCGAGGCCCTTGCGCTCAATGACCGTGACAAAGGCGAACAGCGTGGCGAACACCAGCGGAATGAACGAAATCGAAATCAGGGCGGAAACCAGCGGCTGCCAGGCGCCGGGGAAAACCCCCACCGCCTGGTGTTTTAAAATGACAAAAATCTGGTCCAGTTTATCAAACATCGTTCGCCCCTCGGGGGCCAGAGCGAACTCCAGCATCATTAATTATTCTTCACAAATCAAGAAGAGAAGGCCGGTGAGAAACGAAGGCGGAAAGAACCCAAAGACAAGACAGGATTGAAACCGCGAAATACGCTGAACACGCGAAAACCTGTTTGGTGCTTGCCGTGCCGAAGCTTCTGAGCGAAGGCTGGTCCACCCTCCTGCCGCGTCGTCTTGCCGCGTCGAAACGTTGTGAAGACGGGAGCCTCCGGCGAAGACGGGTCAGGGTGTTCCGGCCTCAGCCTTCAAAGTTGAGCGTTGAGTGTTCGATGCTTGCCGCGTGCGGCTGAAAGCCTTTTACGCGGCCCGTCTCACTTCTCGATGCCGAGCAATTCCACCTCGAAGATCAATACGCTGTTGGGAGGAATCGCCGGGCTGGGGCTCTGGTCGCCGTAGGCCAGTTTGGCCGGGATGAACAACTGCCACTTGTCGCCGACCTTCATCAGTTGCAACGCCTCGACCCAGCCCGGGATCACGCCGCCGACCGGAAAGGTGATGGGTTGACCGCGCTGCACCGAACTGTCAAAGACCGTTCCGTCAATCAACGTGCCGTGGTAATGCACCTTCACCCGGTCGGTCAGCTTGGGGGACTCGCCCGTGCCGGACTGGATAACCTTGTATTGCAGACCGCTGGCCGTGGTTTTGACGCCTTCCTTTTTTGCGTTCTCCGCGAGAAAGGTTTCACCGTTGACGGGTTGCGAGTCGGCTTTCATGTCGGGTTTCATGTCGGGTTTCGCTGTCGTATCAGTCTTGTCTTCTTTGACGCCACAACCGGCGAGCAGGCCGAGGGCGAGCGTCAGGATAAAAAATGATTTCATAAGGTTTTTAAACTGCATTGGTTGATCTGCGGCGGGCGGGAGCATCCGGGAAGCCGGGCGCCAGGTCAAGCCGCGAACCGGATTTTCAGGATTCTTCCCCATCGTCCCCTGTCCACCATAGTCCTGCATTGCGGGGCGAAGGTGGATCGTCCTTCGGCCTTTCGCTTATTTCGCGGTTTAACTTCTGGCCTCAGTTTGAAAGTTCGACGTTGGATGTTGAATGTTGAATGTTCAGTTTTCCCTCTCCATCAGCTTGTCGCGCCGACTTGCCGGGTCGTAACGACTTGCCGCGCCAAAGCATAGCGCCGGCGGGAGTGAAGACGGGAGTGTGGCGAAGGCGGAAGTCCTGCAACACAGGACGAAGTTGGAAGTTTTACGCTGGCTTGCCGCGTGGTGAAACTTTACGCGGACTTGCCGCGTGGCGCAGCTTTACGCTGGCTTGCCGCGTGGCGCAGCTTTACGCTGGCTTGCCGCGTGGCGCAGCTTTACGCGGTCACAATTCCAGGACTTTCACCCTTTCAAAGACCGGCTTGAAATGCAAACGGGGTTGTGACGGCTAATGTTTTAATCGGAAGAACAGGGAACCGGTCGACTTGTTGAGCGACACACTGTTTATCCCGCCGTTGCTGTTCACCGGCCCGGTGTAATCGCCCCAGTTTGTCGTCGTTAAATCCGAGTTGGTTTGCAACACAAATCCCGTCGCGGTTGACGGCCACGACACGACGACGGTGTCCAAATTGACGTCCTCCGAGGGGTCGGTGAGCAGGATGGACAGCATCGGTGAACCGGATGGGGACGGCGGCGTATTCGTCACCATTGGATTGAACGTTACGGAATTGGTTCCCGATATCCCGTCAATGGTATAGGTCCCGGTGAAGAAAAACGGCTGGTTGCCGATTTGCGAAGCGCAAACGACGATGTTGCTTTGCTGGGTGGCAATGCTGTCACTGGATGTGCCGTCCGGCCACCAGGCGTTGCCGGAGCCGCAGGTGACGATTTCATTGACCAATTGAGTCGCTGGGCCGTTGGTGACATAGATGTTTTGGCCGTTCGGACCATAAATAATTCCCAGATAAACGGGATCGGCGCTGCCGGTATTCAAACCCGAGTACGAGTAAGGAATGGGCGAATAGGTCCAATCCAGCGTGTTGCTGGGATCCGTCGAGGTCATGGTGAACGACAACTGCGCGATGGAGATGAGGTTCGTCCCGCCCTTGATGTCCATGCCAAACGTAAGCCGGTTGCCCGACTCCTGAGCGAAGGCCGGGCCAAAGACACTACCGGGGTCGGCGACTCCCATCCACGACGGGAAACTGGTCACCAGGTTGTTGGTCACCGGAACCGCGTTCGTTATTTGCTGATAGAATGTCGGCGACGACGGATCGCCATACGAAGAATATCCGTTCAGGATGGCGGTTACGGCATTGGAAGCCCAGGCATTCCAACTGGGCGAACCCCACCGGTTCGGCGCCAGGGCGGGAAAAACCGTGATGCTGATGCCTCCGCTTCCCAATATCGGTCCGGAATTGGTCACCACCGGATTGAGCGTTACGGAATTGGATCCCGACACCCCGTCAATCGTGTAGGTTCCCGTGAAGTCAAAGGGCTGGTTGCCAATCTGCGAAGCGCAAAGCACAATGTTGCTTTGCTCGCTGGCAATATTGCCGGACGTATCATACACCGCCCACGCGTTGCCGGAGCCACGCCCGACGATCTCATTGACCAGTTGCGTCGCCGGGCCGCTGGTAATGTAGGTGTTGGTGCTGCCGGGACCGTAGATGATCCCGACATAGGATGCACTATAGTTATAGGAACCCTGTGCGAAGGCAAAATCGAGCGTATTGCTCAGGTCGGTGGAATGGGCGCTAAACGACAATTGCGAAATGGATATCAGGTTTGTCCCGCCTTTGATATCAATGCCGAACTGGAGCCGGTTGCCCAATTCCTGGGAAAAGTTCACGCCGAAAACGTCCCCGGGATCGGCCAGGCCGTTCCACGATGGGAAACCGGTTACAATGTCATTCGTCACCGAAATCACAGCGGGCGCCTGTTGGTAATAGCTTGGTGACGACGGGTCGCCATACGAAGAATATCCATTGGCGATGGCGGTGGTGGCGTTGGAAACCCAGGCATTCCAATTGGGCGAACCATAGACATTGGGTGCCAGGGCGGGAATGATTGTGATGGTGATTCCCTGGGCTTGCGCCGGGGAGAAAAAAGGCAGCGCAAGGACGGTCAAGAAAATGCCGCCGAAAATCAAACGCCTGGCTGAAGTCATTCGTAACATCATGCAAGTTATTTAACAGAAACGGGCTGCAACGTAATGAATAAGGGACACATTACGGGATTTGAGGGGTGAATTGCGCCCGGTGAGGGGCGGAATTCCGAAGGAAAATGAGGCCGGACGGCGAACACCGCCGGGCTGCCAGGGTTTTCAGAGGTTGGTGTCCCCCCTCCTGCCGCGTCGTCTTGCCGCGTCGAAACGTTGTGAAGACGGGAGCCTCCGGCGAAGACGGGTCAGGGTGTTCCGGCCTCAGCCCGAAATCCTAAATCCCAAACCCGGGACGCCAAACCAAGCCGGTGGAAATGTGTCATTGCCGGGGACCGGCCTCTTTTTGCCGCGTGGCGCCCTCTCCATCGTAGTCCTGCAACACAGGCAAAGTTGGACATCTCGACCAAACCAGCCAATCATATGAATAGCCCCATTTCCTTCTAACGGTAAGTTCTTCAATCATAAGAGGTTTACAAAACTTTGTCCCACGTGGGACAAAGTTTTGTCGTTCTCGTTCTCGACTTTTTTGTCGTAATTCCGTTCAGGGGTGATTCTTTCACGGCTTCAAAATTCACCGCGGCTGACGCCGATGTCCTGCATTTGTTTGACGCCGTCGGGCGGGGTGCTTACGGTGGGGACATGAAAGCGAAAAAGGGCGAGAAGTACCAGTCGAACGCTCCCGTGTGTGTGCCGCCGGTGTGGCGGTGAGGCCGATCTTGATGGCGTCGAAGTGATTGATGGTCTCGCGCCAGACGCTCATCTCCTGCGCCGTGTAACTGCGATGACATTCGTCGGCAATAATGATGTCGAAGGCGTGAATCGGGATTTCGAGCTTGTCGGCGTCCGCCTCGGTTTCGGTGTCACCGCCACTTTGGACGAAACAGCCTTCAGCGCCGAAAAGATTTCGGGCCATGCGCTGGATGGTGGAGACGTAAACGAACGTGTGGCTCGGCTGCTCAAGCACGTTCTGAGGATTCACCGTGACCTTCTTGGCCTCGATGATGCCAAGCAAAATTCCGTTGACGAACAGGGCGTAGTCCGCCGGGCCGTTCTCGGTGGGAAATTCCTCAACTGCGACGCAATGCAAAGAGGAGAGGTTCAGGCCGTCGCGGTATCGAATAATTTTCCAAGGCGGCGGCGGGGCACACAATCGGGTGTCTATGCGCTTTTTCCGCGTCAGCCATTCCGATTCGTTCAACATACCCATGGAGATTCGACTGCATCGTAAGTCGCTGGGGATGGAAGAAAGGCTAAAAGCTAAAGAATAAAGGCTGAAAACTCCCGCCTTCGCTGAGGCTTCCGTATTCGTCACACTCCCGTCTTCACTGAGTTACAGCGCGGCGGTCTTGGCTTCGGCAGCAGCCTTCGCCTTGGCCTCCGCCCGGGCCTTTTCCCCGGCTAAGCGCTCATCCACCGCCGCCGCCGCCGTGGGATGGATTCGACGGTAATATTCATTTGGCTTGGCCAGCTTGTCCTTCGTCAATAACAGGCCGCCAAAACGGTCGCCGGTGCTCAATTCAAACTCGGTGTCCATCTTAATGGCGTCGAACGGGCAGACTTCGACGCAAATCTGGCAACTCATGCATACTGAAATATCAATGTCGAACGTGGCCGGATAAAGCTGGGGCTGGCCCTTGTAATCCGGCTTCTTGTCCTTGCTTTTTACGATGTAGATGCACTGGGGCGGGCATTCCTTCTCACAAATCTGGCACGCCACGCAGCGCAGTCCCTTTTCCCGGTCGTCACCGTCATAAACGAGAAAAGGAAACTGCCGGGTGTTTTCCTTGGGCGTCAGGCGTTCCTCGGGATATTGCACGGTGGTGAGCCGCTCCTTCGAGACGTAACTCCCGAAGAAGTTGCGGGCGGTCACCGCCATGCCCTTGATGATTTGTTCGCCTAACATTTTGGATCCATTGGATTCCCGCTCGCGCGACAGCGGAGTTCAGCGTTGAATAAGCCGCCATTCAAACTTCGTCCTCGTACTCGTACTCGTACTCGTCCTCGATTGAATTTAAAATTGTTCGAGGACGAGGACGAGCACGAGGACGAGATGGATTCCATTTGTTTCACCGGTCCACCTCGCCCAGCACGATGTCCACGCTGCCGAGGATGACCACGGTGTCCGCAATCCGGTGGCCGAGGCACATGTCCTCGAGAATGGTCAAATTGATGAAACTCGGCGGACGCACCCGGTAGCGATACGGATTGGCCATACCATCACTGATGAGATAAAAGCCCAACTCGCCCTTCGGCGCCTCGATCCGCCCGTAGGCTTCACCCGCCTTCGGTCGGAGCCCGCGCAACTTCGCTTTCGGGTCCATGACCGGTCCGGAGGGAATGTCACGCAGCGCCTGCTGCAAAATCTTCAGGCTCTCGCGCATCTCCAAAATGCGAACCATGTAGCGGTCATAAGTGTCGCCGTGTTCGCCCAGCGGCACCTTGAAATCAAACCGGTTGTAGATGCCATACCTGTCCACCTTCCGGAGGTCATAGTTCACACCCGAGGCGCGCAGCATCGGGCCGGTAATGGAGGCGTTGACGGCCAGTTCGCGGGACAGCACACCGACGCCCTGGCTGCGCGCGAGCAGGATTTCGTTTTCGGTGAGCAGGGTTTCATATTCATCGAGGAACTTGCCGTAGTCATTCACCAGTTGCTTCGCCTGGACCAGCCAGTCAGGCGTGACATCGCAGCGCACGCCGCCGAAGCGCATGTAATTGCACATCATGCGGGCGCCGCTCACCGACTCGAAGAGGTCGAGGATTTTTTCGCGCTCGCGGAAGGCGTACATCAGCGGCGTGCCCAGCGCGCCCATGTCCTGCACAAAAAAGCCGATGAGACAGGTGTGATTTTGCAGGCGCGTCAACTCCGCCATGATGACGCGGATGTATTCGGCGCGTTCCGGCACCGCCAGACCCGCGAGCTTTTCGACGGCGAGCGCGTAGGCCCAGTTGTTCGTCATCGAACAAAAATAATCCAGCCGGTCCGTGTAAGGCATTGAGCCCAGGTAGGAAATATTCTCGGCGATTTTCTCGTGGTTCCGGTGCAGATAACCGAACACCGGCTTGAGCTTCACGACCTTTTCGCCGTCCAACACCACATCCATGCGGAACACGCCGTGCGTGGACGGATGTTGCGGCCCCATCGAAACTTCGAGGAATTCACCAATCGGTTCGCCGGTCTCGCCTGTCTTCGGCAGAATTTCGTAATTCTGCGACGTTCTTTCGCCAACCGCGTTCACGTCTTCACCTCCGGCGAATAATGCTTTCTGGCCTCCGCCAACACTTTGTCGTGCGGCGTCGGCTCGTATTCAAAATCATCAGGCGGCACGTAATCCTTGCGCATGGGGAAACCCTTGAACCCATCCCACATCAAAATGCGCCGCAAATCCGGATGGCCTTCCAAGCGGATGCCAAACAAATCAAAAACTTCCCGTTCCTGGAACTCGCAGCCGCGCCAAACCAATGTCAGTGAAACAACCGGCGCTTTGGCGTCGCGATTGGCCGTGCGCTGGCGCAGAACCACCGGCCCATGTTTCAATTCCATCGAATACAGGTGATAAACCACTTCAAGAAAGCCGGGGCGTACGTTTTTCTTCAATTCCTCAACTTCCTTTTCCACACCGTCCCCAACCTGCTTGACCTTGATTTTTTCGGCGATTTCCGCCTCCGGCCAGTCCACGCCAGTCACGTTGGAGCAAAAATCGAGGCGCAGTTGCGTGTCGTCGCGGAGAAATTTCGCCACGGCAAGGACGTGGGCTGTGTCCACCAGCAATGACCGTTCACCCGCCGGACAATCGTTCGGTAGGATTTCAATTTTTGCGCCCGGCACCGCCGTTTCAAGGCGCAATTTGATTTGTTCGGGGGTTTCCACGGGTTTTTTTATTAGGAGACCAGAAAGCCAGGATTTATTTGTCCCTGGATTCCTGGATTCCTTATTAAATTCTCATTTTCTGATCATTATCGGCGGTTGCCAGAGTTGGGGATTACTCGATGGTTCGAGGTCATGTTCGCCGTAGGCCGGCACCGGAAATTCGCTGGGTGCGTGGGCGACCAGATGCCGCGGACGGTCCGGCCCGGTGAGCTTTTGGTTCAGGATTTTTTCCTGCAGGGTCATGATGGCGTGAATCAACGCCTCTGGCCGCGGCGGGCAGCCGGGAATGGACACGTCCACCGGAAGATACCGATCAATGCCCTTGAGGACATTGTAGCCCTGCTTGAACGGACCGCCGGAAATCGCGCACGCGCCCATGGCGATGACGTATTTGGGCTCCGGCATCTGGTTGTAGAGCCGCACCACCAGCGGCGCCATTTTTTTGGTGACCGTCCCGGCCACAATCATCAGGTCGGCCTGCCGGGGCGACGGCCGGAACACCTCCGCGCCAAACCGGGCCAGATCAAACCGGGACATGGACGCCGCGATCATTTCAATGGCACAACACGCCAGACCGAACGTCAGCGGCCACACGGAATTAGCCCGGCCCCAGTTGTACAATTCCTGCAAAGTCGTGGTGTAAATTCCCTGTTTCTGTAGCTCGCTTCTTAACCCTTCATCCACGCCGGAATGGGGGGGTGGAGTGCTGGAGGGTTGGAGCGTTGAACCGTTCGTCATTGTTGCATCACTCCCCTGCTCCGTTCCGGTTTTCATTTCCATGTCAGCACTCCCTTCCGCCACGCCCAAACGAATCCCTCCACCAGCAGCAGGAGAAAAACCACCATGGCCAGAAACGCGCCCACCGGAAGTCCGCCAAAGGAAACGGCAAACGGCAGCAGAAAAATCGTCTCCACGTCGAACACCAGGAAAATGATGGCGTACAGGTAATATTCCGACCGGAAGGAAATCCAGGCGTCGCCCTTGGATTCCAGGCCGCATTCGTAGATGGCGTTCTTGTCCCGGCCCGGTTTTTTGGGCGAAAAGAACCTGGCCCAGGCCCACGCCGCCGCCAGCGGCCCCAGCGCAAACGCCACAGCCACCGCCATCAGCAACACGAGAACTAAATAAGGATTTTGGGATGTTTCCATCGCACGTTCATATATTTTGGGAAGCACCAGCAACGCATCCTACCTCGCAAAAATCGTCGAATGGATCGCGATCAAATCAATTTTGCGGATACTCCCGCCGCACGGCCCGCCACTGCCAGACGCTAATATGGCTGATTAGAAAGTCAAGCACGCGAGGATGCAGGGTTATCTTAAACTCCGTAGCCGCCGACGTCAGTCGGCGCACTCTTTCAGCGAAGGAAATCAGCGCGGACTCACGTCCGCGGCTACAGTTCAGGGAAAACCACCGTCCGATTATGTTCTTCGGTAAATCGGCTTGGGCACGACGACGGCGGGAAACGGTTTGCCGCGGATTTCAATTTCGATCTTCGTGCCGGGCTTCGCAAATTCCGTCGGCACGTAACCCATGCCAATGCCGATGCCGAGCGACGGGCTTTGCGTGCCGCTGGTGACGACGCCGGCGTTCATGCCGTTTACCCAGATTGGATAATGTGGGCGCGGCGGCGCGGATTTCCCGACCATCTTGAACGCGACGAGTTTTTTCTTCGTGCCGTTGGTTTTTTGTTCCGCGAGAACGGAGCCTCCATTGAATTCGCCCTTGTCGAGCGCGACAAAAAATCCGAGTCCGGCCTCGATGGGCGTGGTTTGCTCGTCCAGCTCATGGCCGTAAAGCGGGTAGCAAACCTCCGTGCGCAACGTGTCGCGCGCGCCGAGGCCGCACGGCTTGATGCCAAACACGTGCCCGGCAGTGAGCAGAGCGTCCCAAATGTGCCGGATGGCTTTGTCCGAACCGACGATTTCAAATCCGTCCTCGCCGGTGTAGCCGGTGCGCGAGACCAGAACGCCACCTTTTTCAAAAGGGAATTCGCCGATCTGGTTTTTCTTCAATCCGGTCACGGCTTTGACGCGCATGGCCGAGACGGACGGGCCGGGAATGACAGTGTCTATAAATTCCTTCACGCGCGGGCCTTGCACAGCCACGGCGGCGTATTGGTGCGAGGCGTCGGTAAGATTGAGTTCACCGGTCCCGCAAGGCGGGATTGCGGCCTGCGCCTGCAACCAAGCAACATCCGGCTCGATGCGCGAGGCGTTGAGGATGAGGAAATAAACCCCATCGGAAAGCTGGCAGGCATACAGGTCGTCAATGACGCCGCCGCGCTCGTTGCACATCAAGGTGTATTGGCCCTCGCCAGGCGCGAGCTTGTGGATGTTGTTTGTGAGAACAGAATTCAGAAATTCCGCCGCGCCCGAACCGCTGACGGTGACTTCGCCCATGTGCGAGATGTCGAAGATGCCGGCGGCTTTGCGGACGGCGAGGTGTTCGTCCGTGATGCTGGTATATTGCACCGGCATTTCCCAGCCTCCGAATTCGACGAGTTTGCCGCCGAGTTTCTGGTGCGCGGTAAAAAGTGGTGTGCGTTTAACCATGATTTGAGAATGGGGAATTTAGATTACAGAATGAAGCAACAAATCAACCCGCCAGCCGTTTCAAGACTTCCTGCGCGAGCAGCTCGTAAGCCGCCGCGCCGGAACTGTATTTGTCGTAATGAATGATCGGTTTGCCGAAACTCGGCGCTTCGGCGAGGCGCGTGCTGCGCGGAATCACGGTTTCAAACACGCGCGCGCCGAGCTGATTGCGGACTTCGGTGACGACCTCGTTGGAAAGCTTCGTCCGGCCATCGAACATCGTCATCACGACGCCGAAAATGTCGAGGCGCGGATTGATGCCCGCGTCGCGCAACTGGTTGAGCACGCGGTTCATCATGGAAATGCCTTCGAGCGAGTAATATTCACATTGCAACGGCACGAGCAAACCGTCACTTGCGGCAAAGGCGTTCAGGGAGAGAATGCCCAGCGACGGCGGGCAGTCCACCAGGACCACGTCGAATCGTTGCGATTCCAGCACGGGCCGCAATACGCCGGCAACGCGGAGCAGATGATTTTCCATCCGTGCCAGTTCGAGATCGGCGGCGCACAAATCCACTTCGGACGGCACAACGGCCAGCCGCTCGAAGGCGGTGCTTTTGATTTTGTCGAGCAGGCTGCCTTCACCCAGCAAAACCCGATATGCGCTGGCGCCCTCGGTTTTTTCCAGGCCGAGGCCGCTGGTGGCGTTGGCCTGCGGGTCGAGGTCAAATAAGAGCACGCGCTGGCCCAGCGCGGCGAGGCACGCAGCCAGATTGACGGCAGTGGTTGTCTTGCCCACGCCGCCTTTTTGGTTGGCGACCGCGATGACTTTGGTTGGCACCCGCCTGATTTAATGACAAGCGCGGCGCTGTTTCAAGCGCGCAACGCATTTCAAATCGGATCAGTTGCGGGGAAGTGAAAAGCTAACCGGCTGGGCGAGCGAATTTTGCTGTCCAAAAAGCGAAGCGCCCGGCTGAAGGCTGAACACTGGATCGGTGCTGGAAACGATCCCCATTGGGTCCGTTGACTGCGACAGGGATGGCGTCACGGCGGTGAGCGAAGCGTCGGTCAGCGAAGCGGTGGTCAGCGAAGCGGTGGTGGTGGCGGCCTGTAGAAACGGCTGCGACGTGAGATCCGGGCGTTCTCCATAAATAATTCCGAGAAACAGCAGCAAACAAAGCGCTCCGGCAAACGTGCTCGCAAATACCGGTTTCACATTAAACGCTTGCAACAATTTTCCCAGCCAGGGCTGACCAAACAATTCGTTCAACCAGTTGGCTGATTTTCCGGTGTCGCCGGCGCGGATTCGTTGCAGGACCTGCCTTGAAAAATAGTTGAAATATCCCGGCGGCGGCGTTTCGTATCGTTTGAGAACCAGCAAGCGGCGCAACGACTCGAAGTTATTTTCGTTTTCGTTCATACTTCTTACTTCAAGTAATCGGACAACAACGCCTGTAATTGCTGTCGGGCGTAAAACAGCCGCGATCGAACAGTGCCAATGTTGCAGTCCATAATCTTCGCAATCTCTTCGTGTGATTGGCCCTGCACATCGTGCAGAACAACGACCAATCTATGAGGTTCAGACAACTTCAGCAGCGCCTCGTTCAATTTTTCCTGCAATTCCGTCAAACTGGCGTCGCGGCGCGGTGTTTTGTCCGAAATCAAGGCCATTAAATCCGGGTCGTGCTCGGCTTTGAAGTCCAAGTCGTTCAGGCTCATGTGAGTGCGGTTCTTGCGCTGTTTGAGGAAATTAATCGTTTTGTTGACCGCAATCCGGTACAGCCACGTGTAAAAACTGGAGCCGCCTTTGAAGGATTTCAGCGCCTGAAACGCCTTGATGAACGATTCCTGTGCCAGGTCGTTGGCGTCCTCGTGATTGGCGGTCATGTGATAAATCGTCGCGTAGATGCGCTCCTGATGGCGCCGCACCAATTCATCGTAAGCCTCCAAATCGCCACGCCGCGTCCGCCGCACCAGGGACTCTTCATCCACCGGTGCGGGCGTCTCTGACTCATCTGTGCGTGTGACTGGAGCGGACATAATCATGATTTATTCAAATACAAACCGCCAGGGCGTCGGTTTGTTGCGCTAAAAAATCCGCCAGACCGGACAATCCCGCGCGTCCGCCGGATTCCGGCAAGACCCGCAACACCCGCCGCGCCTGCTCCAAATAGCGGGCGATGACTTCCTGCGACGGCTCAAAGGTTTCGTATCTGGCCAGCAATTCGTTCACGGCGGACAAATTTTCCGGCTGCCAGTTTTCGACCAGGTTTTCCAGACGCGCCCGATCGGCGGCGTTCGCGCGTTCCCACGCCAACAGCACCGGCCACGTCAATTTGCCCTTCGCCAAATCCGTGCCCAGCGATTTGCCGGCCAGCGCTTCCGTCCCGAACAAATCCACGCAATCGTCATAAACCTGATACGCCGTGCCGAACGCCGCGCCAAATTGCCGCAAGGCGGCGCGCCGTTTCGGCGTCGCCCCGCTCAAAAACGCCGCCAAATCGCACGAAAGCGTGAACAGTTCGGCGGTTTTCATTTCGATGACGCGGAAATACTCGCGCCGCGAGATTTGAAACTTGTGGCGGTGCTGCGTCTGCAAAATTTCCCCGGAACAAACCGTGTTCGTCGCCATCGCGACGGCGCGGCAAACTTCCGGCGTCGGAAAGCTGGCCGCCAGTTTCAACGCCTGCGCAAACAGACAATCACCGAACAGCACGGCGATTTCGTTGCCCCAATTGGCCGCCAGCGTGAGCTGGTCGCGGCGGATTTCCGCCTCGTCCATCACATCGTCGTGCACCAGCGTGGCCAGGTGCACCATTTCAATGATGACCGCCGCCGTCACGTGCGCCTCAGTGACCTCGCCGAGCGCGCCGGCGGACAGCGCCAGAATCGTGGGACGCAAATGTTTCCCGCCGCCATTCAGGGCGTATTGCGCATAGGGAATGACTTGCGGATCAAAATTGTTGACCTGCCGGATCAATTGCCGCGTGACCGCCTGAAGAAAAGGCTCCACCGGTTCCACGATTTGTTTCCAGGAACGATTCGGATTGGCATCAGGCGAGTCAACCGCATTTGCACTCGCCACCTTTGATTCAGCAACCAGCATTCGGCTGGAAATTTACGTTTGCCCAGCCGCCGAGTCAAACTCCATGTATTCGGGCCAAAACAAAACAGCCGGACTGAAACATCAGTTCGGCTGCATGACCGCGGCTGCTTGCCGCCACGATTTTCCAGCAATTCCAGCGCTCAACCTTTCGATAGTGTCTTAATTTGAATTTTAAGTTGAAAACCGGAGCGCGAGTTGTCCCAACTCGCTGCTTTTCCGACCAGTCCAGCCGCTGCGGATTGAGAACAATCCGCGCTCCGTGACAAAGCGGCGGTGACAGCTATAACCCAAGCATCCGGGCGCAAACGTCCTCGACTTTGGAAAAGCTGTCTTTGGGGAAGGCGGAAAGCCGGCGGACTATTTTCGCATGGTCCACTCCGGCAATGCCCAGGACATTCACCACGGACTCTTCCTTGAGCCATGCCGGTTTTGGAAACGGAACTTCGCACGCGCCGCCGCGAATCTCGGTGGTCATCGGAACCACCACGGACATTTTGCGTTCACGGTCCGGCTCGCGCACAGAAACCACAACGCACGGCCTTGCTTTTGCCATCATGCCCAAATCCACGATCACCACGTCCCCACGCTCAAATTTTGTCATAATCAATTTCCGGAGCGGGGCCGAGCTTGTTCCAGGTATCAGCCACAACGCCCTCCATTTCCCGGGTTGGGGTTTTGACTTTGGGCGCAGGGATGATCCACCAGCCGCCATTTTCAGCCGTCACCAGGTATTGCTGGCCCTTTTTTGTGCCACGGATGGGCACGCGGTTTTTGGCGTCAGCTTTGACCAGGCTCGATTGCATGTGGGATATTTCCCACCACAGCCCCATTTTGTCAAGCGGCGGTTCGGCCCCTTGTGTTCGCGCAAAAACAAAACAGCCGGACTGAAACATTCCTCCGGCAGCATGACCGCGGCTGCTTGCCGCCACGATTTTCTAATAATTCCCGCTCTCAACCTTTAACCAATTTATCCGACCCATGCGACAAAGGCTGTCCGAACTAATCAAAATAAACACAACGCTGGCATTTGCCGGTGAACGCAATGAAATTCATTAAGATTCAGCGAAATCAAAGAAGCTGGTCGGAAGATTTGGCCGCGCGGAAACGCACCGGCTTGGAAAGTTTCTTCAAAGTTCCCTCTTCAACCAACTGAATTAACCACGTCTTGGCTTGAGTTTTCGTCACTCCGAGAAGTTCTGCAATTTGGCTCTCGGTTTGCGCTTCCCCAAGCTCCTGCAAAAGAATCTGCCGTACCGAGGAAAGGAGCCGTGTCGCCGGGGATTCGGTTTGTTCTGATGACGATGCCGACTTAGAGGGCGTCACAAACAGCTTCGCACTCTTTTCATCGTAGGACGAAGCAGTTTTTTCACGAAGCGCGAACGAAAGTGTTTCCTGCTGCGGCTCGGTAGCCACGGCAGCCGCCGCTTCTTTCATTGCCTCAATTAAATCGCTACCGCTGTGAGGTTCCGGCCAGGGTCGCCCGCCTCGTTGAATGAGAGCGCGGTTGCCCTTGCCGCCATTTTCTCCATTGCGCACGAAGACCGGCACAAAATGCAAACGTTCCAGTTGCTCAATGGCTCCCTCCCATGTGCCGCCTTTCTGAAAGTCAGCCGAAACCACCAGCGCCGCATCTGATAACGCATAGATAAACTTGTTGCGCTGCATGGCATGGCCGACGTTGAAACCCGCTGCCGGGTCATAAGGTGAGACAAGAACAAGCCGTTTATCCATCAATGATTCCCGGTTATCGCTCGCAACAGCAGCTCGCTCCAGACTGTCACTCATCACTCCAGCAACGGTTCCGCCAGCCTGTAAAGCTCCATTCATGGCTGCACGGTCAATTCCCCGCGCAGCACCTGAAATGAGCGTGCGGTGGGCTTCTGCAGCCACGCGACCGACACGTTCCGTGTAGATAATCAACTCGTCATCCACATGGCGCGAGCCGACAACCGCCAATCCGCCCTTCTCCAACAGAGCCGCATCGCCGCACCCGTAAAGAAGCGGCGGCGCGTCCTCCTTCAACCGTGTCTTGAACCGGCGCGGATAAGAGGCGTCTGCACGGCTGACGACCCAGATAGCGCGGGCGTTCCACCGATCTACCGCCTGACTCAGCAGGAAACCGCGTTCCAGCAAAGCATCAAGGCGCGCCCGGCCAAAAACTTTCGCGCACAAGTCAATGACGTCACTCGCATCGGAACCGATAAGATCAGCCGGTTGCTTCTGTTTCTCACGAAGCATCCGAGCGAGACGGTTGTATTCGCCAAAAGTCAGAAGTTCAGCCGACGAGTCGTTGCGCCCCGCGACAAGCGGAGCCGTCAACAGCAGGATGGCCTGCGTATTTGATGTCAGCGGTGCAATCATTCGGCGTTTGCGGTTGAGGCCAGAGCCAGAGGATATACCAACCGGCCCCCATCGGCAGTCAACAACCAAGCGGCAACGGTCAGCGTCCACTGTGAATCTACCATGTCATCCACGAGCAGCACCGGCCCCGCTGGCAAGGCTCCAACATTCACGGCGAGTGAACCGTCAATGTTGCGTGCCTGTTGACTGCTATTAGCCATGGTCTTTTGCTCCGGGCGGTCGTCTGTCTTTTCCAACGCCAGATGAAACGGCAAATTCAAAGCCGTGGCAAGTCGGCGCGCAAAATCTGGCACCAGCTCGGGATACCGACGGGACGGAATGCATGTCACCCAAGCTGGAGCCGGCTGAGGCGACCATTCGCGCACAAGCCTTTCACAAGCATTCACGAGGTCATCGGCAAACCGGCGATCATGATACTTCCCCCGCCGAACCAGCGCGCCCCATCCGGCATCCCCCCAAACGCAAAGAACCTTGCCGGGTTGCATCTGTCGCTCGGGCGCGATCCGTCCACTGACATTCATATGAGGCAGCCCGCCAGTTGGCCATTGCTTCCGTGACTCCAACGGCAGACTCGTGCGCCGCAGAAAGGCGACGGCTTCGCGAACCAGCACCTCATCTGCTGTCGTCGATAATGCCGGAAGATTGGGTGGATGAAATTGACTAGGATCACCATCCAATGCCCGGACGAGGAATTCCATGTGGCCTGAAGGCAAGGCAACGTATTGCTGCATTTGTTCCTGTTCGACGCGACGCAACGCTGTCAGCCGCTCGGCCCGTTGCCAGAAAGAATTGGCCAAAGTTGTCGTGGTCAGCGTCCATTTGCTGCCTTGTTTGACGATGGGAGCGGGCGATTCGAGCGACATTAACTGCACCGCCTTGTTGAGTCGTCCCCAACTCGCATTGACCTTCACCATCAATTCGTTGATTGAAAGCCCACCCGGTGCTGTGTGTAATGCCGCCAGTACCTGTTCCACTTCTATGCGGGAGGGGAAACGCACTCTCAATGAAGTAGTCGTTAATCTCCGCTTCTTCCTGCCCACTCAAAAGCACTCCATACGCCGATTCTAGCGCCCGGCCGGCGCGTCCAACTTGTTGGTAATAGGCCACCACCGAACTTGGTGTCTGAAAATGAATAACGAAAGCGAGGTTAGGTTTATCGAAACCCATACCCAGCGCAGTTGTCGCCACCAGCGCCTTCACCTGATTATTCAGCAAATCTTGTTCGAGTTGCGGTCGCCGCTCGCCTGTTTCTCCAGTGTAGGATTGAACGTTAAGCCCGCGCGACCGAAGCCATTTCGCCACCTGCGTCGCATCCCGCACCGTCAGCGTGTAAATGATTCCGCTACCTTGAAGCGTTGGCAGTTGTTGCGCCAACCACGCCAACCGTTCCGCTTGGCTGGGCAGCCGGATGGATTGAAGAAAGAGTGAAGGGCGCGCCAGATCACCGCGCGAAACGGTCAGGTGTGGTCCCAGTACTGTTTGTAAATCGTCAAGCACACGATTATTGGCCGTAGCCGTTGTCGCCAGCAGGCGGAGATTCGGCGGCAATGTGCGCACGATTCGCTCCAGCAGCCGGTAATGTGGCCGGAAATCATGCCCCCAATCGGAGATGCAGTGCGCCTCATCAATCACCAACAAGGAAATCCGTCCGGCGAATCGCGCCAACACCTCGGTTCGGAAATGCTCGTTCGCCAATCGTTCGGGTGAGATAAGCAGAATGTCCACTTCGCTGTGTCCGAGCGCCGCTTCCACCACCGTCCATTCTTCTTGGTTGTCTGAGTTGATGGTACGCGCATGCACGCCCATCCTCTCTGCCGCCGCAATCTGGTTCCGCATCAGTGCCAGCAGTGGTGAAATCAAAAGAGCCGGGCCGACGCCTTGTTCACGCAGCAGCTTGGTGGCGATGAAATAGACGAAGCTTTTGCCCCATCCGGTCTTTTGCACGACCAGCAGACGCCCCCGGCCTTCAACCACATGACGAATTGCATCTTCCTGCCCATCATGGAAGCAAGTGTCAGGGTTCTGTGTTCCCAGTCGGAGCAGTTCCAGAGCGCGTGGCGCGTTATAGCTCATACACAAAAATGGTCTGGAAATATTTGTCCGACGTAGAAGTTCGGCGCTTCAATACCATGCAGAATGTCGTCAATATTTCTGAAAGCTTGTTCGAACATGAGCGGTACGAGTGTGCGCCGAGGATCTTTCAGCGTCAATCTTCGCGTCTTTGGGCAATGGTAAATAAAAAGCGCGGACGGTTTCCCGTTCGCGCTGGAATTGATTTTGCCAGGATTATTTGGCTTCGGTCGCGGTCGCTGCTGCTTCCTTGTCACGGTCTTCCATCGCGGCCTTGCGCGACAAACGCACCCTGCCCTTTTCGTCCACCCCGAGGCATTTGACCGTTATGTCATCGCCGACCTTGACGATGTCCTCGGTTTTCTTGACGCGGAAATTGGCCAGTTCGCTGATGTGAACCAAGCCGTCCTTGCCGGGCAGGAATTCCACAAAACAGCCGAATTCCTTGATCGTGACAACTTTGCCACGATAGATTTTGCCAATCTCGGCCTCGGCGGTCATGCCGGTGATGGCGTCGAGTGCGATCTTCATGCCTTCCGGCGAGACGGAGAAAATGTTCACCGTGCCGTCGTCTTCAATGTCAATTTCACAGCCGGATTCCTCGACGAGGCGCTTGATGTTCTTGCCGCCCGGACCGATGAGCGCGCCGATTTTTTCGGGGTTGATCTTGACCGTTTGAATGCGCGGCGCGTATTTGCTGATTTCCTTGCGCGGTTCGGCGAGGGTCTTGGCCATTTCGCCGAGAATGTGCATCCGCGCGACGCGGGTCTTTTCAATCGCCTCGGCCATGATGGCGTGCGGCAGTCCCTTCAACTTCAGGTCGAGCTGGAAACCGGTGATGCCCTTTTCCGTTCCGGCAATCTTGCAATCCATGTCGCAATAATGATCTTCCCAGCCGATGATGTCGGTGAGGAGCTGGTATTTGGAAATCTTTTTGTTCGCGTCGAGTTCGGTGCAGATGCCGACGCTGATGCCGGCCACCGGACGGATCATCGGAACGCCCGCATCCATCAACGCCAGCGTGCCGCCGCAAACGCTCGCCATGGAGGTCGAGCCGTTGGATTCCATGATCTCGCTGGTGACGCGGATGGTGTAGGGATAATTCTCCAGCGGAATCATTGGTTCGATGCTGCGCTCGGCGAGCGCGCCGTGGCCGATCTCGCGCCGGCCCGGACCGCTGATGCGGCCGGTTTCACCGACGGAGAAGTTCGGGAAGTTGTAGTGCAGGATGAATTTCTTCTCGCTGCCGCCGCCGGTGTAGGAATCAAATTCCTGCGTGTCGTCACCGGTGCCGAGCGTGGCCAGCGTGACCGCCTGGGTTTCGCCACGGCAGAACAACGCCGAACCATGGGCGCGCGGCAAAATGCCGACCTCGCTTGAAATCGGGCGCACGACATCAAAGGCGCGGCCGTCGAGACGTTTGCCGTGGTTCAAAATCAAACCGCGGACGGCTTCCTTTTGGATGTAGTAAAACGCGTCGTTGATGACAAAGTCAGTGACTTTTTCCGCGCCGAATTTTTCAACGAGTTTTGCGCCAACCTCCTCCTGGATGGCGTTGCAAGCGGCTTCGCGGGCGAGTTTGCCGGGCGTGAGCAACGCCGGCACAAAACGGTCGCCAGCGAGCTTCCTGGCTTCCTGAAGAATTTCGTCGGGGACGATGTTGAGCGTGATTTCGCGTTTCTTTTTGCCGGCCTTGGCGGTGAGTTCCTTTTGCGTGGTGATAAGCGGTTGGATGACTTCGTGCGCATATTTCAACGCGGCATTGAAGTCGGCTTCGGGAATTTCTTTGGCCGAACCTTCATACATCACGATGTCATTCGTGTTGCCTACGTAAACGAGGTCGAGGTCGCTCTCAGCCATTTCGGCGTGCGTTGGGTTGGCAATGAATTTCCCTTTGACGCGGCCGACGCGCACGGCGCCGAGCGGGCCGTCCCACGGAATGTCGCTGACCATCAGCGACGCGGACGCGCCGATGATGCTGAGGATGTCGGGGTCGTTCTGGCCGTCGGCGCTGAGAACGACGGTTTGCACCTGCACTTCATTGTACCAACCCTTGGGAAAGAGCGGGCGAATCGGACGGTCGGTAAGCCGGCAGGTGAGAATTTCCTTTTCCGTTGGACGGCCTTCGCGTTTGAAGTAGCCGCCGGGGAACATGCCCGCCGCCGCGGCTTTTTCGCGGTAGTCAACGGTCAAGGGGAAAAAGTCCTGGCCTTCCTTGGCCTTGGTGGCGGCCACCGCGGCCACGATGACGATGGTTTCGCCGAGCTGGACGGTTACGGCGCCGTCCGCCTGTTTGGCGAGTTTTCCGGTTTCAATGATTATTTGTTTGTCGCCCACCTGGGCGGTGATTTTTTCTGGCATATGAACTTGCCCATTGCCACCGGAGGAACTTCAGTGAACTCCGAACGCTTTCGGAGCTGATTGAAATTTCCCAGGGGCAACGGATTTTTTATTCGCGATGATTTCGGTTTGGGAATCGAGCCGTTCGCGTTTCCAGCTCAAATTCGAGAGCGAAAGGCGGCTGGCTGAAAAAAAGCCGCACCTCCGCAAATTCAGTGGCGCAGCTTCAATTTCTTCGTGACCGCCTGATAGCGGTTCAAATCTATGTTTTGAAGGTATTCGAGCAGGCGCCGGCGCTGGCCGACCATCATCAACAACCCGCGGCGCGAACTGTGATCCTTTTTGTTCGTCTGCAAATGTTCGGTTAAATGGTTGATCCGCTGGGTCAGCAGCGCAATCTGCACATCCGCCGAACCCGTGTCCTTGCCATGCAACTTAAATTGGTCAATCGTCTTTGTCTTCGCTTCCATATTCAATTAGAATGGCGGATAATAGTTATTCACCGCCGGGGTGTAAAGCACTTTCCCCAACACTTTCGGAGTGCGGCTCAGTAGTGGAGCAAGGGACATGGCCTCAAACAAGGGATTGATTTGGTTGTGAATCGCAAAGGCCGTTAGCTGGTGCCCAATCCGGCCCACTGGGGAGGAGATGATGGAGGAGCATTGAACTTAAAATCCATTTGGCGATCACGAACTGTGAAATGGCCTTCATGGAATGCGCACGCTCGAAGGCACTCGGCTCAGGGCATTTCTTCCGGCTCAGGCGGCCTTTGAGCTGGGCAACGGATTCGTATTCGTGCTCTTCCATCCAGGCGACGAGGTTGCGCTTGATGACGCCCATCTGGCGTACTTCGTGGCGGATGCCCTGCTTGGACCCGGCGGGGTCCAAGTGGCCGTCGCTGAAAAGGTCTCGTTAGTCGATGACCGCGTGCCGCATTCCGTGCTGCTGGAGATTTTACGGATGAAGGCGTCGGCACAGGGGTTGTCCGGTAAAGCCCCGCCAATCGGAAAGGCCCTCCTTCTCGCCCGCCAGTTGGCCGGCGCTTGTTACTTTTTCCGTCCACCGGTTGTGCGAAAATCGTAGGCATCGGGCTGGCCCGCAAAGCACAGCCCCATGTATGACCCCTTCACGTCGTCATACGAAATCCCGTGCAATTCCAGGGCCACTTTCTCCGCCGTGAGCGGCAGGCGTTTGATTCTCAGGCCGACGGCATCTTCCACGGCGTTGGCCACCAGGGCCGCAGCCGGGATCATCGTATGTTCGCCAATCCCGCGCGCCCCGAACGGACCGTCCGGCTGCGGCACCTCGACGATAATCGGCACAATCTCGTCCGGCAGATCCAGCGCCGTCGGAATTTTGTAATCGGTGAAATTGGCATTCAATAACTTGCCTTTCAGGTCGTAACGGATGTCTTCGTAGAGGACCGTCGCCAGGCCTTGCAGCATCCCGCCCACGACCTGTCCTTTCACCAATTCGGGGTGAATCGCTTTGCCGGCATCCACCGCGAGGACCGCTTTGAGCACTCGCATCCGGCCGGTTTGTTTGTCGATCTCCAAAATGGCGGCGGCTGCGCCCACCGTGTAATGAACGTTGGGGTGCCCGCCCTGGCTGGTTTCCGGATCGCTCAAGGCCGATGTGAACTCAGGCATGAACACGCCGCTGCCGAGAATGGGTCCGCCAATAAAGTTCCCCTGCGGCGTCTGAATTCCGCTGATGACGAAGTTCCGCAACGGCAGTTCAAAATCCGGGCGGGTTCGGCACTTGACCTTCTCGGCTTCAAGGTAAAGCGTGTCGCGGGACAAGCCCAGTGCTCGCTCGACCACGGCGAACATCTTCTCCCGCACATCGAGCGCGGCAGCTTTAACGGCGTTGCCGCACCCCCATGTCACGTGCGAGCCCACGGTCTGCCACTCGTAAGCATTGCGGTCGGTGTCGGGCGGCTCAATCCGGATGCGGTCCACCGGCACGGTGAGAATTTCGGCGGCAATTTGGGCCATCACGGTCAGGTAGCCCTGGCCGATCTCCATGCCCGAGGCGCTGATATTGAGACTCCCGTCCTCGTTGAACTTGATAAAGGCCGACGAGGCGGCATTGGGCGGCATGGCGGGCGCTTTCCAGAAGCAGGCAAAACCCTTGCCAATGGCTTTGTTGGGGTCTGGCGAAACCTCCTTCTTCCCCCAGCGGACTTCGGCGGCCACCCGGTCAATGGCTTCCTGGAGACCGCTCGGGTTCATCTGCGCGCCGTAGGCCAGGGTGTCGCCTTCGCGGATCGCATTCTTCCTGCGAAATTCCACCGGGTCCATGCCAAGCTTCCGGGCCACGCGCGTCATGTGCGATTCCAACCCGAAATGGAATTCCGAGTAACCAAAGCCGCGATAGGGGCCGCCCGGCGGCAGGTTGGTATAGACGCAGACCGAGTCAATCTTGACGTTCGGGACACGGTAAGGACCGGTGGCCGAGAGGCCGACGGCATTGACCACGTTGGCGCCGTACTCGACATAACCGCCGGCATCCCAGTGCAGCGTGTGCTCGAGGGCCGTAATGGTGCCGTCTTTCCTCACGCCCAGCTTGATGCGCGCGATGACGCCCTGCCGCTGGTAAGTATTGTAAAACTCCTGCGCGCGCGACCAGCGGACCTTCACCGGCCGGCCCTTCACCACCACCGCCAGGGCGGCACCGATGATTTCCATCGACACACCCGCCTTGCCCCCGAAACCGCCGCCAACATATGGGGTTACGACCCGGATGTCCTTATGCGCCAGACCCAATGGCGCGAGTGCCTGTGCAAACACGTGCCGTTGCGTGTAGGGAGACTGGGAGGCCGACCAGAGGGTCAGCCGTCCGGCTAAATCGTAAAGGCCAACGATGGCGTGAGGCTCAATCGCACAATGCGCGTACCGCGGAACCGTATAGGTATCTTCAAAAACCAAATCGGCCTCCTTGAAGCCCTGCTCGAGGTCGCCCTTCCGGGTTTTTCGGAAATGCGCGATATTCGTGCCGGCCTGCGGAAAAAACCACGGGCAACGGGTGTAGTTTCCAAGGTCGGGATGAACGAGCACAGCGTCGTCCCGCAACGCCTCGGCGAGATCGAGGACCGGTTTGAGTTTCTTGTAAACCACCTTGACCAGCTTCGCGGCGCGTTTCGCCGTTTTGGCGTCGTGGGCGACAACCGCGGCGACTTGTTCACCCACAAAACGAACCCGATCGGTGGGGAAAATGAACCGGTCCTGCATGTACAGGCCGAACCGGTAAGGGAAATCCTTTCCCGTCACCACGCGCACGACGCCGGGGACCTTCTCCGCCGCAGAGGTGTCGATGCTCTGAATGAGCGCGTGGGCGTATGGGCTCTCGACAATCTCCGCGTGCAGCAGGTTTGGCCCAAACGGGAGGTCGTCCACATAAGTGGCAGCCCCGGTGATTTTCTCCAGTCCGTCAATGCGAGGGGGCGACTTGCCTACAAATTTCAGTGGTTCGCTCATTTCAGACCTCCAGCTTTGACCGAGGGCGCGGAGACGGCGAGGATCGCATCGATGATTGGCTTGTAGCCGGTACACCGGCAAAGGTTGCCCGCGACGGCTTCCTTGACCTCCGCTTCGGAGGGATGCGGATTCTTGTCCAAAAGCTCAGTGGCCGAAAGCACGATGCCCGGCGCGCAAAACCCGCATTGGAAGGCGCCATGCTTGAGAAACGACCGCTGCAACGGCGTCAGGCCGGCATGGCTTAGTCCTTCGACCGTCGTGATTTGGCGGCCATCCGCCTCGATGGCCAGAATGAGGCAACTGCGCACGGATTTGCCATCGAGCAGGACGGTGCAGGCGCCGCAGTCGCCTCGTTCGCAGCCGATCTTCGGGCTTTTGACGCCGATCTTCTCTCGGAGGACGTCCAGCAGGATGTCACTCGGTTCCACCTCGACCGTGCGTTGTTCCCGGTTGAGTTTGAGAGTGATTGACTTCTTCATGTTGGTCTGCGGGTTAAATCAGGCTTGTCCCGTAAGCCGGTCCAGCGCCAGCGAGTCTTGCGACCGCAGCGCGCAGTCCGCGTTCGAGCATCACCCCTGCCATGAGTGTCCGGTATTCTTTCGTCGCTCGGATGTCGGTAATCGGCGCGATTTCCTGCGGCACGAGTCGCACCGCTTGCTCCACCAACTCATCCGATAGCGCCTTGCCCTCCAGCAGGGCCTCGATCCGTCCCGCCCGCAACGGGCGCGGTGCGACCGCGCCAAACGAGATGCGGTAACTGTTCCCGGCCAGCGCGAGGACGGTCACGCTGGCCTGGGCGAGGTCTTCTCCCTCGTACCGCCGCAGTTTGACGAAGCAGGCTGCGTGCTTCTTTCCGGGCAGCGGCACCGCCACACCGGTCGCAATCTCGCCTCGCTTCAACACCGTCTTGCGTGGACCGACGAACCAGTCGCGCAGCGGCACCTTCCGTTTCCCGCCCGGGCCGGTGACCAGCACCATCGCATCATAAACCAGAAGGACAGGCCCGCTGTCGCAGCACGGGACTGCCGAGCAGAGATTGCCCATCACCGTGGCGCGGTTCCGAATCCCCACCGAGGCGAGCCAGCCCGTCATTTCCCGGAGCACCGGAAACTTCTTCGCGACGGCCGGCGAATCGCGCAGGTCGCTAAAGGTGACCAGCGCGCCAATCGACAGCACACCGTCCTTGAACTCAATCTTGTTAAGACCCGGAAGACCTTTGATGTCCACCACGGTCTCCGGTTTGACCATGTCTTCGGCAATCAGGCTGACCAGGTCGGTTCCGCCCGCCAGGATTCGGGCGCGGCTTCCGTAGCGCGCCAGAGTTTTGACCGCTTCGCGGAGGCTGCCCGGCTTCACATATTCGAACTGGTGGGCAATCGCCATGGCGGCTTCCTTACTTGGGCGGCAGCAGCGCCACAATCCGGCACATCGCCGACTCCATTTCGATGCCGCGCAACGGGAAGCAGCCGATCCAAACCCGCTGGTTGCCGATTTTCTCGATGTCGCCGCCGACGTTCTCCGCATGAACGAGCTTTTTGGGGAACAGCTTCAAGTGCATCACCTGGTAATATTCGTCCGGCGGAAACATTTCGTCCCAGCCTTTGCCGTATTTCGCCTTTAGTTTCTTCTCGGCCTCGGCAAACCGGGCGGGGTGCCAGTTGCGGATGATGGTGTTCATCGGGTGGTCCGCACTGCCGCAGTCCACGCCGATCCATTTGAGTTTCATGTCGAGCGCCCATTGGTGGAAACCCGGACCGGGACCAGGGTGCTTCACGAAATACCGCAGTTCGTCTGACTGCTTCTGGTCCCAGGCATAGCGGTGGTAGCCAGTGTCGATAATTAGAATATCCCCTTTCTTCACTTCGACGTTCCGGGTGATCGTCTCGGGGAAATAGAGGTCGTAATCGCCGACGTCTTTCGAAATGTCGGCCACCACCCCGGAGCCAATCCATTCCTCGAGGGGGACCTTGCCAATCGCCCGGCCGCTGGAGTGGAAATGGATTTCGCCGTCCATGTGCGTGCCGACGTGGTTGCTGGTGGTGATGATCTGGCCGTTGGCGCCTTGCCCCATGTGCGCGCCGGCGATGCGTTTGAAGTACTGAATGCCCAAGGGCATATAGCTCGGCCACGGCGGAGTGTGAATGCTCAACGGCTGGGTCAGGTCATACACCCGCACTTTGGTCATGAACTGGAGGAATTGATTGGTATTCATAATCTCACTTGTTGTGTAGCCCTTTGGCGAACCCCTCGAAAGCTTTTTTGAACGGCTCGACGGGCGCATTGAGCACGCCGGCGCCGATTTGGCCGACGCCGGGTTCCTTGTGCGCCACGCCGGTGTCAATGAACGGCAGGATGTTCTTTTCGATCACCTTCCGCACATCAATGCCAGTCGGTGTGCCGCGGAAGTTCAGGCTGGGAATCTGGTAGATGTTGTTCTCGGCGGCGGTGATCTCATACATCTGGCGGGTGTAACGGAGGGCATCTTCGCTGCTGCCGCCGACGAACTGCACGATGGCCGGCGCTGCCGCGATGGCGAAGCCGCCCAGTCCATTCGTCTCGGTGATCGCGCTGTCGCCGATGTCGGGATTCGCGTCGGCGCGGGAATAGCCGGGAAAGAAAAGCGCGTCCGGCACATCGGCCGGGCCGGTGAACCAGGCGTCGCCCGTGCCGGAAAGTTGCACGCCGAAATCCGTGCCGTTGCGAGCCATGACCACCACGATGCTGCTGCGCTTGACACCGCGCGCGGCGTCCAGGGTCGCTTTGGAAGCAGCCATGGAGAGGTTCAGGAAAAAGTGGTCGTTCTGATTGATAAACTCCAGCACCTCAGCGACGGTCCCTGGCGCATCGCAGGTTCTTACCACCGCCGGAGCGATCGTCCGGTAAAAGAGCGAGGTCGCCGCCCGGTTGCGGTTGTGGACTTCGTCGCCCATGTGGAGGGCTTGGGCGATGAGGTTCTTGAGATCAATTTTGCCGAGCTTCGCCACGGCCTTCTTCAGCACCGGATAAAGCACATTTTCCATCCACTTCAGTCTCTGAATCACCGCCTCGCCGTAGGCGCCGTAGCGCAGCACCTTCCCCAGGCCTTCGTTCATCGTGGAATACGCGTAATTACCATAGACCTCGTTTTGCAGAACAAAAACCGGCATCGAAGCGGAGATGACGCCGGCCATGGGACCGACGGCGGCATGTTCATGGCAAGGGGAGAATTTTATGGCTCCCGACGCCGCCAGTTGCTGCGCTTCTTCCGGGGTTTGGGCCTTGCCTTCGTACAGCAGAGCGCCGATGACGGCTCCGCGCATCGGCCCGCACATTCGTTGCCAGGTTATCGGCGGTCCCGCGTGCAGGAGCATGTTTTCTTTCATGCCCGGGACCACTTCAACCGCCCGTTCCAAACCCACCAGATGCGGCATGCCGCTCAGGATAATTTTGGTTACGGTGGCGTTTGCCGCGTCGATTGCGGGCTGCAACGCCTTCACTTTCGCCAGCAGCCGGCCATCCACTTCGATGGGCGGTTTCCAGTCCACCTGCACGGCGGGCACCTGCGCGTCGTCCAGCGCCTGCTTGAACCCCGAGAGCCCAAGGTTGATCACCTTCAACTCGCTTTCGAACAGTTGGTTTAGGGAGGGCATAACAATTGGATAATCCGGCCCGCCAGCCCGCAGGCAGCAGCGTTCGAGGGCATCACTGCTGCGCCTGTCTTTCGTAGCGCCGCCTCAACCCGGCCCCGGTTCTGCGGGTCCTGGTCCGTGCCCGTGATGGAGCAGATCACTGAAACCTTCGCCGCCGCCTGACGCAGAACACTCGAAAGCTCCGCCGCCGGGTCCGGGTTCGCCCCGTAGCCGAGAACCACATCGAGCAAAATCACCGCTGTCTCAGGGTCCTCCGCCTCTTGAAGAATCCGCCGATTCCGCAGCGAGTAATCAATCATCGGGTGCGGCCGGCCTACCGTGAATTCGTCTTCGCCCAGGTCAATGACGGTGTTCTTTTGGCTGACCAAAGAATTGCGGAGTGGCTTCACGCCCCGGATCGGCGCATTGGAGAACACGTTTTTAAGCACAGCCCTGAAGAGAACCTGTGCCTCGGCGCAAAAGGTGCCACCGCTGAAAAGGCCGCGCAGGTATTTCTGGCCCGGTTTTCTCCCGGCCGCCGCGCGTTTCGCCAGCTTGTTGAGATTCTGGTTTCGGACGGCGAGCTGCGAGGCCACCTCGTCCGGATTCTGCGCGCGCGTCAGCGCCACTGCCTGCAGCGCCGCCTCTTCGAGTGTGGACGGGCCGCCCTTCCGCGTCTCGGCGCCGAGGAACAGGGCAACGATGGGTTTGCGGATTCCCTTCGTCACCCTTTCGATCCGCCTCAACACCTCCGGGTGAGGGGGCTTCGAGACGAGCAGAATCACACGCGTCTGTTTGTCCCCGGCCAGGGCCTTGAGCGCCTCAATGAACATGATGCCGCCAACCTCTTGCTTCACGTCGCGTCCGCCTGTGCCAATGGCTTGAGAAATCCCGGCCCCGGCATTGGAGATGAGGCAACTGACCTCCTGCAAGCCGGTCCCCGCCGCCGCGACGATGCCGATGCAACCTCGATTGACCACGTTCGCAAAGGCGAGTGGAACACCGTTGATGATTGCCGTGCCACAGTCCGGTCCCATCACCAGCAGGCCCCTTTTTCGGGCGAACTTCTTCAGCGCGATCTCTGTTTCCAGAGGCACATTGTCGGAAAACAACATGACATGAAGCCCGCTTTCCAGGGCGCTCCTGGCAACATCACCCGCATAGCGCCCCGCCACCGAGACTATTGCCAGGTTGGCCTCGGGCATCACCTGGAGCGCCGTGGCCAGGCTCGACGGGCGCGCCTCGCCATCGGTGCCGGTCTTGCGCGTAGCTTTGGTGAGCAGCCCATCAACCGAGGCCAGGGCCGTATCCGCCGCTTGTTGAGTCCTGGCTTTTACCACCAGCAGCAGATCGGTATCACCCGCCACATCGAATTTGGAAATCAGCAAGCCGCTGGAGTGAAGAATCGCCTTGTTGGATTTGGTCCCCATCACGACTGCGGCATCCGCCACGCCTGGAAGCCCGGCCAACTCTTTCCCGACCCGCATCAGCGTTACGGAGTCGAAGTAAGCGCCTTTTTTGATTTGGCCGACAACAATCATGGGATAACTGGCGCTGCGCAACAGTTGTGCCTTCAGAATGCCCCGAAGGGTTCCCGACTGTAAAGGCAAAATCGGAAGCCCGGAGATGGATTGATGCGTCTGAGCGGGCACGTCCAGTTTCTGGCACTGGGTTATGAAGACATGGTGGCATGAATTCATCAATAAGTGGATCAGGACGGCGGCGTTGGACTTCTAAACAGCGGCAACGATTGCTGGCGCGTTTCCATCAAAGCCAATTAACTTTACGGGACTTTGCCACTCGTCATGGCATCGGGTTGTCCACCCTGAGCAAGTGGTTGCGCTTGGAACGTGACGCCGTCCCCGCGAAGGTAAAGTTTCCAGAAGTGCGGTTGCCAAACCCAGCTTCACGCTGGCCGGTTGAAGGTGTCAGCCCCCAAGGCTGGATCATGCGGCTGCAAGGCGGCATGAACAAGTTGGCCACCGGTCAAACTTAATCGCCCTGAGTTGCACACGTTTCGACGCTCCGGTCGTCGAAAAACCGCTTCCAGTCATTTCAAGTCCGTCAAAAAAGAGAATTTTCCTTGTCCTTTTGCGCTGTTTTTTTCGCATTGAAGGGTGAATGATTCAATTTACCTATGCCTCAGCCCCCGGAACACGAAATTGAGGTGTTCAACGTTGCGCTGGAATTGCCCGCTGCGGAGCGTTCAGCTTATCTTGACGGGGCCTGTGCCGACGACGCCGCCTTGCGCCAGCGCGTCGAAGAACTCCTTAAGGCCAGTGAAGAATCTTGCCCCTGTCTCGAAGGCTCGGTCGCCGGCTCGCCCGGACCCAGCGGAACCGTCCGGCTCGCGTCGGTTACCGCCGAGAAACCGGGCGACCGGATTGGCCGCTACAAACTCCTCCAACAGATCGGCGAAGGCGGCTGCGGCATAGTGTATATGGCCGAGCAGGAGGAACCGGTTCGCCGGCGGGTCGCGCTCAAGGTCATCAAGCTGGGCATGGACACGAAACAGGTTATTGCCCGGTTCGAAGCCGAGCGGCAGGCGCTGGCGTTGATGGACCATCCGAACATTGCCAGGGTGCTGGACGCCGGCGCCACGGACGCCGGCCGGCCGTATTTCGTCATGGAACTGGTGCGCGGCGTCAAGATCACGGATTACTGCGACCAGAACAATCTCTCCACCCGGGAACGACTGGATTTATTCATGCAGGTTTGTCGCGCGATTCAGCATGCGCACCAGAAAGGCATTATCCACCGGGACATTAAACCGTCAAACATTCTGGTGACGATGGACGACCGTGCGCCCGTGCCCAAGGTGATTGACTTCGGAATCGCCAAGGCGACGCAAGGCAAGTTGACTGATCAAACCCTCTTCACCGCGTTCGAGCAGTTCGTTGGGACGCCCGCCTACATGAGTCCGGAGCAGGCGGAGATGAGAGTGCAGGACATTGACACGCGTAGCGACATATACAGCTTGGGCGTGCTGCTTTATGAACTGCTGACGGGCCAGACCCCATTTGATGCCGAGAAACTCCTGGCGGCAGGACTGAACGAAATTCGCCGGACGATTCGGGAGCGGGAACCGGCGCGTCCTTCGACACGCCTGAGCACGATGCTCGTGGCTGACCTTGACATGGTGGCGGGTCACCGCCAGGTGCCGCCGCCCAGGCTGATTCATCTGGTGCGGGGCGACCTGGACTGGATCGTGATGAAGGCGCTGGAGAAGGATCGCACGCGCCGATACGAGACGGCCAATGGTTTGGCCATGGACATCACACGGCATTTGAACTGCGAGCCGGTGCTCGCCCGTCCACCCAGCCGCCTCTACGAGTTTCAGAAGACGGTGCGGCGTCACAAATTTGGCTTCGCGGCCTGTGCGGCGGTCATCACGATACTCGCGGTGGGCGTCGTGGCAAGCAGTTGGGAAGCCGCGCGCGCCAGGCGGGCGGAGCAGGAGCAGGTTCGTCTGCGAGAAGAAGCCCAAAAGGAGCAGGCGAACGAAGCGCAATTGCGTCACCAAGCCGAAGCCCAGGAACTGGCGGACCGCCGAACCGCCTACGCTTCCGACATGAATTTGGCGCAGCAGGCACTGGCCGCGAACAACCTCGGTCGCGTGCAGGAACTCCTGAATCGCCAGCGGCCGCAGCCCGGCCAGAAGGACCTTCGTGGTTGGGAATGGCGCTACTTGTGGCAGTATTGCTACACACCCGCCTTGTTCACCCTGCCGCAGACTTCTAACTCAATCTGGACCTTGTCTGCTTCGCGAGACGGCAGGTGGCTTGCGGTTGGCGAGAATGAGAACGGAGGCCTCTTGGTATGGGACTTGAGCAATCGACGAGTGAAATCCCGCTTGCCCGCTGGAGATGGGAAAGTCCACGCCGCTTTCTCGCCATCGGCTCCATTGCTGGCTTACTCAACCGTGGCGGGTCCGTCCACGAACCGACAAGCGAGCATCCGGCTGTGGGAAGTGACGGCGGATCGGAGCGTGGGTGAATTGCCGCTGGGCGCAGAGTGTGTCGGGCTGGGGTTCTCCGCCGACGGGCAGACCTTGGTCACTTCGACAGCAAGCACTGACAATCAGATTACGCTCTGGCGAGTCTCTGACCGGACCAAGTTGGCCGGCTACTCCGCGCCGCAGAATGCGGTGGATGAGGCGATCCCCTTCGCGATAACACCTGACGCCTCGATGGCGGCTTACGGAAGCCCAACCATTCATCTGCTTGATCTTGCCACCGGTCAGGAGCGTTGGCACGCAGATGCCGCAAAGGATTATGTCATGGCTCTGGCATTCTCACCGGATGGAAAAATCCTCGCCTCAAGCGCAGGTTACCACGAGTCCTCCATACGTTTCTGGGATGTCACCTCAGGCAAGGAGATCGCACGACTGCAAGCGCATGGGGACTGGGTCGGCACAATGGCCTTTTGGCCCGACGGCAAGGCGCTTGCCTCGTCCAGTGAGGACGGGACGATCCGTGTCTGGAACCTAAGCCAGTTCACGAACATTCCCCCGCCTCGCGTGGCAGGCGTCAACATGGAGATGGGGCACGTGATACTCTTGCCAGACAATACGCGGCTCGTGAGCGGGGACATTGATGGTTCAATTCGTGTTTGGGACACCGCGAGGCAAGACACAGCGGGTTCCCCCGTAACCTTGCCCGTGAGATTGGGCGGCGCCTGGCGCGTTGCACCCGACAGCCAGTCACTGCTCACTGTGGCGGGAGGGCAGGTGGCACGGTGGACCGGAAAAGATTTCCAACAAATGGAGGCATTGATGGTCGTCGGCAACAGTGGCGATTGCAGGGACTATCTGTTCTCGAAGGACAGCCAGCTTCTCGCTGTCACCTCCAAGGACGGCAACGTGCGGGTTTGGGATTTGCCGCAGCGCGAGATTAAGTACCAGTTCAAATGCCCGGGCGCTCCGTCACCCGTGGCGTTCCGTTCGGGTGGCCGGGAACTTGTGGTGGCTGACCGAGACGGTGGGGCGCTTCACGAGTGGAACCTGACAACCGGAAAGGAGACGCGGTACTGGCGAAAGCCCAAGGCGGGCTCTCACTGGTATGGTGGATTTGCTTTCTCGCCGGACGACCGGTGGCACCTCTCCGTGGATTCCGCAGGGACAGTCTTGCTCCATGATTTGATTGCCAATCGCACCACGAATGCCGATCTGCTCATGGGACACATTGATCATGTGGCATTCTCCCCCGACTCGCGACTCTTCGCCACACTGAGCGACAATTTGGGGTTCAACCTCAATTTGTGGGAAACAGACAACCTGCGTCCATTGGGCAGGATGGAAACAGGCGGCCACAGTTTGTCTTTCTCCCCGGACGGCGAACGCCTGGCAATAGGCAGCGGTGGCAAAGATGCCGTCTCCATCTGGGACGTCGCCGGAGCTCGCCAACTTTTGTCGCTGGAAGGAGAGTCGCGCCTGGTCTGGTGGTGTGAATTTTCACCCGATGGGAACGTGATTGGCGCTCTCAACGGTCTCGGCGTGCTGCGACTCTGGCGGGCGCCGTCCTGGGCGGAAATCGAAGCGGCCGAAAAGGCGGGAACATGGTGAAGTGACATTCCGCCCGGCGCAATGCCGGAAAACGCGATCCTGCTGGCGGTTTAATCCCTTCACTGCCGGGCAGCCTGAAAACCGCACTCCCCTTGCCTGGGTTGAGGTTTGACATGATGTCAATAGGCCTCCGTTTGTAGTTCGAACTCCCCCTGCAAAAAATAATTTGTCCTTTTGGCCCCGGAATTTCGCACTGGTTAATGGTGAGCACATTGGCTCACGCACTGAAAATGAATTGAACAGGCACAATTATGAAAACTAAAAACGCCCTTTGCGGTCTTGCCATTGCGGTCGCCTTGCAGTTGGGAATGCTGCCCGGTTCCGCCCAGACCAACCTATACCTGTTCAGCGGGTCGGAGACGAATATCACTCTGCCGCCCGGCACTTACATCATCACCGCCTACGGCGCTCCGGGCGGCGGCAGCGTAATGAATAGAGGCCTCAAATTCGGCCTCGGAGCCGAGATGAGCGCCGAATTTAACTTCTCAGCGTCCACGACCCTCACTCTTTTGGTGGGCGGCGGCGGACAATACGAGCCGAACCCCTTTGGCAACGGCGGTGGCGGCGGCAGCTTCGTTGTCGAAGGCAGCACACCGCTGGTCATCGCAGGCGGCGGTGGCGGTGGCGGCTGGGCCGGTGGCTACGGCGGCAACGGCAACGTCGGCACTGGCGGCGGCACCGGTGGCGGCGACGTCAACTCCCGCTTCGGCTTTACCGGCGGCGCTGGCGGCACCAACGGTGCTGGCGGCGGTGGCGGTTTCGACCCAAATCCCCCTTTTGACACCAGTCCCGGCCCCAGCGGCGGTGGCGGTGGCGCGGCGGCGGCGGCGGCTATAGCGGTGGCGGCGGCGGTGGCGTATATTATCAGGACGATGCCGGTGTCGGCGGCGGCGGTGGCGGCTCAATCATTGATTCATCGGCAATTGCGATTCTCACCGAGGTTTCCGGCACCTACAGCCCAGACGGCAATTTCAATGGCGAGATTATTATTATCGCGTTGCCACCGCCACTGACCATCATTGCTGACGGAGCCAACGTGGTTTTGACCTGGCCGGCCGCCGACACCGGTTTCACCGCCAACGGCTACACGCTGGAGTGTGCCACCAATCTGGTTCCGCCGGTGGTCTGGCAGACCAATTCCGCGCCCACGATCGTCATCGGCGGACAGAACGTCCTCATCAGTCCCATTTCCGGTTCACAACAGTTTTTCCGGCTCTTCAGCCCGTAATTATGCAAACAGGCCAGTCCCTGCAAAAAACCGAACTTATATGAACACCACACCTCGCGATTGGATTTCCCTTTGCAAAATAATTTGTCCCTTTCGTCCCGGAATTTCGCACTGGTCAATGGTGGGCACATCGGCTCACGCACGGAAAATGAAAATCAATTGAAAACCAACCATGAAAACTAAAAACGCCCTTTGCGGCCTTTCCATTGCGGTCGTCTTGCACTTGGGTGTGCTGGCCGGTTCCGCCCAGACCTACGTATACACCTACACAGGCAATGATTTCACGTCCGTTTTCAACGCCCCCAACGAGCTTATGTATGGTATTGTGCCTTATACAACATCAGACAAGGTTACAGGGTCCATAACTTTTTCCGCGCCGTTGGGTGATAACTATGAGGGCAACCCCTCGGCTACCCTAGTGAACTTCATTTTTATTGATGGAGTTGGCCCGCAGAACATCGGAGGAACTCAAGCGGGCTTCCCGTATGTAGGGGCTTTCACCTTCGGCACCGATTCGTCGGGAGCCATCGTCTCCTGGAACTTCGAGGTTTTGGCTTTCCTCTCCGGCGGAACAGAAACCAAGGGAATCCAGACTGAAAATGACTCCGGCAATGTTGTCGATTCGGGCAACCTCGATCAGGAGTCGGGGATCGTAGGGGAGGGGTCAGTGTCAGCCGATCCAGGTGTGTGGGTGGAAACAGTCGTGCCGGAGCCATCAGTCGGTTCTTTATTTGTCTCGTTCGCGGCGTTGGTTTTGGCATTCGTGCGGTTCAAGCCACAATATAAAAGCAATACTGCCGTCCTGACCCAATCGATTGAATCGGAGAAACCATTATGAAATCTAAAAACGTCCTTTGCGGCCTTGCCATTGCGGTCGTCTTGCAATTGGGTATGCTTGCCGGTTCCGCCCAAGACGCTTACAGCACCAATGCCGACGGCAGCATCTACACTTACAGCACAAACGCCGACGGCAGTGCCAACATCGTCGCTTATGCCGGGCCTCCGTGGGTTGTGACCATTCCAACCAATATCAACGGCCTGACGGCCACCACCATCGGATTGGATGCGTTCAATGACTTGACCAACCTGACGAGCGTGACGATTCCCAGCAGCGTCACCAGCATCGGAGATGGTGCATTCTGGTATTGCACCGGCCTTACCAACATCACGATTCCCGGCAGCGTCACCTTCATAGGGAGTGATGCGTTCTTATACTGCTTCAGCCTGACGAGCGTCTATTTCACGGGCAACGCTCCGTCCCCAACCAATGATTATACTGTTTTTGCTGCTGACTCCGCGACTGTCTATTATTTGCCGGGCACCACGGGCTGGGGCGCGATGTTTGACGGTCTGCCGACCGCGTTGTGGTTGCCGCAGGTGCAGACCAGCAATGGCAGCTTTGGCGTTCAATCGAATCAATTCGGGTTCAACATCAATTGGGCGGCCAACATGGTCGTCGTGGTGGAAGCCGCCACGAATCTGGCCAATCCGGTCTGGATTGCGGTGAGCATAAACACCCTGACCGGCGGCACGAGCTATTTCAGCGATCCGCAGTGGACGAATTTTCCGCAACGTTTCTACCGCGTCCAATTATCGCCCTAAATAAAAAGGTATTCGTATGAAAACTAAAAACACCCATCGCCAGCTTTTATCTGTCCTGTTCCTGCTGGGCAGCTGGCTGATCACCAGCGCACAGGCGGGCGCGGTCTTCACCAGCCTCTATTCATTCAGCGGCACCAACGATGGGGCAAATCCCCGAGGCGGACTGGTGCAGGGCCGCGACGGCAGTTTCTATGGCACGACTCGATACGGCGGCACGAACAACTTGGGCACGGTATTCAATATCAGCACTAGTGGGGCGCTGACCAGTTTGTATTCCTTCACCGGCACCAATGATGGCGCAAACCCTCTTGCCGGGCTGGTGCAGGGCAGCGACGGCAATTTCTATGGCACGACTCCATTCGGCGGCACGAACAACTTTGGCACCGTGTTCAAAATCACCACCAATGGGGTGCTGACCAGTTTGTATTCATTCGGCGGCACGAATGATGACGCAAATCCCTATGCCACGCTGGTGCAGGGCAGCGACGGCAATTTTTACGGCACCACTGAAGCCGGCGGCACGAACGGTTTGGGCGCCGTGTTCAAAATCACCACCAATGGAGCGCTGACCAGTCTGTATTCATTCACCGGCGGCGCTGACGGTGCGTATCCTCGTGTCGGTCTGGTGCAGGGCAGCGACGGCAATTTCTACGGCACGACGGCTGGACACGGGCCGTTCTTCTACCCTTGCGCCGTGTTCCAAATCAGCGCCAATGGGGCGCTGACCCCTTTGTATACCTTCAACCCCCCTTGGTTCGAGCAGCCCATTGGGCTGGTGCAAGGCAGCGACGGCAACTTCTATGGCGCGACACTCGGTGGCGGCACATACGGCAATGGCAATGTGTTTAATATCAGCACCAATGGGGCGCTGACCAATTTGTATTCCTTCACCGGCACGAATGATGGCGGGGGTCCTGCCGGGCTGGTGCAGGGCAGCGACGGCAGTTTCTATGGCACGACAGCAATCGGGGGCAAAACGAACTTCAACCCAGAGATTGGAGCTTACGGCTTTGGCACGGTGTTCCAAATCAGCGCCAATGGGGTGCTCACCAGTTTGTATTCATTCGGCGGCACCAATGATGGCAACAGTCCCTCGGCCGCGCTGGTGCAGGGCCGCGACGGCAGTTTCTATGGCACGACTCAATACGGCGGCACAAACAACCTGGGCACCGTTTTCCGGCTGACCATTCAACCGCCGCTGACCATGACTCTTTCCGGAGCCAATGTTATTTTGTCATGGCCGATCAATTACCCCGGCTGGTATTTGCAAAAGACCGTGAATCTGGGCGCTACGGGGGGTTGGGTGTCTGTCACTTTGATAGAGCCGCCCATCATCGTCAACGGGCAATTCGCCGTGACCCTTCCCATCACTAGCCCGCAACAGGGGTATTACCGCCTGAGTTCGCCGTGAACGTTTTGAATTCAAAATTCATGTTATGAAACTTCAGACCACGACACTCCGTAACGGAAGTAGAACTGCGCATTGGTTGACGTAGGCCAAACGGCTCACGCACTGAAAATGAATTGAACAGGCACAATCATGAAACCTAAAAACGCCCTTTGCGGTCTTGCCATGGCGGTCGTCTTGCAGTGGGGAATGCTGGCCTTCAGCGCCCAGGCGCAAAATTTGTTTGTGGAATCCAGCGGCAACATTCTTGAATTCACACCGGGCGTAGCGCAAAGCACCTTTGCCTCTGGGTTGAACGCCCCTCAAGGGCTGGCCTGCGACAGCGCGGGCAATCTGTTTGAGGCGGATATAGGCAGCGGCAACATTTATGAATTCACGCCGGGTGGGATGAGAAGCACTTTTGCCTCCGGGTTGCCTGGTCCGTTTGCACTGGCTTTTAACAGCGCGGGCAATCTGTTTGTGACGACTATCCCCGGCAACATTATTGAAATCACGCCGGGCGGAGCGCAAAGCACCTTTGCCGTCGGGCTTGGGCTGGGGGGTGCTATTGCACTGGCATTTGACAACGCCGGCGACTTGTTTTTGGCGGATAAGCCCGGCCCCCCGTTTCCTCCTGGCTACATCTATAAAATCACGCCGGGCGTGGTGAACAGCATCTTTGCCTCCGGGTTGTCTCCTAATGGACTGGCCTTTGACAGCGCGGGCAATCTGTTTGTGGCGGATAGTGGCAGCGGCAACATCTATGAATTCACGAATGGTGTGGCCACAGAGATGGGCACCTTCGCCTCCGGATTGTCTCCTAATGGACTGACCTTCGACAGCGCGGGCAATCTGTTTGAGTCGGATGGCAGCGGCAACATCTATGAATTCACGCCGGGCGGGATGAGAAGCACTTTTGCCACCGTGTTGTCTGGCCCGGACTACCTGGCCTTCCAACCCCTGCATGCGCTGGCCATAGTTCTTTCAGGGACCAATGTGATTTTGACGTGGCCAACCAATGTGACTGGCACCCTGCAGTTCACGACGAACCTGGTTTCTCCGGCGGCTTGGAACACGAACCTGCCTTCACCAGTCGTCGTGAACGGACAGAACGCCGTAACCAATCCCATTTCCGGTTCACAACAGTTTTTCCGGCTCTCCAGCCCGTAATCGCGCAAACGGGCCAGTCCCGGCATAAAACCAAACTTAGATGAACACCAGACCTCGGGATTGGACTTCCCTTTGCAATTTAATTTGTCCCTTTCATCCCGGAATTTCGCACTGGTTAACGATGGGCAAACATGCCCACCGATTCAAAATTAAAAACCGGCCCTCGGGCCACAACAAAAAGAACAAAGTGAAGGAGTAAATTATGAAACAGACAAATGACATCAACAACAGAACACACACTAAGTCCGCGTGGGCCAACGAAGCCGCTGCGCCGCCGGTTCGCCCGGGGCGGGCTTTCGGTCTAGGATTATGGCCGAAGGCCGGAGTTATCGCCTTGCTGCTGGGGACGGGTTTGCTCACGGCAATGGGGCAGACGAATCAACCGCAATACCGGTTCATCGCAATTACGGTGCCCGTCCCGTCGGAGGCTTTGGGCATCAATGACCTTGGGCTGGTCACCGGCGCCTACGTTGATCCGGTCACGGGTGGCTGGACAAGCTTCGTGC
>Ga0208191_1000221_pt1 | contig 49069 bp, 47 predicted proteins | sample June2015DPH_13_5_FD_184709 | JGI IMG/M metagenome (GOLD analysis project Ga0208191, IMG submission 184709) | Peatland microbial communities from SPRUCE experiment site at the Marcell Experimental Forest, Minnesota, USA - June2015DPH_13_40... | ecosystem: Environmental > Terrestrial > Soil >... | reverse complement strand
CCATCAACGGCGCCCAGGGCATCCTGCTGAATATCACTGGATCCAGCAAGCTCACCCTGCATGAAGTTCACGAAGCGTCCAGCATTGTGCAGAAGGTAGCGGCGGAGAACGCGAACATCATTTTCGGCGCCGTTCACGATGAGTCCATGGGTGATGCGGTGAAGGTCACGGTCATCGCCACGGGGATCAAATCGGAGAGATTGGGCCTCAAACCATTGACCGGTCCCTCGCTTGCCATCCGCACCGCGCAGCAAAGCGTTAGGACGGCGCTCGCCAAGAAGGAAAAGCTTCCCGTGGAACAGGAGCCGTCGGAGAGGAGCACGGAAATCCCCAAAGATGACCTCGATGTGCCAGCCTTCATCCGACGACGCAAGGTTGAAACGAAGTAAACGGCATAGAGACTGCGCTGTCCTCTGACCACAGGGGCCTGACTCGTCGCTACCTGAGTTTGCCGTCCGGTTGCTTCCTTTTTCACCCTATTTCCTGAAGCCCTGCGATGGCAAAGCAAGTCCGGCATGTATTATTCCGACCCAAGAATTCGGGATGCCTATGCGGAGTGCCGGCGCTTGGCGCGCCGCCATTATGAGAACTTTCCGGTCGCGTCGCACCTTGTTCCTCGCGACAAGCGTGATGCGCTGGCAGCCATCTATGCCTTTGCTCGATACGCGGACGACGTTGCCGATGAGCCGGGAGTCGAGGGCAGACTCGAGAAAATCGCTGCCTGGCGTGAGATGCTCCGTGAGTGCTACTCCGGAAAAGTCCATCATCCGGTTTTCCTGGCGCTTCGCGACTCGGTGCGGCGGTTCATCCTTTCCTTCGAGAATTTTGAGAACCTGCTGCGCGCCTTTGAGTCGGACGTCGGCGTGAATCGTCACCGGGATTTCTCCTCCTTGCTCGCCTATTGCGCCTGCTCGGCCAATCCCGTCGGGCGGCTGGTTCTCGAACTGTTCGGCCATCGCGACCCGGAACTCTCTGCGCTTTCGGACTGCCTCTGCACAGCGCTTCAGCTCACCAACTTCTGGCAGGACGTCGCTCGGGACCTCGAGCGCGACCGGATTTACCTGCCCCTGGAAGACCTGCAACGCTTCCACTACACATTGGATGACCTGCGCGCCGGACGCGTGGACGACCGCTGGCGTGAATTGCTGAAGTTTGAAATAATGCGCACCCGCCAGCTTTTTGAGCGAGGCAAAGCGCTGCCGGAGAGAGTCGCGCCGCAATTGCGCGTCCAGCTTCGCCTGACGTGGCTCGGCGGCATGAGCGTGCTTGGCAAGATTGGACGTGTGGGCTATGACGTTTTCCGGCGCAGGCCATCGCTGAGCAAGCTGGACTTTGTGCGTCTTTATTTCCGGGCTCGATACTCTCTCAGGGAAGGAGGGGGTGACCACGCCCCCACCCTCGCAGATCCCCCATGAGCGCTTCTGTGAAAGACTTCCGCTTTGCCACGCCGCGCCTCACCAATTTCTACTATTCCTTTGTGTTCCTCCCGCCTCAGAAGCGGCGTGCCATCGAGGCGGTTTATGCTTTCGCGCGCCGAGGTGATGACCTTGTGGACAGCGGCCTCGCGCCGGATGAAGCGGGGCGCCAGATGGTGCGTTATCGCAAGGCGCTCGAGGCTTGTTACGCTGAGCCGGGGGCGGCTTTGGAAGACGTCGAACTGGCCGCCCTTGCCGAGAGCATTCGGGAATTCAAGATCCCACGCCAACCCTTCGAGGACCTCATCCTGGGCCTGGAAATGGATTTGAATGGCGCGCGCTACGAGACGTTTGACGACCTTTCTCTTTACTGTTATCGCGTCGCTTCCACCATCGGACTGATTGCCATTGAAATATTTGGTTACACGAACCCCCGCACACGCGATTACGCGGTGAATCTCGGCATAGCCATGCAACTCGTCAACATCCTGCGAGATATCCAGAGCGACGCGCAGCGCGGCCGCATTTACCTGCCCCGGGAGGACCTGGAGCAATTTGGTGTGCGTCCCGGCGAACTGTTGTCGGGGGTCTACAACGACCCTTTCATTGAGCTGATGCAGCTCGAGGGTGACCGCGCCCGTCATTTCTTTAGCGTGGCACGCCAGCTCCTTCCGCTGCAGGATCGCCGCTCCATGGTCGCGGCGGAGATCATGGCGGCGATTTACTGGCGCATTTTGGGGCGGATTCAAAAGCGGCGTTACAACGTGTTTGGCAAGCGAGTGCGCCTGCGTGCTCCGGACAAGGTCTGGATCGCGCTTTCCGTCTATCTCGGAGCGGAGTGGCACAAGTAGAAAGCAGAACTCAGAAGTCAGAATTGATGAGCCAGATTGATCCCAGCTCTTCCCGACCTACCACCTGCCGTTTGCCACCTACCGCCTAACCATCTTTGTTTTCAACAATATTCCCGCCTTGAACGGCTAAGTACCTGTGTTTTCATAGACATTCCCGCCTTGCCCCCGAGTTTTCCACAGCGATCCTTTGTTTTCATAGACATACCCGCTTCGTGCCGTCAGTTTTTAAAGTTACTGCGGTCGTCTTGGGGAAGGATAGGCAATGACATAGTGTCGGGTTGCAGAAAGGGTGGGGGGAGTAATCCGTGAGATCTCTACGCTCATGGGAGAACCGCTTAACATCACATTCTAGGCTAGCGTATGAAGTATAACTTGTCAAGAGTCTTTTTCGAGCCGGGCCAAGTACTCTGTGTCCATTTATTCCGACCGAGGGCGTCAGCTCACGGCCGGGATTGAACAGCTCCAGACTACCGCGGGTAGGACAAAGAACTGAAGCAGCCACTGTTCATTTCAAATTGCACTGAACCTTGAACCCCTCCTGCCTCGCACGGTTACAGAAGTACTTCTGCATATCCTCCAGCTTGTCGAAGTCCTTAGGGCCGTCAGGGTACAGAGCGTGGAGGCTGTAGTCCGCGGCGGCGACGATGTTCAAGGAAAGCCGTAGAGCGCTGTGTTCACCAGGTACGGAATCGCGGGCCTGTACTTACACTTTTGCCGCAAAATACTGACGATCCGTTGCTGGCGTTCAACCCGGAAGGCGCGCGCACAAGACTTGCATGACAACATGCAAAAGAATCACGTGGACGTCTTCGGCCTTTTGCATGTCGTGCACCGGGGCTAGTATCGGGGTTCGCACCCTGCCAGCCAGTTTTCCACCATTGAAGCCGCACAGGCCGACCGAGTGAGCACCAAGGCTATTCGCGTAATCGATGGCCTTGAGGACGTTGGGTGAGTTTCCACTTCCGGAGATTCCCACCACGACATCACCAGCACGGAGGAAATTTCTCAACTGCTCGACGAAGACATCCTCGTAGGAGACATCGTTGGCATAAGCCGTCAATGTAGGGAGGCTATTATTCAGACAAATGGCCCGAAAACGCTTCTGACGGCCGTAGGACACCCCTTTGTTGAGATCGCAAGCGAAGTGAGAGGCTGTTGACCCGCTGCCTCCGTTTCCCATGAGAAAAACCTGGCGTCCTTCCTGATACGCGTTCTCAAGAAGATGCACGAACTCTTCGAATCGCTCAGGAGACACGCCCTCCAGGGCCTTGCTCAACCCTGTGCAGTAACTTAAGAAGTGTTCACGAATCATACCCAGCTCCCCCCACGCTCTGAGGGATTATAACATCCCTTTTTGTTGACCAGATATGCTGCCGCGGCAAGCAAGCCGGGGACGGTCACCTGAGGTGCATGTGGAAGTTTATCGAAGCTGGCCGGGGGTGCATTTGAAACCATTATCGCGGGGCAACCCACTGCCTGCGCCGCCAGCAAATCGCTTTCCGAGTCGCCAATGAGGAAGGTGTCCTCAAAGGTAAAGTGATGCTCGGCCTGGGCCTTAAGCAGCAGACCCGGCTTCGGTTTTCTGCACGGGCAGTCATCCTCTGCGCGGTGCGTGCAATAGTAAACACTGCGTATTCGTCCCCCTTGCGCGTCAACCTCTTTTACGAATTTACGGGTGATTTCCTGCAAGTCATCGGCGGTCATCAGGCCCTTCCCAACTCCTGCCTGATTGGAGACGACGGTCACATGGTAGTTTTTTTCAGTCAAAAGGCGCAGCCCCTCAAGGGCGCCGGGGAGGAAAATAAATTTCTCCCAGCAGGTAACATAGCTGCCCACGATGCGCTGATTGATGACTCCGTCGCGGTCAAGCAGGACGAATCTCGGCATTCCCAGCATCCCCTCCGTCAGCACTCCTGCCCCCTGGAGCGGCCCTGCCTCCAGGAACGGGACAAGCCACCCTTGGCTCCAAGCAAGCTATTTGATAAACAGATATCGGTTTTTGGATTAGGCCTCAACCTTTCGCCGGACCTTCCCGAAGGAGATAGCGGGTTAGCGCATCCTGCCACGCTGGAAGGAGGCCAAGCCCTTCGCTTTCCAACCGCGTGTGGGCAAGTCGTGAATTTCGTGGCCGCGGAGCTGGCCGCTCTGAGGCCGAGGTGGGAATGGCAAAGACTCGAACGTGGCTCAGCGCTGCCCGCCGAAGGGTCTCTTGGGCAAACTCAAACCAGGAGCAATAGCCTCGGTTCGTCACGTGATAGATGCCAGGGCTTCCCCTCACCACAATTTGTTCCAGCTTCCCGGCCAGATCCATAGTGTAGGTGGGTGCCCCAACCTGATCGTCTACCACGCGGAGCGACTCCCCCCGTTGGGCTCGCTGCAAAATGGTGCGAACGAAATTCTTGCCCAAAGGGCCGAAAAGCCACGATGTCCTTACAATCCAGGCAGCTTCGAGCAATTCCGTGACGTATCTTTCGCCTTGCAGCTTGCTCCGGCCGTACACGTTGAGGGGGTTAGGCTGATCGTCCTCCTCGTAAGGGGTTGGCTTCTGGCCGTCGAAAACGTAGTCAGTGCTGAGGTAAAGCATGGGGAGGGAGGCCTGTCGGCAAGCGACAGCCACATTACGAGTGCCCTCTGCGTTCACCTGGAAGGCGAGATCGGGCCGGTGCTCGCAGTCGTCCACAGAGGTAAAAGCAGCGGTGTGGATCACGACCTCGGGCTTGGTGCTGTCGAAGGTTCGCTGCACAAGGTCGAGATCGGTGATGTCGACTTCGGGCAGATCCGCAGGAACGACCTGATGGCGCGCCCCGAGGTGGGCCGTTAGGTCTCGACCTAACATCCCGTTGCTTCCTGTAATCAAGATTCGCACGGCGTTCTACAATTGGGCCAGGGAGCTACGACGGTTCTCGTAGAATCTCTGGTAGTAATCGCGGTACTCTCCGCTCTTGGTTTTCTGCACCCAATCGGCCCGGCTGCGGTACCACTCGACTGTTCGCAGCATCCCTTCCTCAAACGTCACAGTGGGTTCCCAATCCAACTCCCTGCGGATTTTGCTGCAGTCGAGCGCATAGCGACGATCGTGCCCTGGCCGGTCTTCCACAAACTTGATCTGATCCTCGGACTTATGCAGGATTCGCAACAGCCCGCGCACGACAGTCAAGTTGGTCACCGGTTGCCCGAATCCGATGTTATAGGTTTCGCCAGGGCACCCCGAGTTCAGGACTCGGTCGAGCGCGCGGCAGTGGTCTTCCACAAAAATCCAATCGCGCTCGTTCAGGCCGTCACCGTAAACGGGGAGCGGCTTGCCTTCAAGAGCATTAGTAATCATCAGGGGGATGAGCTTTTCCGGGAATTGGTAAGGGCCGTAGTTGTTCGAGGATCGCGTCAGGAGGGCCGGGAAACGGTAGGTCTGCCAGAAGCTTCTCACCAACAGATCCGAAGCAGCCTTACTCGCGGCATAGGGGCTGTTGGGCCGTAGTGGGGACTGTTCATCGGCATATTCTCCCGGTTGCAGAGTTCCGTAAACCTCATCGGTGGAGATGTGCAAGAAGCGAGGGATCCTGGAGCGCCGAGATGCCTCCAACAGCGTGCAAGTGCCCTGGACATTGGTACGGATAAACTCGCGCGCGTCGGCGATGCTCCGGTCCACATGACTTTCCGCGGCAAAATGCACCACTGAGTCTATTTGCTGATCCAGGATATCCCTTACACAGTCAGCTTCACAGATGTCTCCTCGGATAAATTGGTAGCCAGGGTGAGATTGCACGTCCGAGAGATTGTCCAGATTTCCCGCATAGGTTAACTTGTCAAGATTTACTACCGTGCTTTCAGGATAGGTCCTGAGGAAGTAACGAATGAAATTGGAGCCGATGAACCCGGCGCCGCCCGTGACGAGAATTTTCAAGTCTCACACTCCAAAGCTAAGGGACTTTATTCGCTCCCCCCTGCGCGACCAGGTTGGTAGCCCGCAAGAGAGAATCGAATGTCCCTGCGTCCGTCCACCAGCCTTCCAGAATACTGTAAGTGAGAGTACCATCGGCCAAGTACTGGTTGTTTACGTCCGTGATTTCGAATTCTCCCCTGCCTGAAGGTTTCAGCTTACGGATGCGGTCGAATACCGTTGCATCATACATGTAAATGCCAATCACGGCGTAGCGCGACTTTGGTTCCTTGGGTTTTTCCTCGATGCGAACGATTCGACTGCTTTCAAAAGCCGGGACACCAAAGCGCTCCGGGTCAGCAACTTCCTTCAGGATTATATGGGCGCCCCGTTCTTGTTTCTTGAATTGAGCGCAAGCCGCGATAATATTCGTCTCTATGATGTTGTCGCCGAGAACTACGCAGATCTTGTCGCCATCCGCAAAATACTCCGCCAAGCGGAGCGCGTCAGCAATCCCGCCTTCGCCTTCCTGGTAGGTGTAGTTGATATGCTTGAGACCAAAATCCTTTCCATTGCCCAAGAGGCGCAAGAAATCACCCGCGTCCTGCCCTCCCGTCACCACGAGAATGTCCCTGATCCCCGCATTGACCAAAGTCTGGATGGGACAAAAAATCATGGGGCGGTCGTACACAGGAAGAAGGTGCTTGTTGGTTACACGGGTGAGAGGAAACAATCGCGAACCGATCCCACCAGCCAATATGACACCTTTCATGAGCGACTAGCACCTCGTTTCTCAGTGCGGAAAGCGCATTCTTGAGGAAGTTGCGTATCTGGGAGCATCTCAAAAGCTTCCATCCGAGCCTGGAGACGAGATTTCCTCTTCCTTCCTTGTGTTCCAGGATGTGGATGTGGAATAGGTGGCCTTAGATCCAATTCCAAGAATGACGGCGAAAAGCAAGGCGTTGGCGGGGATCTGTAAATTGAAGTCTGTGATGGAATGGATTAACAGGGCCACACTGCCCCCAATACACGCCAGCAAAACTGAACGACGGTAAGGGTTGCGTGCTTCGACGTAAGCTAGGATCATCTTGAACAGCAAGCCTATTATGGGGATGAAGAGCAACGCCGCGCCGAGAATCCCCGTGTCGGTGGTCACTTCGAGATAGTCATTGTGCGCATGGTCGAGAAGGAAATCGAGTGAGGTAGTCTGATAGCGTCGAAACGCGACTACAAATGTCCCCAAGCCTGTACCCACGGTAGGATAATCCCTAATGATGCCACTTGCCTGCCTCCACATTGCAAGACGTCCGGAAGGATCTTCAAGAGCCGAGGGCGTGAGGATCTCAAATCGGCTGATCACGGGATCAAGCCCAATCCAAAGAGCATAGGTCATCGAGCAAGCGATGACCAGCAAGGTGATAACCATCCAGGCTCGGCGGCCTCCTCCCAGCCGGCCTAAAAAGGCCATTAAAATGAGACTCGCCAAGACCGAGAAAATGCCCATGCGCGAGCGGGAAAAGACGACAGCCATGAGCAGAAGGATCACGAGGAACGCATAAAAGAGGATTGGCGGGTGTAACGACAGTGAATACCGGCCACCGCGCAAGCGCCGTCTTTCGGGGACGCCATGGGCTGACGGCGATTGGAGGTTGTAAAAGACCATCATCGCCGCAAAGGGTATTACAAGTTCCAGGAACCCGGCAAAATGATTATGATTAATGTAGGTGCCGGTGGCGTCGTCTGTGTAGAATTGCTTCGTGAAGCCAAAGATCTTTTGATAACCTGTCAAATACTGAACCATCCCGTATGCTGCTTCCAGGGAACCAAGCACGATCAAGCCGGGTGTCAAGACGTTCTTACCTTCCCTGGCCTCGAAGGCGTAGGCTGCCAAAACGAAAGCTGCCAAATAGGCGAGCAACTTGAAAAATCCGAGTAGCGTGTCGTGAGGATATAAGCTTAGAGTCGCCCAGTGTGCTGCTCCAAGGGTGAGCGCGGCTTGAAGCCCAGGGAATAAACGATTCGGAGATAGCCAGGACACGACTCGTACAGGGAGGGGAATCGTCTGGAAAACCACGAGGCAGAGGAAGGGAAGAATCCAAAGTGGAAGCGGAAGGTCTATTTTCCCGTCTATGGTCTGCCTGACCAAAACAACAAGCGTCAAGAGGAAGAGGCTCACCTCCATGGCGGTATAGGCGAGAGATTGCACACCGCCGAAAGCCAGGACCGAGCCTGTGATGATAAGCAGAAGACCCCACTCAACAATTTTCTTCACTTATTTTGAACCCCCATTGGCGGCCCGCCAAACGCCAACCCCCCGGAAGAATGATGGCCTCCAGCGAGGGGCCACTCTACCAGAGCTCTCTGGTAGTTCTCGGGGGTACCTATATCCAGGATGTATCCGTCCAGGAGACAGCCGCAGGCCTGGCCTGCCAATCCAGGAATGACGTCTTTGCCGAAGTCCATTACAGGCCTGCGCGGAAGGAGTTCAAACAATCCACTCCGCGCAAGGTAGATGCCGGCATTCGCAAGATCGGATTTGGGGTGCGACGGCTTCTCTTCAAAAGCGGTAATCCGGCCGGATTCATCGAGTGACACTATGCCACAATTCTCGGGTTTGGCCGCGTGAAAAAGCGCCATGGTCAGCACACCTGTGTGCCGCATGTGAAAGGACTTCAAAGCCTCCAAATTCGCGCAAACCAAGTTGTCAGCATAAAAGATGAAGAAATCGTCGTCGCCGCCAATGAAGTCCCTATTCGCCGCAATTGTGCCCGCACTCCCCAGCAGGTTCTCTTCGTGAAACAGATGAATTCTCACCGTGCTCTTTTGCAGTTGTGCCCAATTTCTCACTTCTTGGGCGAAGCGGTGAGTGTTGATCAAGACGTCTTTAATTCCAAGCTGCCCGCAAATGCTGAGCCAGATGCTGAGGAGAGGCGTGCCCTGGATCGGGAGCAGACACTTTGGAATCCTATCGGTCAGCGGTCTCAGCCGGGTTCCAAGACCGGCTGCGAGCAAAAAAGCCTTTGCAAAGCTTCCAGACACTCAGACTCTCTCCGTCAGCGGAACGGTCCACTCGATTGAGGTCGTCCGTCTAATATTGGTCCCTTGCACGTTGCTAAAGAAAGCCACCCTGCTGTCATCCTGAGCGTTCATAGCCGAAATCTGCCGTTTAATTCCTGCTTGTCACTGGCCACTCTTCACGGCCCTTCCGACACCTTAAACCTGTTCTTACCTGCTGTGTGTTGCTTCCAGGGTTGGGGTAAATGTCCAGCGCATACCTCGCCGGGAATCAGAATCGAAGAACGGATCATCATAGACGACCCGCGCTCCCCCGGAGTCGAAATGGAACGTCATCTCCTTCAATCCAAATTCCGCCAGACCCTCACGGACTTTCGCTTGCTTCTCGCGCTCGCAACAGAGTAGCAGGAACCCTCCTCCCCCTGCGCCGGCTATTTTACCGCCTAGCGCGCCCCGACTCTTTGCCACCTGGTAAATCTGATCAATGCGCGCGTTGGAGATCTTTCCCGAAATCCTTCTCTTGATCATCCAGCCTTCATCCAACAATCCGGCAAAGTCGTCCAGGTCCGCCCTGAGCAGCGCATCACGCATAGGAAGCACTAGCTCTTTGAGTCTCGTCAACGATTCCACAACGACGTGCTCGCGCTGCTGGATCAAACGGTCCTGCCCCTGAAGGATCTCGGAAGAATCACGAGAGTTTCCAGTGAAGAAAAGCATGAGGTTCTGCTCGAGGTCCAGGAGCAATTCTTCGGGCAGGCGCAGAGGCTCAACGTCCACGCCATTGGCATGAAACTTGAAAACATTCATACCCCCCAGGGCGACAGCGTATTCGTCTTGTTTTCCGACCGGCTTTTTCAAAATGGTCCGCGCGATGTGGAAAGCGGTCTCCGCCAGGTCTTCTTCCGAAAGATCGTGCCCGAGAAAAGCGGAAAGCGTCTTCAGGATGTTGACGCACACCGCGGCAGACGACCCTAACCCTGTGCCGGGCGGCACTTCAGATGCGAGGAAGAGGTTAACCCCGACGTCGCACCGCAGATGCTTGAGGACAGCAAAGGGAATCTCAAAGTCGCTGCCTTGGAACTCCATCTTCTCGATCTGCTCGCAGGTCTCAAGGGTCTTCAGATCGGAGGAGATAATTTGCGTCTGCCGATCCTCGCGCTCCGTGAGGACGGTATAGAAATATTTGTCAATGCTCGTGGAGAGCACCATGCCCCCATGTTCTTCGTAATAGGAGGGAAAATCAGTGCCACCGCCGGCAAAACTGACTCGGACAGGCGTTCGGGCAATAAGCATAAGGCGCTCTCTGTTCTGACAAGCGCTTGGTTGGCAGATGTTCGCGTGCCGCTTGTTGGCGGTCGCCTCCTAGCTGTCACCTGCTAACTAACAAGTGTTTCGTTAGCTGATGTTCGCGTGCAGCGTCTCCCCGACCGGAGGTGGAGAAGGGTTGCCGGGATCGGCGACCGCAGCCTTCCGACGCCGGAGCAGTGTATTGATGGTTGCGACCATCAGGGTCAAATCCATCAACAGAGAAAATGTGGCCACATATTCCAAGTCATATTTGGTTTTGAGATCGGAAGAATCAAGCCCTCTAACTCCTCTGACCTGTGCCAATCCTGTAATCCCAGGCTTGACCTGCAACCTGCGCCTGTGCCAAGCCGAGTAGCGGCGGACACGTTCGGGGGTCTCGGGTCGCGGCCCGACAATACCCATGTCACCTTTAAGAACATTCCACAGTTGAGGCAACTCGGAGAGGCTGTAGCGGTGAAGAAACCGGCAAAACCGGACCTTCCAGTTGCGTGAGTTAGGCAACAACGGGTCATCTGCAGCGCTCACGTTGAAGCGGAACATCACGAAGGGTTGCCCCCCCATCCCAATACGCGTGTCTCGCCAGAGAAAGTGCCCTTTGAAAAGCACCGCCAGTGAAAGACTGATGGGAATGATTACGGGCGAGAAGAATAGCAGCAGGATGGAGGCTGCCGAATAGTCAAGCAGGAGCTTGGCCGCGCCGGAAAAAGGGTCAAGGGAAGCTTCTCTCAGTTCGAAGATAGGGATTCCGTCAATGCTGAAGCTCTCTATCTGTTTGGTATGAAGGTCGTAATACTCAGGAATTAATTTCACCTGAATGCCCAGCTTCTGGCAGTTGGCGATGAATTCCAGGCTAGTTGTCTGACGGCGAATCGGCGTGGTGAAGATCAGCTCGTCAACTTTCCTACTGGCGAGTTCGCGGGCCATTTCCTCGGAACTGGTTTGCTCCAGGTCGCGGGTAGCGGCCTGGTTTCGGTTTACCGCAGGATAAAGAAACCCCAGGAGCTCATAATTCAGTTCCTGGTGTTGCCGTATTCGATCCCCAAGTTCCCTTGCAAGATCGGATTGGCCGACAATCACTACCCGGCGCACACCCCAACCGTACTTCCGCGACCACTTCAGCAGGTCCCGGTACAAGAGCCTGGTTCCGGCAAAGAGAACGATCAGCAGAAGGGGAAGAAATATCAAAAGCAGTCGCGAATAGAAGGTTTTCGCCAGGTAAGAACCCGCCAGCAGCGCCCCCATAAGCACCCCGAGGGACATGAGCAGACGGGAGACACCCAGTGGGAAATCCCGGCCTAACAAATAGGGCCGATCCAACTCAAAGGCGCGGAAAAGCACGATCCAGACGCCCACCGCCATGGCCATTGCCGGCCAGTAGGAGGCGAAGGTCTCCTCGCCCTGGGTCGCGATAAGGTTCTGGAGGGCATAACGCATCCCGTAGGCAATGCGGAATGCAACGACTATGGCCACAAGGTCGCCTAGAAGGAGTGCGTACCTGGGAAAGTTCTTACCCATATGGTTTCAGGCCAAACCAACATACGGAGACGGAATACAGACGTTTCTTAGAACCTCAATATGCTTTCTGTGAGTTATTCCGGTACCCTTTGGGATGCTTTTGCTTCCATGCCCAGGCAGACCGTATTATGTTCTTAAGGTCAGAGTGCCGAGGCTCCCATTTCAGTTCCCGGTTTAGCTTTCGCGCGCTCGCAACAAGAACTGCCGGGTCCCCAGGGCGGCGTTCTCCAACACGGATATCGAGCCTGCGTCCGGAAGTTTCCTCGACGGCTTTCACCACCGCCCGGATCGAATATCCCTTACCGTGGCCGACATTATATATCCTCAAGCCCAATTTTGGAAGGAAGCGCAGAACCAGGATATGTGCCTGCGCAATATCCAGAACATGCACGAAATCTCGGATGCACGTGCCGTCCGCTGTCGGATAATCATCTCCATAGATCTCAAATGACACTTTGGGATCTGAGGCTGCGGCTAGCAAACGAGGCAGGAGGTGGGTCTCCGGCCTATGATCCTCGCCCAAATCGCCGGTTGCACCTGCGGCATTAAAATACCTCAGGGCTGCACAGTTGATTCCATAAGCGCCATGGTACCAAGCCAGCGCCCGTTCAATCACCAGTTTACTCTCACCGTACGGGTTAACTGGGCCGGTAGGATGATCCTCCCGGATGGGAACACTCTTAGGTTCGCCGTAGACCGCAGCACTGGAGGAAAAAATCAGCCTTTGTATCTTCAATTCAGCCAAGACTTCAAGAAGAGAGAGCGTGCCGCTGACATTGTTGCGGTAATAGAGATGAGGATTACGCATTGATTCATCGACCAAGGCGCTGGCCGCAAAGTGCATGACAGCTTCAATCTGGTGCTTCTTGCACAGGCGCTTGAGTTTTTCCGTATCAGCGATGTCTCCCCTTACAAACTGAACTTGATCGACGACCGCTTGGCGGTGTCCCGCGGTGAGATTGTCGTAGCCAACAACGCGCTGCCTTTGCCTCACCAGTTCCGCCGCGCACACACTGCCCACATACCCGGCCGCACCCGTCACCAGAATGTTCATACATCAATAAGCCCCTTCGCGCTTCAAGATTTTCCACAGGGTCAAACACAGAATCTTGCAATCAAACCAGAACGACCAGTTCTGGATGTAATACAAATCCATTTTTATCTGCTCCTCGTAAGACACTTCCTGTTAAGCTCCCCGCGCAGTTTCCCAGGACTGGCCAGAAGAACCGCCGGATCACCCGGACGACGAGGCCCGACTCTTACCAATAACTTCCGGCCCGTGCCCTCTTCGACCACCTTGAGAACCTGGCGAATCGAATACCCTCGGCCATGCCCGCCATTATATATTCTTGAATGCACTTTGGGAAGGGCACGAAGCGTCGGGTAGTGGTGTCATTTGGAGCGCAGTCATTCCCGCGAAAGCGGGAATCCAGTCCGTCGACAGCGCATTTCCGAAGGTTTGCCGAGTAGATTCCTCCCGCCATGGCGGGACGGGAATGACGGCGGCTTGCAACGCCCGTGTCTCGCGAATGACATCGCTACCAAGCGCCGGGTTATGGGCCCGGGCTACATCCCGAATGTCGAGAGGGTCACTAAACCTCGTCTGTCCCCCGAGGCTTTTTGGTTTCTTCACCGAGGCCTGAGGCCGTCTTGGGAGCAGCGTCCTTTCCTCCCAGCACAACGCCGATCGTCTCCAAGAGGATTTTGAAATCCAACCATAAAGACCAGTTGTCGATATACTCCAGGTCTTTGGCCACCCAAACCTCGAAGCGCGGATCGTCGCGCGCGCTCACTTGCCAGAGGCCCGTAATGCCCGGCAAAACCGCTAAGCGACGGCGCTGGTGTTCCGTGTACAAGGCCACTTCGCTGGGAGATTGAGGACGCGGACCCACTAAACTCATTTCTCCCTTGAGGACGTTCCATAACTGCGGAAGTTCGTCGAGGCTGTATTTTCTCGAGAATCGTCCCACCCTTGTGACTCTCGGATCGTTCGGGATCTTAATAAGGTGGGGCCCTCCCACGTTCAGGTGTGCGAGGTCCGCGAGTCTCTTCTCGGCATCTGCATACATGGAACGAAACTTGTAGAGGGTGAATTCACGCCCTTTAAATCCGACTCGACGCGCCCTGAATATCGCCGGCCCATCAGAATCCACTTTGATTAACAGGCTTAGAATCGCGGTGATGGGCAGAGTGACGATCCCCATGACAAACGATAGAATCAGATCGCCGGCTCTCTTAAGGTGCTGCTGCAGAAATCTACCTGTTCCAGCCAAGTGGTTGTCGTTCCCTCCTGCGCCCGCGTCTTGGTCGGCGCTTGCTCTGATCTAGCCGTGGGTCACCTGGAGTCGGACTCTGCCCCCGAACACATCACAGGTGACAAATTGGGTTCTCAAAGTTCCTGTTCACCCCAAGCATTCGTACTCCCGCGGCGCTTCTCGAATCCGCTTTCAACAATATGTCTCATGGATTGTTGGAACTTGCTGGTATCGAAGCGCAAGGCGTTGTTGCGGATTTCCTCGGAAACCAACGAAAGCCGATCCATTCTCTGCACTGCGTCTTCGATGGACTTGGAGGTTTGTTTCTCGAAGAGCACGCCTGTTCGACCGTCCACGACGATCTCGGAGGCCCCGCCTGCACCGTAAGCGATGACAGGCTTGCCGTAAGCCTGCGCTTCGACCATGACGATTCCGAAATCTTCATACCCTGGGAAGACAAGTGCTCGACAACCTGCATAACAGTCCGACAGCCCTTTGTCGGTTATGCTCCCCAGGAACTCAATGTTGGGCTTGCTCATGCGCCGCAGTTCTCCCAGCATGGGTCCTGTGCCTGCAATCTTCAAGGGGAGCCCAAGCCGATTGAAAGCTTCCACGGCCAGATCAACTCTCTTGTAGGCCATTAATCTCGACACGAGCAAATAGTAGCTGCCTGACGGTCCCACACACTGTATTTCTCTAACGGGGACCGGCGGATAGACGATGGCAGAGCGGCGGCGGTAATACTTGGCAATGCGCTCAGCCACCAATTGCGATATGGCGATAAACTGGTCCACGCGGTCGGCAGAAGCGTGGTCCCAAAGCCGCAGCGAGGTGAGGATGGGGTCAACCAAGACTCGCTTCCACGTTTGGCTGAAGATTGCGCGCCGGTAGTAATGATACTCTGACCATAGATAGCGGAGCGGCGAATAGCAGTAACAGGCGTGAAAGACGCCGGGCGGGACAATGACGCCCTTGGCGAACGAAAATGATGAGCTTAGAACCACATCGTATTCAGTCAAGTCGAAGGATTCGACGGCCATAGGATAAAGCGGCGCATAGGCACGGAAATAACGCTTTGAACCTGGGAGACCTTGTACAAACGAGGAGTGAATTATAGCTTCAGGGAAAGCTTCCTTTGTTACTCTCTCATTAAAAACTAAGGTATAAATTGGCGCCTCTGGAAAAGTCCTATGCAGGCACTGCAGTACTCGCTCGGCACCCCCTATATGAACAACAACGTCATGCACCAAGGCGACTCGCACCCTGGCCTCCTTTATCAACCAATACACTTCGGCATTTGATCTCCGCCTCCCAATAAAGCTTGAGATCTCGGAGGGTGTCTGCAAGCTGGCGGCGCGGTTCCCAACCAACGGCGAGCTTGGCCTTGGAATAATCTCCCCACACCTCAGTTGCCTCGCGATCACGGACCAGGGACTTGTCGACCGAGATCTGGACAGGTTTGGAGGCGAAAGAGATGACGGTCTGGAGGATGGTCTCTATTGAGACGGGGCGCCCCGAGCAGAGCTGGTACACTTCGCCCGGCGTGCCTTTCTCGAGCAGATCGCGGTAGCCACGAACGACGTCTCGCACGTCACTGAAGTCGCGTATGACATGGAGGTTTCCGGCCATGATGGTGGGCGGACGCAATCCTCCATCGATCTCCGCCGCTTGCCGCGCAAACTTGGAGCAGACGAAGCTGGATGACTGGCGCGGCCCCGTGTGATTAAACGGTCTCACGCGGATGATGGGCAGTCCATAGCCTTGAAAAAACTGCAAAGCCAGAATCTCGGCCGTCGCCTTGCTCCCTGCGTAAGGACTAACCGGCCGGAGTTCCATCCCCTCACGCATGGGGAGCTTCTCCGCAGGAACATGACCGTACACCTCCGATGAGCTGATGAACAGTAAACGGCAGTCCATCCCAACCCGGAGCCAGGCCGAGAGGAGATTCAGGGTGCCCGTGAAATTCACTTGATAGGTCAGGTCTGGGCTCTCGCAGGATTCTGAGGGAGATGAAAAGGCGGCAAGGTGGTAAATCCGCTGGGGCCTGGAGGACTGTAGCACTTCGAGCATGCGGTCAAAGTCGCGCACATCCCCGCAAGCTATTTGGAGTTGTTTTTCGATGTGCTGAATGTTCGCCCGGTCTTCATTGAGGGCGAGGAGCGCGACGACCTCTTCGCCTTTCCCCAGGAGGTAATCAGCCAGGTGAGACCCTGCAAAACCCGCACATCCTGTAATCAGCGACTTCATTGCGTAGCCGCCCTGACGGAGGGGACGGCAGCTTCACTCCGAAGCCGCACGAGATCCTCATCCACCATCATTTTGACAAGGCCTTCGAAGCTGACTTTTGGCTTCCAGCCCAGTTCCTCCCGAGCTCTCGAGGCATCGCCGAGCAAGTGATAGACCTCAGCAGGGCGCAAGAAAGCTGGGTCTGTCTCCACGTAATCTCGATAATCCATGCCCAGGTGTCCGAATGCCATTTCCAAGAGCTGCCGCACGGAGTGAGCCACTCCGGTTGCTACCACGTAGTCTTGTGGTTTTGCCTGCTGCAACATCTGCCACATGGCTTCCACGTAGTCACCGGCAAATCCCCAGTCGCGTTCGGCGTCAAGGTTTCCCATCTTGAGCTTTGATTGCAGACCAAGTTTGATCCGAGCTGCGCCGTAACTCACTTTCCGGGTCACGAATTCCAATCCGCGCCGCGGCGACTCGTGATTGAACAGAATTCCCGAGCACGTGAAAAGACCGTAGCTCTCACGATAATTAACGGTGATCCAATGGCCGTAGAGTTTGGCCACGCCATACGGGCTGCGCGGATAAAAGGCTGTCTTTTCGTTTTGCGGGCTCTCGCGGACCATGCCGAACATTTCACTCGAGGAGGCCTGGTAGAATCTTATTTTAGGATTCACCAAGCGGACGGCCTCGAGCACGCGGGTGACTCCGAGTGCTGTGAACTCGCCCGTCAGCACCGGCTGGTTCCAGGAAGTGGGGACAAAGGATTGTGAAGCCAGATTATAAACCTCGACGGGCTCACAATGTTGAAGAGCACTGATGAGTGAGTTTTGATCGAGGAGGTCTCCCGGGATCAATTCAATCCTGTCTTGCAAGTGGTACAGGCGCTCGAAGTTCACCGTGCTGCTTCGACGCACCAGGCCATAAACGCGATAGCCTTTTGAAAGCAGGAACTCAGCCAGATAAGATCCGTCCTGTCCAGTTATTCCCGTAATCAACGCTGTCTTGGTCACTCATTCCTCCTCTTGCGAAAGCGCTCTTCTGGCAGCAACACGATGATGCCAAAGTCTCCCCTGCGCCGTCGAATCGAGCATTTCCAGATGCCAGCGCTTTTGGTTTGATAAACGTATCTTTCACGTCTTGAGACAGCCCACCAAATAACATGAACCAAAAATCCGCAGCGGCGTACGGCCGAGTGCAGCGAGCCTGTCGTCCAGGTTCAGCTTCAGTCGTGAAGCCAAAGCGCAGAATGGAGCCGGGAGAAGAGTGAATAGCGCATAGCGGTCACTTACAATTTGATATCCAACCTGGGTCACCGTCCTACGAGCTACTGAAGGCCGGTGTTTGCGCGGCCGGAAATTGAACGGCGTGGCGCCATATTTTCCGCCCACCAGGACTCTCCGTATCGTTGACAGCGCTTTTCGGGCGCCGGGGATCCTCTCGAACCATTGGAAGAGGCTGAAGAGGCTGAGCGTGTATCCGTATTTGTTTGTATAACAGATGATGAACCTTCCTCCGGGTTTCAAAACGCGCGCCACTTCGCGGAGCACATTTTCGTCGCCTGGCAAGTATTCAATGACCCCAGCACAGATCGCGGCATCGAAAGACTCGTCTCGAAAGGGGAGCAACTCCACATCGCCCACCTGGTAATGCCACAGTCTGGAAGCATCCTGGGCGGCCGCTTGCACCTTGCAGCGTTGGATCATCGCCGGAGCGGCATCGAGTCCTACGCCGCAATAGCCTCGCTTTGCCAAGTCAAAACTCAGAAACCCCGCACCACAGCCTAAATCGAGGATTCGGGAGCCTCGCGGCAGCTCCATCTCTTCGACCATCTGCAAAACAGCACGGTGGCGAGCCCAGAGTATATTGCCCCCAGCCGGGACCAAATACCTTTCGGTATACCAATCACAATGGGTCTGGAAATACCTGCATGCGGCTTCCTTCAAGCTGGAGCGAGGAGGTCCGCTTAGCGGTAAATGCTTGCCATCCATCCTGTGCCTCTCGACCTTTTAGCCGCAATTCCCGATTTCAACTTTATCATTGCGCAAAACCATACGCCAGCCCCCCCCTCTCGTGTCAAGCTCAGACCCCATAGGCGGCCGGATGCGTGGTGGTGCTCCATAACCGACGCGCGTTAAGCCCTCAGGACCTCACGGTACAGTTCGAGGTGCTTCTGCGCAGCTTCCCGCGCGGAAAACAGGCAGGCTCGTTCCTGGCCGAGTCTGCCGAGCTGCTGCCGAAAGTCAGGATCCGATAGTAGCCGCTCCAGGGCGTTCGCGATCGCGCTTCCGTCCTGCGGATCAACCAGCAGCCCAGCGTTACCTACGACTTCAGGAAGCGAAGAGCTATTCGCCGCCACGACTGGGATACCATAAGCCATCGCCTCAAGTGCGGGAACGCCAAACCCCTCGTTGAACGAAGCCAGCACAAAAACCGTCGCCCCTGAGTAAAGTAAATGGAGATCGTTGTCCGACACCTCACCGGTGAACACCACTTGCCTTTCCAAATGCAACTCCCTCGTTAATTGCAACAGAGACGGGTAGGCCCTGTCCTTCCTTCCGGTGAGCACCAACTGGTAACTATGGCGCTTTTGTGGGGGGATCATCGAGAAGGCGCGAATCAATCCATATACGTTCTTGTGAGGCTTCAAGAGGCCCACGAAGAGGATGTAAGGTGAATTGATACCGAGCGCCGCCAAGCGAGCCGGGTCTGAGGATTTCTGCAAATGCCGGTATCGCTCGGAGAGAAACCGGTAGATAACCCGCACCTTGTTCTCAGGAACCTTAAGCTGCGAGCAGATCGCATGCTTCGAGAACTCAGAGATCGTGATGATCTGTCTGGCATGACTTGCCGCTGCCCCCAACATAAACCGTGCGTAAAGGTATGCCGCTCGATATGGGACGAAGTCACGGTGGAGCAAGTGGGTCAAATCCTGGATCGTAACAACCAGGGCTCCCCTATAAAAGTACGGAATATTGTAATGCGGGCAGTGGAGGAGATCGGTATTGCGGGCCAGGCGCGCGATTTCCCATTGTTCTCCCATGCCGTATATCGGTGATCGCCCACAGACATATCGAAACGTGGGAGGCAAAGGGTCAGGGAGCAACTCGCGGCGTGGGGCAATGATTTCGAAATTGAATTCATTTTCGATTCGAGCGAAGTTGAACAATAAATCGTAGATGTACCTACCGATTCCCGAAAATCCCAGCATTCGGGCATCGATCGTGATTTTCGTACGGGTGGACATGAAACTGCTACCTCCGCGCTTGCGGTCTACTTCTGCAAACGAGTCCCTTGCTTCCTGTCCACGCTCATTTCTCGGAGTGAACAATTTAATTACTCTTAAGAACCATGCAAGAGAGCTTGCGTTTCAGATCTAGAGTATCGGCCCGGGCAGTCTTTTGACTCCTGCCCAGAAGACTCTGGGGATTGCACCTAACCTGTTGTCCTACGATTCCAGCACCTTGCGGTACACCTCGATGTGGCGGCGCGCGCATTCTTCCCAAGAGAATTGTTTTGCTCTTTCCAATCCCTTCTGGCGTAGCACGGCTTGTCGCGCCGGCGAATTCAACACTCGTTCAATGGCCTCCGCAAGATCGTCCACACTGGACGGTTCAAAGAACTCCGCCGCGCCCCCTGCCACCTCAGGCAACGAAGCCGCCCGCGAGCATATTACGGGCGTTCCGCAGGCCATGGCCTCCAGCACCGGCAGGCCAAATCCCTCGATGAAAGATGGCATCACTAGAAGATCAGCTCCTGCATAAACCTTGGGCAGCAGTTCATAACCTACGAAAGGAACAAAGGAAACACGGTCGGCGATTCCAAGCTGGGAACAAAGGCTGACGAGTCCTTTCTTCCACTTAGGATCATCGCCAACGATCAGCAGCAGCTCGACTTTTTTTCGTGCGCGCAGTAGCGCAAAGGCGCGGATCAGTGTGGGAAGGTTTTTGTGGGGCTTAAGCGCCCCAATGTACAGGAGGTAGGGGCGCCGCAACTGAAGCGCTGAGGAAGCCGCTCGGAATGCCTCCTCATGATTGCATACGCGGAAGTGAGAGCTCACCCCCAGGTGGATCATGATGACTTTTTCGGGACGAACCCCGAGCCTGTCCACAATCTGTCGCTTAGTGAACTCGGAATCGGTAATAATGTGATCGGCTTTGTGGGATGCCACTTTGAGCATCGGCCGCGCATAGACGAGCGAGGGAAGCGTTCGGCGAAATGTCCGATCCGTGATGTGAGTGAGATCGTGGATTGTCACCAGCAGCTTTCCACGATAGAAGCATGGGACGTTGTAATGAGGACAATGCAACAGGTCCGATCCCTTCACCACTCGAGGAATCTGCCACTGCTCTCGCAAGCTGTAAATAGGAGCATCCGCACGAATCCACGTGAAGCGGGCGGAGCCAAATTCGCGCACGGACTCCTGCCGCGGACAGGCCAGACGAAACGAGAGATCGCACTCCGTCCGCGCGTAGTTCTCGAGCAGATTCTGAAGGTAAGTCCCGACTCCCGAGTATCCCAGCATTCGGGCATCGATCGCAACTACCCTCTCCATTTTCCCTTCCTTAAAGGCAGCCTCAACAGGTTCAAAGTCGCACCGTCCGTCTCACTTATCAGCAGACCTGGCCTCGCCGGGGAAGGGAGCGGAATCCAGGCGGTAGTTCCCTTCAAGTCTGACAATTGACCTGGGGTTTGATTGGTCCAGGCGAGAAAACACGCCTGCTCCCATAAGGTTGTGGCGGATCAAAAAAACAGGCACCGCCGAGGGATTCTTGCTCCCGCCACCCACAGCCATATCGGTCGGGAACGGCTTCGAGCCAATGATCACATTGTCCGCGACGAGAGTTGTGGGACTCGCGTTGTAATCATCCTGGAGAACGTAGATACCGGCACTGCCCGCAGGCTGCGTTGACTGGCAAGCAATGGTGTTCTGGACGATTTTCGCAGACCCCGGCTCCCCACGTAACGAATGTGTGCGTTCCACATCAATGGCATTGAATGGTTCAGCCGAGCTGACGTCAAAAACCAAGTCATTATGAGAAACCTCGACGTAATGTTGATTATTGGCCGTGAGTTCGATTCGAACGTTGCGAAACGAATTTCCCGTCACGACCAGGCGTTCTGCCGGACCCATTCTGCTGGTCAGCACACAAATTCCAGAGGCCCGGCAATCAAAGTGATTGTCGGCGATCCGGATATCTTTGTTGTATTCGGATGATTGCGAGCTGTTGAAAAGGCTGAAAAGCGGTTTTTCCGGAGACGTTGAGATTACTGTGTTGTCTGCGATCGTTACATCGCGGTTAAAGAAGAATGTTGCGATAGCACCATTGCGCCCATCCTTGACGGAATTGCCCGTAAAGACGATATGGTCACTCCCTTCAGAGTCGAGGCAAACGTCCCCACAGGTATCGATTATGTTTCCTGAAACAGTCACACCGCTCCCCATACTGCCCCAGATTCCTCCCGCGCCGGTCTTAGTAATGGAGTTGTTAGAAATGGTGATCTTTCCAGTCTTACGTGGATTCGAGGCAGCACCGTCCCGTTCATAGTTCGCGTCCCCGCCCCACCATTCAACTCCGTTGTGGAATCCAACAATTGTGTTTCCATGAACCACGGCACCCCAGGTGTAAGCGAGAGTGATGGCAGAGCCGGACGTCCTGTCCGTCGAGTCTGAAATGGCAACATTATCTGCCACCTGGATATCTTGACAGGTAGATTTGTCAGTGACCAGTGCATAGGTAGGGGCGGAGGAGTGAGAAGCGAAAAGTTGAAGGTTTTTCACCCTGCACTTCGAGACCCTGACTCGCTCACACTGCGCCAGATCGACCAGAACATGGCCATCTGGAAGGCCGGCTGCGCGGACTGCCGAAAGGTGTTCGATGTCAATGTCGGAAGCCGAATTCCCGAGGATGAGAGCTCCGGGCTGCGGAGACGCGCTGGTGACCAATGAGGATTCATCCTCCCCAACCACACGGTCACCACTACTGAGCACCAAGTCCGCTTTCCACACTGTTGGAGCTGCCAGCCGGAGTGTGTGCAGCGGAGAGAGTTTGACTCTGGTAGTGACCGTGCCTTGTCGTGTTACCCAGATCTCCCCGGGGGAAGACCCTAAATCGGCGTCGGCGGAATTGATCTGTGCTCCCAAGTCGTTCCCTGGGAATTCGTTTGCGGTCCGTACCCACTGGTCTGCTTGGAGTGGCTGCATCCCTTTTCGTTCCGAAAGCTCATTCGTCTTCCCGGATCGGGCGGTTTCTATAGGCCTTGCATGAAATGGAAACAGAAGGCAGCAGATCAAAATCGCAGTTTGCCCGGCACGCCGTCCTTCACGTTTACCATCCTTACCTTCAAGGCATTCACACATTGATCGTAGGGCTCCCCTGGACCGGGTCAGAATTCGGCGTGGACGAGTTCCGTCGCCGCTTTGGCCGGTTCTCTCCGCCCCCGAGGCTGGTTCCGCAGCACTTTCCTGCGATTTTGCTCCATCCGGAGCCAACCTACGCCCATCAACATCCAAAGGTTGAATGCCGTAGGCGGGAACCAGAAGGCTCCCTCCGCAATAGCCGCGACGAGATAGGAGATCAGGCTGATGAGGGTGACTTTTACCAGTGGGTCCGACTGTGCTTTGGACATCGACCAGATGCTCCAGACTATCGGCGCGAGCCAGACCAGGGCGCCGACTACTCCGAAGATCTGGAACAGAGCGAGGTAGAGCATGTCGAATGCTCCTCCTCCTCGCGCTTCGATGTTTCTCATAGCCCGGTCGTCCGGTCCAACTAGAAAGGCCTCCACGTTGGCATCTCGCAAGGATTCTTCAATAAGGATTGCGGCAGGGTCAACCCTGCCTCCCAAACCCGTCAGCTTCTCTGTGCCCGCTTCTATCGTGCGCGTTCGCACGATAGGCACAAAGAAAAGGGAAGCTACCACTGCCGCCGTCAGGCAGGCGCCCACGAGAACTTTGTGGATTGGACGCCTGACGAAGAACAGCGTGGCCACCAGCCCTAGTGTTACAGCGCCCACCCAGACAGCTCGGGATCCGCATTCTTCAAGAGCGAACAGACTGAGGCCGATCAGGGGTATCCTCAGAGTCCAACGGCGAACCGCGGTAGCTGCAATTGGAAAAAGCAGAAGCAGGTTGATTCCAAGGATGTTGCCGTTCTGGTAGGTGGAAGTTAGCTTTAGCGTGTGGAGCTGGGGATCAATTACATTGTACTTCAGCAAAAGAAATTCTGGATCTCTGGCATCAGTGGCATTGGCCGTGAGCCCCGGCACCAGGAGCGCACTTTCGCCGAATACCCTCTGCAGGACCCCATACAAAAGTACTACCGTCACGCCAACTATCAGGATTTGAACAACTCGGTTGAGACGCGCGTCGGTGTCAATCACCCGCACCATCACGGGAAGAATGAGCGGATAAACGCAGAGGGGGACAATCTCCTTTACATGAGCCGGTATCACGTACCGTAGGACGAAACCTTCTTGAACAAGAATTCGAAATGCAAAGAGAGCAATGCTGGCGAACATTAGGAGGATGGTTGTATTGAGCGGTCGGGAGATGTGAAGAGGACGGTTGAAGCGGTACAGGAAGACCAGAAGCAGACATGCCAATAAAGCGTCAGCCCAAGTTACAGGGATATCAAGGTATTTGATCCCGCCCTTGGGAAAGGCTACGTGGAGCGCAATGCACAGGTAGGTAAGCCCCACGACCGGGGAGTGCCAACGTTGCACAAGGGGGGCCCTCTGTTCCCCTCCAAGGGCTGGCCTGGAGAAGTAATCCGCTCCGAAAGGCGTGTGTGAACTTTGCGATGCTAATGTTCTCATGTGCGTCAAGGAGCCACCCCGGTTAAAGTATGAAGAACTCTCCTCGCTGTGGCCTCCCAGGTGAAGTCTCGGGCTCGTCTCAGTCCTCTCTCAATCAGCGCCACACGGAGTTGGGTGTCACTTAATAGTCGCAGAATTCCCGCCGCCATTGCCTCGCTGTCATACGGTGAGACCAGCAAGGCAGCATCCTCAACAACTTCCGGGATCGAAGATGTATTCGAGGCCACGATAGCCACTCCGCAGGCCATCGCCTCCACCAGGGGAAGGCCAAATCCTTCATAAACCGAAGGGAAGACAAACACCGCTGCCCCTGAGTAAAGCAGAGGAAGATCTTTCTCAGGGATGAACCCCAGGAACTTTACGTCACTCTCCGTAAGCTTCCACTTCAGGATCGATTCAGCAATCCGTGATTTGCCCCAACCCTTTGCGCCCGCCACGACCAACTGGTGCGCAAGCTTCCCTTGCCCTTTAAGAATGCCAATAGCTTCTATCAGGATCGCAAGGTTCTTCCGCGGCTCGATAGTTCCCACAGACAAAATGTAGTTCTCCGAAGACCCATACTTCTGAGCAATGTGCCGGGCAGCGACCGCTGGCTCATAGGGGCGGAAATTCGCGTCCACTCCCAGGCGCATAACCTTAATCTTCTCCGCTGGGACCTGGAGTTCACTTTCAAGGTCCTGCTTTGTCGATTCTGAAATTGTCACGATCACGTCCGCCCTACTTATGGACCGCTCCGCAAAAACACGACTCAGCATCCTATTATACCAGGACATGCTTTCGGGGTACCTTCGCCAGACGAGGTCGTAGATGCTCAAGACCTTACGGGTTGCATCGGGCAGACCGGCTGGCAAGGTAAAGGAGGTCCCCCAGAAGACATCCAAATCGTCATGGCGGGCGGCGCGCGCGAAGGCCTTGGTTTGAAGCCAGAGTGAGCCTGGTACTATGGAATAAAGCGGCTGGACTGTCCTTTGCCAGCGGGGGTTTTCGAAAGGAAGATCGAACGGTCGATTACAGTATAGGAAATACTGGCTGTGGTCGTCGAGCCTCTCCAACTCGCGCACGACACTGTTCACTACCCGAGATATACCTGCTGCCCCGCGTGCCAGCGGGCGAGCGTCAATCCCAATTCGCATTACGTACCAGCCTTGCACGAGGACTTCTTACAAACTCTGCGGTGCATTCCTTAATGGGTGCCAATCCTCATTCGTGCCTCAGGGCGCGGGGCGAGATCATCGTAGCCCTCGTTCCCTCCCGGGCCCGGCGAGTCCGCCGGGGTTCTACAGGCGTTTCAAAGCCTCGAGCGTGGCGCGCGCGCACGCCTCCCAGGAATAGCGACGGGCGCGTTCGAGCCCGCGCTCGACGAGCTGCTGCCGGAGCGAGCTATCGCCGAGCACCTTTTCCATCACCTCTGACATCTCGTCCACGGAGTCCGGGTCGAAGTAGATCGCGGCATCGCCCGCGATCTCCGGCAGACATGATCGATCTGAGCACATGACGGGCACGCCGCTCGCCATCGCCTCAACCACGGGTAATCCAAAACCTTCGTAGAGAGAAGGCATCGCCACCCCCGCCGCCGAACGGTAAAGGGCCGCCAGGTCGGCGTCGGGCACTGCGCCCGTGGAGATGGCGCGGCCCCGCAGCGGCTCCCGGCTCAAGGCCTGGACGAAATCCCTGGAGCTCTCGGGCACGCGTCCGCAAATCACAAGCTGGACGGCGAAGTCCTTTCGCCGCTCGGCGAGCCGGCGGTAAGCGCTCACCAGGCGCGGCAGGTTTTTCCGGGGCTCCACCACGCCGACGTGCAGAAGATACGGCTGGCGGATTCCGAACCGCCGCAGCACATCGGCGCTCGCCGGGTCGTCCTCGGGTACCGAGCGGCAGAGCCACGGATCAGCGCCCAGGTAGGTGACAACGACGCTCTCCGGCGGCAGGTTGAACATCGACACCATGTCGGTCTTGCTGTGCTCAGAGTCCGTCAAGATCAGGTCCGCCTTGCGCAAGCTCGAAGAGTAAGCATAGCGCAAGAAACGGCCATCGGGCGAACGGTACTCGGCCGAAAACAACAGCGGAATGATGTCGTGCACGGTCACTGCCAAGCGTGGCGGCTTACGGTAGATGGGGACCGGAGAGGGCAGAAACAGCGGAGCGCTTCGCATCTGGCCGGCGGTGGGCAACAGGCACCCTGCCCTCCACGCCCGGCGCCACCGCATGGGGCGAAACTCCACCAACTCGAACCCTGGGCGCTCGGCAAACGTGTGGCCATTCATGGTCGCGCGCGACGGCAGAAAAATCGAGGCGCGGAAGTCCTCAGCGTTGCGCGTGAGCCGTTCCATTTCCCGGAGGAGATTGACGAGATAGCGGCTGATCCCCACCCCGGCATAATGCCGATCCAGGAACAGGCCATCGATATTGACGTGAGTTGCCATGTCTAAGGTCAGCTCTTTATCGCAGTCCTTGCTTTGCCGTCCCCATCCAGCGGGCGCTCCGCGTCGTGCCGACAAATCTCCTCTACTCTCGCTCGCGCCCCAATACTGTCCAACCCCCGCAGTTTAGCCAGAGTCACCCATTCACTACCCGGCCCACCGGATCAAGGTAGCGCCCCACGAATATCCGACGCCGAATCCAACTAGCATTGCCAGGTTTCCAGGGCGCAATTTCCCTTCCTCCAAGGCGTGTTTCAACGCGATGGGAATCGTCGAAGAGACCGTATTCCCACAGTCTCGCATGGCCATGCAAAACTTCTCTGGGGGTAGCTTCAGTTTCTTGCGCAGGTGCTCGAGCATGTATTGGTTGGCCTGGTGAAAGACGAACAAGTCAATGTCTTCCAGGTTCTTGTGAGAGCGCTGCAACAGAGTCTGTACAGACTCAGGCACAGTTCGCAGAGTGAAGGTGAAGATCTCGGAGCCGTTCATGTAGAGATTGTCAGGACCCCGAAAGTTACCCTCGGCATCTGGCTCGACGATGGCAGTGCCCTCAGCGTATCTCTGTCGCATCCCTCCGGTGCGGACAATCAGGTTGTGTGCCCCCGAACCGTCTGTTCCGAAGACGAAGGGGCCGATGCAGTGGTCATCCTGCGCGAAACTAGGAGCTGTCACCCCGCGGATTAAAGTAGCCGTCGCCGCGTCTCCAAATAGGGTGCGGACACTCTTGTCCCGAGGATGGATGAACTTGCTATACGTCTCTGCAGTCAACAGCAGAACATTCCGAGCCTGCCCTGTCTCAATCAGCCCCTTGGAAAGTCCCAGTCCGTAGACGTACCCCGAACATCCCAGGTTAAAATCCAGAGCTCCGGACGTAATAGGAATACCCAGTCGATCCTGGATGATGCAGGCGGTCGTGGGCAGGAAGTAGTCGGGGCTCTGGGTACACAGAAGGACAAAATCAATTTCGGCCGGCGTGCAGGCGCCCGTGGCAAAGAGTTTCTTTGCGGCGGCTATGGCGAGATCCGATGAACATTCATCCGGAGCAACAATCCGGCGCTCCGCGATCCCGGTTTTCTGTTCAATCTTTTCAACAGACCACTCCGGGAATTGTGTCGCCAAGTCAGAATTCGTCAGCCTTCCCTCGGGTAAGTGGTATTCGATACCCTTTATCACAGCTCGAATCATAGGACGTCTGCCCCCAATGTGGACCGGGAATCTGCCCTGCCCGACGCGAAAATTTCCTGGGCAGGAACTCCCATGACCGTCGTGTGGGGTCGCACCTTTCGCAGGACCACGCTTCCGGCGCCCACCCTTGCGTAATCGCCCACTACCGCGCCAGGCAAGACCGACGCGTGGCTGCCCATGAACACTCCCTCCCCCAGCCTCGCCCGGCCGGTGACGTCACAGTGGCAACTTAGCGTGGTGCCCTCCCCCAGGATGGCATCGTGACCCACGGTCGAGTGTAGATTCAAAGTGACGAAGCTTCCCAGGGTAACGTTCGTCGTCAGGATGGTTCCGGGACAAAGGATGCACCCTTCGCCTATAGTGCAAAACGGCCCAACGGTGGCGGTAGGATGAATCAAAGTCGCAAAGGCTGCACCCCGAGATTTCAGTGCCCGACACGCACCCAGCTTCTTCACCGGGTCGCCTAACGAACAAATAAACAAGTCGTGATCTGAAACGCAGAGACTGGATTCTTCGCCCAGGATGGGTAGATCGCAGGGGTAACCGTCAAGTGCGGCTGAATCCGGGTCCAGAAAACCTGCGACTTCCCATGTCCGCTGAGCGGCCGGAACATCCTTCAGCCATGCCAGTACCTCTCGGCCAAACGGCCCTGCCCCAACGATCATTAGCCTCTTCATGCCAACCCTCCTACCAGCCACGCCGGGTCAATGTCTCAAGCTAGGCTTGGCGAAGTCTCTTGGCGAGTGTCAGGTGCGGCATTACCCAACACCCTCAAGCCCCTCAAGGCGTTTGCCTATCGCCATCATGTCTGATCTGGTCCAGACCTCGGCGCAAGGTCGGCCGCGTCAGTTATCTTGCCATGTAAGAGCTCGATTAAGTCGTTAACTGTCTCGCTTTCCGCAATGGCCTTGGGGGAGACTGTGGTGCCAAACTTCTCGTCCACCAACGCGATGAAGGAAAGAACGGCCATCGAGTCCCACCCCGCCACCTGTTCCCCTAGCTTCTCGGAACCCGTCAAGGTGCCGGGCGGCTCTTCCACGATTTGCTCGAGCAACGCCAGAAACTCCTTCTTAGTCATTCGCCCTCCCATTCCGGTACCATGATTCAGTTCTACGAACGCGTATGACCAGGGTTTCCCGTTGCCCGAGCGAGCGTGTGGGGAAATCCAAAAGAAGCGCTCCAGCAGCCCTTAAACTCATCCACCGCTCCAGGACCGCACAAATTACACCGCCTCCTCGATAGCGCAGCAACTCAACGACGCGCATTACGAATTGCCCGGCCAATGCGCTCCATATCGCCGTCCGTCAAGGAAGCATAAGTAGGCAGGTTCATGCCAGAAGAGCTCAGGGAATCAGTAATTGGGAGCTTCTCCCCGCGCCGCTGTGATTCCTGTCGAAAAGGAGGCAGTTGATGCAAGCCGATGAAAAAGGGGCGCGTTTCGATTCCCTGTTCCTCCAGTAGCGCCATCAGCTCGTCGCGCGAGCGGCCATATTCCTTCTGGTCCACCGTGATGCAGAACAGCCAAGGAGCGGGCTGAGCCCAGGCAGCCACAGGTTGAAACCCGATGCCTGGAATCCCCGCGAGCATCTCTCGGTAGGCCGAAAAGATCTGGCGTCTCCGCTCGATTATCTCCCCGTGCCGCGCCAGTTGCGCGCATAACAGCGCACAGGCCAGATTGGTCAACCGAAAATTGTAGCCGGTGACCGGAAAGTAGTAACGCCGCTGGGGGTCCATGCCCTGCCCGCGCAAAGTTCGGGTGCGAAGCTCTAAGTGCTTGTCGTTGAGTGTGATGGCCCCGCCTTCACCGCAGGTAAAGATCTTGTTCCCATAGAAGGAAAAGGTGGCAATCGGCGCCAGGCTCCCGACAGGGCGGCCTTTGTACCTTGCCAAGTGGGCCTCTGCGGCGTCTTCCACAACCCACAGGCCATGAACAGCCGCGATGTGGTTGATGGAATCCATGTCGGCGGGGTGGCCGTACAGGTGCACGGGAATAATCCCCTTCGTCCGCCGGGTGATGGCTGCCTCCAGCTTTGCCGGGTCGATGCACCAAGTGCAAGGATCGACGTCCACGAAGACGGGCTCCGCTCCCACGTAACGGACTGCGTTTGCGGTCGCGATGTAAGTGAGGGAAGGCACCAGCACCTCGTCGCCCGGGCGCACGTCGAGCGCCAGCATGGCCAAGTGCAGGGCGACGGTGCCATTGCAAACGGCGATGGCCGCCTGCGTCCCGCACAACTCGGCGAACTCCTTTTCAAATCGCTGGAGGTATGGGCCTGTTGAAGAGATCCAGGAGCTACGAATCGCATCTACGACGTATTCTTCTTCATGGCCGGAAAGGTCAGGCGCGGCAACTGGTATCTTGGACACTCTTTCCTCCGGTTTTGAGACTCGTCGATAGCATGATCTTCCAGTAATCGTCTGCCACGTCCCGCCAGGTACGAGGATTGAGGCTACCAACCTGCTGGACTGCTATGTTCTTGTACTGTTCATAATTGTCCTCGAGGTCTTTCAATCGCCTTGCCAGGTCCTCGTGATTATGCGGGTCGAACCACAACACGCGGGCGCCGACGCGTTCCATGTGTTCCCTCATGATGGGGATGTCCGAGCATATCACGGGAATCCCGCACAGGGCAGCCTCGCCCACGGGCGCACTCCCGCCACCTTCGGCCAGGGTCGGCATGACCAGTGCCCAACTGCACCTGAGCAGGCTGTAATATACCTCCTCGGAGACATATCCCAAAGGAATCAGCTTATCTCCCATGGTCAAGCCTGAACTCTGGGCCAGCCTCTTCAGTTGTGTTAGCCGTGTGAGGGGGATGATCCCCAGACGCTCGCCTATGCGCACGAAATAGCGCTTACGTGGACGATTGAGCTCAGTGCCCAGCCCAGTCAGCACGAGAGTATGTCTACCGCCCCACTGGCCGACCCCTCTAAAGAGCAACTCATGGTTCTTGTGCGGAGCAACGTTGGCGGGACAAAGAAGGAAAGGACGTTGGGCCCACTCCCATTCAGGAGCTTTGTCTTCCTTCAAATGCATCCTCGCGTTTCTCCCTGACAGGGGGACAAAGTCAAAGCGTTCGGGCGGGGCTCCCAGGATGCGCCCCAGAGCTGAAACGGTGGTCCGCGAGCTGACCACAATGCGGGCCTTCGAAGCCAGCCATTGCCGGGTTGTATCCTTCTCATCAGGAACGAAACGAGCCAAAAAGGGATCGAGCAGGAATTCCGTCATGACGATGGTATCATGAAATGAAGCGATGACTTTCGCTGCAACGGAGTCTGGGATGCGGTGTTGATGGAACCACGGTAACCACGCAACGTCGCACTCCCGAAAGGCGGCTTCCGGAACATCGAAATGGTTCTCTGTCCCCATGCGTAAGACTCTTAGAAGCCTTGGATAGCGCATCGTCAAAGAACTGCGGGGCCCGATATCGACAAACTCCACACGATTACCGAGAGAAGACAAGAGCGCCCGATACCGATCAAGAGCCGCCCCATGGCTGACTAATTCGAATTGAACTTTGGGCTGCAGTTCGGCGAGGGCGGTCAGTAACTCGAAGGGGACCCGCATCCCCCCGCCGTGACTCGCCATATAGTCAATGACCCTTATTCTCATGAAACCTCGGCAGAGTTCCTTTCCATCCCCAGGGCGTAAAGGGTCAGGCCGGCTCCAGCAGGGGACGCGCAACCATCGGCGCAAGCCATGACAGCATGAACAAAGTAACAAAGCTAAGGGCTGCGATAGCCCCTAACGCTCCGAAGGCCGGGGTCAGGAAGAATGTCAACAGGGCGGTCCCCACCCCATTGACAAGCACAAACAACGTTTGAATCCAAATCCTGTCCATGATTGTCAAGAGATCCGAGAAAGCCGTCACCCAGGTCGCGGATATCAAGAGAATGCCCATGGCCGCCCACACTTGGAGGGTGAATGCCACAGAGCCGTTACGAAGCCAGAGGCGAAGAACCAGGTTCCCAGCGACCCACAATAGAACCGACACAGCCGTTGCCATCGTCATTCGAAGGAAAACCATCCTCTTGAAATTCAAGCGGACCCAGTCTCTATCCCCACGCTCAAAGGCCTCGCGAAATGGAGGAAGGAATGAGTACGTGCTCAAAGAAATGACACCCATAGTGAGTACGTAGAGCTTGTTAATGACCGCATAGTCGGCCACGGTTTCAAGGGTGGACCGGTGAGCCATGATGATTAACTGAGTCTGGTTTACCAGTAGCCCTCCAACTTGAAAAAGGAACAACGGGACAGAAGTGCGCAGAAGTCGCCGTAGCGAATGCAGCGAGCACAAGGAAGGTTGCGGGCGGAGCCAGGGCAAGTCAATTCCCGTGAGGTAAAGCAAGCTCAACCCTGAAGCAATGGGAGGAGCGCAACCCAGTACAAGGATCAGGACAGGCAAGCTGGCCTTCAAGTGAACTGCCAGGACCAAGCCGGCAATGCCGACGATAGGGCCCGCACACGAGAGTAGGTTTGCGATATAGGCTTTCTGGTAGCCCGCATAGATCTGTTGGGCGATGGAAAACGGCAAATTAAATAGAACCGGAGCCACTCCGGCAATCACACCCCACTTCACGATGTCGTTAGACAGAAGTCCCTGGACGGCAAACACCGAATCCCATTTGACGAGGGGAAGAAGCAGCACGAGACCCACCGCGGCCAAGCAGGTGATCGCTACGAGAAGGAAAAAAGCCGTGGAAACGTGACGCCTTGCCGCTTCCGAATGGTCTTTCCCGTGCGCCTCGGAAATCAGATTAACCAAGCTGTTGACAGCGCCAAAATTGAAAAGCGCCACCCAGGTGGTGAGTGAAGTAATCGTCGCACAGAAGGCGTAGCGCTCTTTCCCCAGATACCATAGGACGAGGGGCACGGCAATGATATTCAGCCCCATGCTGAGCCCGCGATTCAGGAAACCTGTGAGGGTGTTTAGTCCTATTCTCCGGTAACGTTCCCTGGAACGCCCCTCAGGCGTGGTGGGGTCGAACGGCTCGAGTCGCGCTAGCAACGCAGCTTTTCGGGCCTTTTCCAGTAATGCAACTGAAAGTCCCATGGGGTTAGCCGCCAAGCCAGCCTCGCAAACGGCCGCGAAAGATAGCGAAGTGATAGAGTCCCTTCCGAAACCTGCCTGTCAGGAGCGAGAGTATTGTCCCCCCCAGAGGTCTTATGAGGGCACCGGCCACAAACCCCATAGGATATCCCTCTCGCCCCAAAACACGGCCATGCCCGCAGCCGTAGGAATACCCTCTTTGAACCACAAGTGGACCGTATCCAACTAGCGGGTCCTGGTGGTAAATGCGAATCTGCGGCGAATAAAAAACCTGGCATCCTGCTTTGAGAACTCTAATCAGATACTGGATATCCTCCGCGCCCTGATAAATCGTTCCGGCGCCGGGTCCCAAGGCTTCATCAAATCCTCCAGCCTTTTGGGTAGACTCGCGGGTCAAAAACATAGAAAATGCCACTGCTTTGCGCCAAACATCTCTGAGACTGACAAGGCCCTCGTCCTTGATGTATCTGCCAACAGTGTCCTCACCCCTCAGGTCCACGGATCTTCCCGTAAGTCCATCAAACTCAGGGTGCTTCGAAAAGAAGTCTGCCACTTTTTCCAGGAGATCTTGCGGATACCAGCAATCATCATCCGGAAACGAAATGATGTCCCCTCGAGCTACTGCCACGCCCGCGTTTCTTGCCCTTGAAAGCCCAATGGTACTCCTGAGGTGAACGATGGGGAATCTTCCTTCATAGGCCTTGAGCCGATCCAGGACCCTGTTATCAGGGTTTTGGTCTACAACAATCAATTCGAAGTCCTGACACGACTGCTTTGCCAAGGAACCAAGCAACCTGTCAAGTTCCACCGTGCGCTTAATAGTGCCGACCACTAAAGAAAATCTCATGAAGAGTCAGCCTGTTTTCTGATTCCGCAGGCCCCCATTGGCGTTTAGTCCCGTCCCGAAAGTGTCTTCCTGAACGTGGCTGCCTGCTCCGGGGTATGCTGCGGCTTCTTGTCATGATAGAGGAACTTCGAGTAATACGCAAACTCTGCCTGCCTTTTCCTTCCTCTTAATTCTTTGAAAGATCTTCGAAGGTTAAAGAGGGCCAGAAGGCCAAGACGGAGTGGGGGAAGGCGCCGGCAGCGTCGGGCAACCGTGCGCAGAACGCCCACTTTTCGTCCGAGATTAAAGTGATCGTTCAAGACAGCAATGGCCTTTTCGGCTTCACTCCATTCCCGATGGGCGATATCCCGCCACGCCCCTCGATACAATCTTTCCTGGATTCGATGGTGCAGAAGTTGCGCGGCCCGGCTGCGTGGTCCTGGAGGGATATCTTGGTTCTTACGTAGCTTCTGGAGCAATCTCACCCAGGCAGGGAATATGTCATCGACTCTCTCATAGCTGCTGATGGATTGGGCGTGAATGGAAAACAGCGCCCCCGGCTCCCTGCACACGACGATGGGGAACCTCGCGGCGATGCGAAGTTCCAGGTCCCAGTCCCACGGATTTCCGATTGTCTCATCGAGGTATCCCACCTCATCCAACACCTCACGGCGGAACAATACACCTGGAAGCGAAGGCTGACCATGCTCCAACATTGCCAGGGCCCCTTCTGGAGGAGGGTAGACTCCTGGGAGCCAGTGCAGCAAGTGAGCATCGCGGACTCTCCCCTGAGCGTCTATCTCCAGGGTTGTTGTAGCCGAAAAGGCCGCCTCCGGATTTCCTGTGAATCCTCCTAAAGCTAATTCAAGAAAACAGGGAAGAACTACATCATCGTCAGAAAGAATCGAAAAAAAGGGGGTGGACACACGCCGCATGGCATCATCGAAATTCCGCAAGACCCCCATGTTTTCCGATCTCTGAATATACTGCACTCTCGAGTCATACTTCATGAACTCCCGCACCACGCTTTCCGTTTCATCCCCAGAGGCATTATCGTAAACGCACACGCAGAAGTTCAGGTAGGTTTGCGCCAACACGCTCCTTAAGGCGCGCCGCAGCAGCCTTGGGCGGCGGTAGGTTGGAATAACAGTTGTGATTAAGGGTTTTGAATCTGAGACAGCCAATTAGAACACCTCCGCGTACTTTGCCCGAAAATTCCGCAGAAGACCCCACAAGGTGCCGCGAAGCTCTCTACCTATCATCATAAATGATCCCAACACATAGATCATAGAAGCCAGTCCATAGCCAAGCGTGAGAGCCCAAATAGACCCGTGACCGGCGGTCCTGCAAATAGCCCATGCCGAGCCATATATGATGGCGGCGGGTCCGAGAAATCGGAACACATGCGCATACCACCTGAGCGGTGAAATTCTGAGACCGCATTCGGCACAAACGCGGGGAATCACATACGCATAGGAGAGCAAATTGTAAACCACCCAGGAAAAGGCTGCTCCCGCCAGCCCAAAAGAGTACACGAGAAGGGCGGCCGCCGGCAAAACCACAAACAGTGCGTATACATTGAATCGTGCCGGAATATCAGGTCTTCCCACGGCAAGGGCGAGGATGTAGGGTGCATTTAGGGTAGCATTCAAATAGAACCCAAGGCATAGAAAGGTCACAGGCAGCAGGAGCAGGCGGGCAGCTTCGGCATCTAGCACGAAAGTGAAAAGGGGTAAAGCTGCAAAGGGGATTGCGCCAAACATGGGAACGGTGACGAAACACAGTAAATCATGCAGCTTAGCATACTGTGATAGGAGGGCGTTTCTGTTGCCCGCCCCGTGTAGTTCGCAGAGGGAAGGTAAAGCAGCCTGGGAAATCGAGGTCGTAACCATCTGTCCCTTGGAGGCCCCTGCGTAGGCAATACCGTAGTAACCGAACATACCGATCGGCATCAACTTGCTGACCAGTGCCTTGTCCGCTTGGCTTTCGACCACACTGAGAAGAGAAGTGACAGCCATATTCGAAGTGAACTTGAAGTTTCGCTTAACCACAGGCAAGGAGAAGGCGGGAACCAGCGCCCTCCCGGGAAAGAAGCGTGAGCAAATGAGAGCATAGGCCGCGATGCCGGCGAAAAAACAAACCGCCATCCAATGCGCGACCTGCATCAATCCTCCCCCAAGCAGCAGGATTACAATCGTGCCGAACTGCTGCAAGCCGGAAGTGGCTACGTCGACCACATTATTGAACTCCATGCGTTGCAGACCGCGTAAAACGCTCACGTAGAAAGTTCGGGGGAATGCCAACAAAGAGGCGACCCCTATAGTTCGCAGCACTCTTGTTGCAGTCTCGGCGTCGAGGGTTCGCAGCTTTATCCAGTGATTGGTAATTGCTGGCGCTCCCAGAAGCAGCGCAAGTGCGAAAAATACGTAAACACTCCAAAAGAAAAACGACCCTGTACGAATCAAGTCTACAATGTACGCGGGTTCGTTCGTGGCGTGGCTTGAGATTTCTCTGACGGCGGTTGATCCGATACCCATTTCCAGCATGGAGGAGAGCACGGTACTTGCCGTAAGCGCAAAATAGATTAATCCGAGGGCGTCCTCTCCCAACTGCCTGAATATGTACTTGACGGCGAGGAAGCCCAGGACCATTAGGGTCCCCTGGCCCGCCAGGTTGTACAGCGTGTTCTTTGCCAGTCTCGACATGCGCGTAGTTCCTAGTACTCGGTTCCCTCAGACCAACTTGCAAAGAGGTCGGCCGCGCCCCATACACCTTGTTGGCGAGGCGCCGTGGCGTGGGGAATGGCACCTAATACGCAATGTCCGTCATTCGTAGAGGATAACCCCATTGTCTGTCATTCTGAGCCCGTTCGCTGTCATGCTGAGCGAAGCGAAGCATGACAGCGAACGGGCTCAGAATGACAGGCGGTGGCCTTTTCTTCTACGAATGACTAACAACCCGTATAAGTCGGACCAAGGAGTTGAGCGAGCAGCGCAGATTTCGATGTGGGAGATCCCCCTTATTTCCTCTTCAGGTACGCGTCGGGCCAATAGGTCACCCCTAGACGAGTAGGCTCCAGGTCGATTTCAAATTCGGGATGCGAGGCCAGGAATTCGTGGACGGCAGCCTTGGGGTTATCTCTTGTCCATTCTGCCTTCCCACCCGGCACATCAGTGAGGTCCTCCATGATGCCGTCGGCGGCCACCACATAGCTCCCGGAGGTCACGAGCGGACCATAAAGCTCAAGCTCTTTCCGCACATGCTCTCGGGTGTGGTTTGAATCCAGAATGACCATCACCTTTTCATTTGGGGAAATCAGGCTCCGGACCTCCGCGAGCGTTTCAGGCGCAATGGAGCTACGCTCGATCAAGGTTATCCGCTTCTTGAGCGGGTGCGCTTCGATGGCCTTGCGGTTATGCGGCCTGATTTCAATGTCGATGGATATCACCTGACCCCGTCCCAAGACTTCGAATAGGCTTGCATAGAACACGCTGGATCCACCGTGCGCAAGACCCGTTTCGATGATGACCTGCGGCTGAACCTTATGGATCAGCTCTTGCACCATGAGCAGGTCCTCAGGCAATTGAATGACGGGTCGCCCCATCCAGGAGAAGTTATAAGAGTATTTCGCGGCCCAGCCCGTCTTTATCCACAATCGGGAAATAGCTTGGAATGCTTCGGGGGTATAAAGAGGGAAAGTGGATGACTCATTGTCAGCGTACGTGAGGGATAGAGTCTGGCTCACCATATCAACTATCAGGTTACGAATTCTCTTCAACGGCCCTCCTTTACAACGCGTGTCGGTGTCCTCGGCGATGGTTTCCCTTTCGAAACACCAGTCATTCCCGTCCCGCTCTGCGGGAGGAATCCACTCCGTCGACAGCGCATTTCAGGAGGTTTGCAGAGTGGATTCCCGCTTTCGCGGGAATGACTGCGACTTGCAACGCCCATTTTTCGCAAATGACACCAGCACCCCTACAACTGGACCACGGGGATTTCAAGAGACAGTTGCGATAGTATCGATCGGTTCTCTTCCAGGTAATTGGGGTTCATGTTTACGATCCCCGCTATGCCCCCATGCTGCTCTTTCAGATACTCAGGTGACACAATCTGATGTCCTGTCCCGGGAACAAATTTCCCTTGCTTGGCGGGATTAATATCGATGAGGAACCGAATGCGACGATTCTCTGGGTCAATCGTGTTCACTAAGGTTGTTCCTTTAGCTGCCGCCCCCCATATCGCGCAGCCTCCTGCCTTGTTGAAAAAGTCGATTTTTTCTTCGCACGCTTCCATTCGTTTCTTCAGTCGCGCCAGGAAGGATTGGATCTTTGACCACAGATCAGGAACACACCGTGGTATTGCTGGTTCGGCGGTTCTATTGGCCAAAGCAGGCTTTGCTGCAACGCCAATGTATTGCTCGTCGAACGCCGAGGGTGCTTCCAGGACCCGAAATCCTGCCTGTTCGAATGCCCAGGTGAGGCTCTCTGCCGTGAAATATGAGCAGTGTTCGTAAAAGAAATCCCAGAATGTTACCGTATCGAGAATCCAGGATAGCGCTGGAGTCTCAAAGTATACCAATGAGTTCATCCGGTTTCCGATTGCCTGTCGGACGGCACGCAGCATATCCAAAGGAGATTGCACATGCTCGATGACATGACGACAACAGACAAAATCAGGGGCGTATTGGGTCTGTTGCGAGTCATAAAACGCAGGGACGAAGCGCACTGCCCCCCCCTCAGCGGTGTCAGGGCCGACGTAGCTGGGATCGAATCCAATGCCTCGGTTTCTCCCCTCCTTGCAAAGCAGGCGGAGGAATTCCCCCTTCCCGCAACCCACTTCAATAAGCAGCTTATCGCTTAGACAATATTTCGCTAGAAGGGACTCCGCCAGCTCTGTGAGGTAACGCTTGAAATAGGGAGAGCAGCTCTGGGTGTTGTCATAGGCGGCAGAGTATCTGAGGCTGTTGGGGTCGAAGGCTGCGTTAAAGACAAAACCGCACGTTCTACAGAACGCCAGCAGGAGGTCCCCACGAGTAAACTGGCGCGCTTCCTCAGCGCTTGCACACGCCACGTTCTGGTGGACAGGTACGCCCCTCCGTTCGAAGAAAACCCGTGGCGGAGGGCTCGCACAAAGTGGGCAAGATCCCATTATCATATCCCCTGTATCGTTGATCTCCACCATTCACATGTGTTTGCCACCCCCTCCTTGAGGGTTAGGGAAGGCTTCCACCCCACCCCACTTGCTAACCTCCGAACGTCCGCCAACAACAACAGCGGTTCCTGAGGATCGGTGGGCAAAGCTCCGAGTGCGACATTTTCTTCCCGGTGCAGATGTTGCGCAATGGTTTCAATAATCGTCCGCACCTTGATCGGTTGCCCCGAGCCGATATTCACCGGACCGGAAAGCTCACTTTTCGCTACCGCCCACACCGCAGATGCCGCGTCCTCCACATGGAGGAAATCTCGGATCTGTTCCCCACTGGTGCACTTGGCTACCTCCCCTTTTAGCAAGGTCAGAACCACATAGGGAATCAACCGCTCCTTGGCCTCCGTGGGCCCGTATAGGTAGAAGAAGCGCGTCCAGGCAAAACCCATTCCCGCCTGGGCGCAAAAAGCTTGCAGAATCTCCCGCGTCGCATTCTTGCATATGCCATACAAGGAACGGGGCTTCAAGGGCGTCACGCTCTCCGAAAGGAATCCATAATCCCAGTCATATTCTGCACAAGTTCCGGCGCCCACGAATCGGGAACAGCCTGCCTCGCTAAGCGCTCGCGCTAAGGAAAGACTCATCCCCACACCATCCAGATTCTCTCCCGCCTGCCAGTACTTACCCGGCTCCACGTACCAAGCGAGGTGTATGGCGTTTTCAGGTCGAGTCTCACTGACCAACCTTCGCAAAGCCTCGCCATCACTCAAATCGCAATGAACCAGGGAAACAGAATCCAAGCAGTCGATTAAGCGCTCAGAAGATTCTCCCGGCCTGAGCACAGCTACAACGGTATGCCCGTCCTGGAGGACTTTTCGGACCACTTGGGATCCGATGAATCCACCTGCTCCGGTAATGAGAACCCTCATCGAACCGTCCGGCTAAAAGTTTTTGACTTCCCACTTGTAGGGAATGCTCTCACTGAAGGGGTCAAGCCGCGTGGTCCTGGAAGGGTCGTGTGGGTGCGTAGCGCAGTTTGCCACGATAGCGTGCGGTGCACTCATCCCCTTCATACCATTCCAAACTTCGGGAGGAATGACGACCAGAGAATAATTATCCGCCCCCAGAAAAACCTCCATAAGCTCATTTCGGGTTGGGGAGTTCGCTCGATCATCATACAGCACGAGCTTGATTCGACCCTCGATGCAGGCGTAGTTCAAGGTCATTTCCCGATGTTTGTGCCAGCCTTTGATTACCCCACGATAAATCGTCGTAAAGTAAATCTCTCCGAACTGCAGGAAGTGTGCATCGGTGCACTTCAACATATGAAAAATGGTCCCGCGCTCATCGGGGATACGCTTTAACGGCACAACCCGTACTCCCTCAATCATGCTAGTCCCCTTACTGAAAGCTTATGGCCGGCCGGCAGCTACGGCTCCGCTGTCCACTCTAGACGATGCGGACTTCCGGAATCGGGATGATGAACTTGCCACCTCGCCGCCGATATTCGGCCTGTTGTTCCAGCACTTCGGTCGCGATATTCCAAACCAGAAGCAACACGTAATCCGGCATCGTCTCTAATATCTTCTCGGGTGGTTGGATGAGGACGTGCACCCCCGGCATGTACCTTCCCTGTTTATGGGGGCTCCGATCTACGACAAACTCCAGCGTCTCGGGACCCACCCCGCAGTAGTTTAGAAGGATTGTGCCCTTCGCCGCCGCGCCATAAGCAACCACCCGCTTACCCTCTCCTTTTGCCCGCCCCAGGACTTCCAAGAGGTTCGCCTTGAGATGGTCAACTTGCTGAGCGAAACTTCGGTAGGAGTTCACCTCATCAACACCCCACGTGGACTCCTCCTTGAGTACTGCTTCCACCCTGGGCCGGTTGCCGAGGCGATGGCGTGGCACAACAAACAACCGTAAGGATCCACCGTGGATCGGCAGGCGCTCTACGTCCTCAATAACGAGGTCGTGTCGGTGGAAGAGCCGATCAAGCGCGGTTACCGAAAAGTAGCAGAGGTGTTCCTGGTAAATCGTGTCGAACTCGCAGCGATCAATCATTTCTTTCACGTACGGGACCTCGATCACCGCCATCCCGCTATCCTTCAAGACCAGTCGAATACCACTCACCACGCCGTTAAGGTCGGCAACGTGCGCCAGTACATTATTGCCATGCAGCACATCAACACATTCGCCTTGCTCCCGCAATCTTCGAGCCAAGTCCGCACCAAAGAAGTCGCACAAGGTGCGAATGCCCCGCTCTTCGACCGCCACCTTGGCGATGTTTGCCGCGGGTTCGATACCCAGGACCGGTATGCCAGCACGCTTGTAAAACTGCAACAGGTAGCCGTCGTTACTGGCGATCTCCCCGGCGAGGCTGTTCCCCTTCAGATTTCGGGAAGCGATGAGGCGCGTCACGATTTCTTCGGCGTTCCGGACTACCGCGTCGGAGTATGAAGAAAAATAGAGATATTCACGAAACAGCACGTCGGGCGGCACGGTTTCTGTGATCTGTACCAGCGAACAGGAGGGACAGAGAGCCAAGTCCAACGGATACCTTTGCTCCGCACGGGCAAGCTCCTCACGGGTTAGGTAGGCGTTAGCCAGAGGCATCTGGCCGAGCCGAAGTATGATCTCGGGCCTATCGCTGCCACAGGAGCGGCATGAAATTGGGCTGGGCATTTGAGTTTTCCCGCTTCCAGCGCAAGGAATCGTCCAGTCGTCCTGTCCGGATCAAGTACTTCAGTCTTCAAAGACTCTGCCAGTGGAAGAAGTCTTGGTACCATGCCACGGTCTCTTCCAGTCCTTCCTCCAGTGAATAGGCCGGTTTCCAGCCAAGGACGCGCTGCGCCTTGGCGGAGGAGAGGTACTGGTTGCGGATTTCTCCATTCGCCGCATTCATCACTGTGGGTTGGATGTGCTCGCACTTCATGGTCTTGCGAATCTTGTGGACGATCTCCAATACCGTCACCTGCGTTTCAGGGCTGAAATTGAAGCACTCTCCGGCGACCTTCGGCGAGTTCATCTTTTCCGCAAGGGTCAGGTAAGCCCTTGAAACATCTTTCACGTAAACATAGTCACGAACGTAATTCCCGTCGCTGCGAAGAAGCGGGGACTGACCCCAATAAAGCGACCTTATGGTTCCCGGGACTATGCGGCTCCAGTTCAAGTCTCCACCCCCATAAATATTTCCGCAGCGCGCGATGACCACGGGAAGCCTATAGCTGTGGAAGTATGCTTGGGCGATGGTGTCTGCACAGGACTTGGAAACCTCGTAAGGCTGCCGGCCTAAAAGTGGCATCTCCTCGGTATAAGGTAGTTGTTCCTGCGCGCCATAGGCTTTGTCACTGGAAGCTATAACTACGCGCTTCACCAGATCACTGTGAACTCGGCAGGCTTCAAGAACGTTCCAGGTACCGCGGATATTTGTTTGCAACGTCTGGAGCGGAGCACGCAAGGCCACACCCACCACGGCCTGCGCGCCAAGGTGAATGACCGTGTCGGTCTCATAGGTTGTGATGGCACGTTCGAGGGTGTGCAAGTCCTCCAGGCAGCCGTTCACGATATTGAGACGTTCGATGAGGCGCGCTCGGTAAAGCTCCGATTGAGGATTGGTATCGTATACCAGGGCAACAACGTCTGCCCCCGCTTCCAAAAGGTCTTTGGTGACCCAGGAACCAACGATCCCCGTAGCGCCCGTTACAAATACTCGTTTACCTTTCCAGAATGCCGAGGCCGTCATTCCCACACCTTCCAGGGGGCGCCCTTTTTCCAGAGTTCGTTCAGGCGGGTGAAATCCCGGTAAGTATCCATGCTGTGCCAGAAGCCGGGGTGGAGGTATGCGATAAACTGCCCCTCATGCGCCAGCTTCTCTAAGGGCTCCCTTTCCAGCACGCAACTGTCTTCAGCAGACAGGTAATCGAGGAAACAGCGCTTGAAGACAAAGAAACCGCCACTGATGAATCGGTCTTCGGGGTAAGGCTTCTCACTGAACTCGGCTACGATGTTTCCCGAAAGCGACAGCTCGCCGTAGCGTGAAGCGGGGAGGACGCCGGTGACCGTACCAATCTTGCCGCGAGCAAGGTGGAACTCCCAAAGCTTGCTAATGTTGACGTCACCTACTCCGTCGCCGTAGGTGAACATAAAGTGGTCATCCTGGATGTAACGTCCCACGCGCTTGAGGCGCGCGCCGGTCTGCGCCTCGCCTCCCGTCTCCGCAAAGGTAATTGTCCAATGGTCCTGTTGCAGCGGGGGATGAAACTCCGGCGGCTTCCCGGAATTGAGGTGCAATGTAAAGTCGCTGTTCATGAACTGGTAATTCAAGAAGTATTCCTTAATCATGTGGCCCTTGTACCCCAGGCACAGAATGAAATCGTTAAAGCCATATTGCGAATAGATCTTCATAATGTGCCAGAGGACGGGTTTGCCACCGATCTCAACCAGCGGCTTGGGGCGGTACTCCGTCTCTTCCCTGAGGCGGGTTCCCATGCCACCACAGAGGATCACAACTTTAGCTTTCATGTCGTCTTGACAGGTCTCCTGCTGCCTGGGTTTAGGAGCGTCGGAATTGCCCTGCTAACTTGAGAGGTGTTACTCGAGGTTCGGTTCGAGTTGGAAGCAATCTTGCCTGACTTGCAGCCGCCGGTCGCAACTTCCCAGCCTTGTAGCGCCTGACTCTCACGATTCAGATTGGCCGGCGGAATCCTCGTTGGTGTCCTGCCCGTACCCGTACCCATACCCGTACCCGTATTGGTAATAGTAGTGCCCGTACCCATACCCATACCCGTACCCGTAGCCACCCTTGTGAGGGTCAACACTGTTCAACGCCACGCCCAGAATGCGGGCGCCGGCGGCGTAAAGTAATCCTCGGGCGCGGCGGACGACATCGTAAGGCGTACTATAGGCCCTTGTTACAAGCACTACCGCGTCGGTAAGAGTGGAAAGTATTCGGCTGTCGGAGACGCTCAGCAAGGGTGGAGAATCGATAAGCACGTATTCAAACTGCGAACGCAGCTTGATAAACAATTCCCGCGTGACGGGCGAGGAAAGAACTTCTGCCGGGTTGGGGGGAATGGGCCCGCAAGGAATCACACTTAAGTTCGGAACGCCGGGCACCGGCAGGATGGCATCGGCCAGCTCAACGTGGCCGGTGAGGCACCGTACAAAGCCGGGATTGTTTTCTACGCCTGTCGATCGGTGGCAGCAAGGCTTCCGCATGTCGCAATCAACAATCACCACCTTGCTTCCCAGGCTGGCTAGTGTAGCTCCCAGGTTGACCGTTACGGTAGTCTTACCTTCGGACGGCACGGCGCTTGTAATCAAAAGTATCTTTGGAACCGGGCTGGCTGAAAGCAGAATCGAAGTGCGAAGAGAACGATAAGCTTCTATAGCCGCACGTGCGGTCTGAACTGCCGGGGCAATGGCGCCGTCGCTACCGTGCTTTACAGTGGCCAGTCTCTTATCGTTGCCCTTGCCTGCGCCGTCGGTGAAATAGCTCGGAAGCAGGCCCAGCGACGGCAAGCGCAAGAGACCTTCCACTTCGTCGGGCGTCTTGAGTGTCTTGTCGAGATACTCCTGCAAGAAAGCCAGCCCCACGCCAAAGGCAGCACCTAGAACAAGGCCCACTGCCAAGTTGAGGGCTACTTTTGGCTTCACGGGGGCTTTGGGCACCTGCGCGGTGTCCACGATCCGAACGTTGCTGGCTTTAAGTCCGGCCGAGACCGTAGCCTCCTTCATTCGCGTCAGGAGCCCTTCGTAGAGCTGCTTGTTGGTATCCACCTCGCGCTTCAAGATATTGTATTGGATGGATTTCTCAGCAATATCATTCACTTCCTTTTTCTGCTCCTCCAATGCTTGATCCAAATACCTCTCGTTGGCCAGCGCGGAGCGATATGAATCTATAGTATTCTGCGACAAACTCTTTTTCTGGCGGTCGAGTGAAGCCTGGATCGTATCAATCTGCTTTTTCAGAGCAATAGCTTTAGGGTATTCAGGCTTCACGGTGGCCGTCATTTGGGCGTAGTCGCGCTGCAATTCGGCCAGTCGTAAAGACAGGTCTTGGACCAGCCTGTTGTCCAGGACCCCTGGAAGATCCTGAACCCTGCCGGCTTGCACGAAGTTATAGAGGGATTCTTTCTGAAAGCGCTCTGCCTGGGCCTTAGTGTAGGCTTCCTGAAGCTCCTTGAGCCGTTCGTTGACGAGATTCTGCTTCTCTTCAACAAATATGATGGAGTTGGCGCGCGCGTAGGACTGCAAGGCATCGTCAGACTTTTCAAGTTTGGCCTTGAGCCCCACGAGTTGTCCCGAAAGCCACTCCGAGGCCTTGATGGTCTCATCCCACTTCACCTGAAGGTTTTGATCGATGTAGTCCGAAGATAGCTGGTTCGCGATGCGCGCCGCCAATTCAGCATCTTCCGAGTAAAAGGATACCTCCACAAGGTTACTGTGTCGAACCGGAGCCACGTCGATGTTGTCTATGAAATGTTTCACGGTGTTGCGGTAGGCATTCATCGAGCGGTCCGGAGGTCCGGGCTCTGAGGCACTTGGAATCTTATCAGGGTCGCGCTCGATCAAGCCGAACAGGAAGCGGTTCCTGTAGAATTCGGGGTAGCGGTATAATTTCAGGCCATCAATCACATGCTCGGCGAGGGTTCGGCTCTGCAAAACCTTATATTGAGTCTCCCGGTAACTGTCAATATCCACGGAAGTGAGTTGGAGAACTTCCTGGAAGTTCAAAACGTTGGGCTGCTCGGGGTTAATCTCGATTAAGACTTTCCCCTCGTAGACAGGCTTCTTCTTGAGCGTACCGATGGCCACCGTCGTGAAGACAATTAATAGGCAGGCTAAGACCGCCCACCGCCGCTTGACAATGACAATCCAGTAATCAAGCAGGTATGGGATTTCTTGAGCCGGAACGTTCAGGGGGTCCAAAGGTTGTTGCAAGCTCTGGGGGCCTGAAAGTACCAGGCTCTGAGCGGGGTCGGCAGTAGGAACTTCTGCGTTTGGCATTAATCACCAAGTCGAAGCTGGGTCACGCGTCTTAACGGGCCCAAACGAGCCATCCCGAGAAAGTGGATACACTGACGTCGACAGCCCGTAGGGCCACGATTTTCTTCTTGCTGTCGGGAACAAAGAGGATGTCATTCGCCGCGAGCGTTGTGTCCTGTGCCTTTCCGCTTAAAATTTTTGACAGGTTAACAGGCACTTCTGTCTTTGACCCATCCTGGTTAGTTCTCAAAATACGAGCCGATCCCTTTGCGGCAGTTCCCGTAAAATATTCCGCCATGGCAATTGCCTGAAGAACCGTCATGGTGGGGCGATCCTCAAGGACAAAACCCCCTGGCCGCTTCACCGCGCCTTCCACATAAACAACGTCGGCCTTACTTACGGAAATGATGTCGAGAGGTTTCATCTCAATGTTGAGGGCTTCATCCCTCGTGTAGAGGAGCCTGTTAAGATCGATTTCAATTTGGTCCGGCCCGCGAACATGCATTCCGTCCACCGGCTGCAAATCCCTAAAGCCACTCTTGCGCGTGACCAGAACGGTGCGTCCCGCCGCCGAGGTGCCCTTCTTGCCAAAACCACCGGCCATCGAAAGCATTTCAATCAGGGTGCGCCGACCAGTAAGAGGATAAAGCCCAGGCTTTTCCACTGCCCCAATGACGGATACCGGCTTAGCCTTGAATTCTTTTACAAAAACCGTTACCTGAGGGTCCTGGAGGTAATTCTCACCCCATTTGTCCGCCAGCTCTTTCCGGAGCTGCTCGGCGGTCAAACCCGCTGCTTGGACTCGGCCAATCAAGAGGAGGGAAATCATCCCGTCGTTAGCAACTCGGACGCTTTTTGACAGTTCAGGAAGGTTAAAGACCTCGATATCGATCACATCCTCGGGTCCCAGTATGTAATTGGGATCCTCGAGGGCGCCGGAGGACTGGTCAGAGTTTCTCTGCGCGTTTCCCGCTGTTGTATCCGTCTTGTCTGTGGAATCTTGAATCCCTTGGATATCCTGGGAAGCAGGCTTATCCTGGGCATTCTGGGCGCGCGACGGAGACGAGGTCAATAGGAACATGACCGATAGGCAGATTGTGAACCTCAGGGATTGATGTTCCAGGAGACCTCTCATTTCTGCCTCCATATAGCCTGCTCCCCGTGTCGCCGCCTTGCAATGAGGAGCCGGTAAGGAGATACGCACGTGAAACCCTAAGTCCATTAATGTACCTGTGCGCCAAGACAATGTCAAGGTAAATGACTTCACGACACGTCCAGTTGCTCCACTCCATCGTCTTTCAACAAGCTGCAAATTTGTTCAGTGATCTGCTTATGGTTTTTCCCTGACTCCTGAATCCTGACTCCTGAATCCTGCAAAGCCGCGCCGGGAATCACTTCTATGTCGGGCACTCACTCTCACCCAACTATGCTTGGTTTCCTGAACTTCTATCGTATAATCAGATCTTACCAACTCAAGTGGGACGGAGAGTATGCAAATTGCCATAAAAACGAAACCTGCACGGGCGTTGCTGGTCAGTGTAGAGGCTGCAATGCTCCTGGTGCTGACAGGTTGGGTGGGTAAGGCCTACGTCGCAGATGTGCTGGCGAGAAGGCCGACAGTGGACAACCTCGAGCGTGCCGTCAAACTCGACCCGAGCAATGCCGACTACCGTATGCGATTGGGTCGTCTTTACGAGTACAGCCCCTCTAATCTGCAACTTGAAAAGGCCGAGGACCATTTTCGCCGCGCTGCACATCTTAATTCCTATGACCCTCAAACTTGGCTCGAATTGGCGGCCGCGCTGGAGTTCCAAGGTAAAATAGCGGAGGCAGGAGCCTGCCTGCGTCAGGTGGATCTCCTGGCGCCGAATCTCCCTGCTTATCAATGGCCAATTGCCAATTTCTACTTGTTGCAGGGCAGTATCGACGAAGCTTTCCGGCATTTTAGGGTTGTGCTGGCCGGTACGTCGCAATATAACAGCAATGTCTTTGGCCTGGCTTGGAAGGCTACCGACGATGCTGGGAAGATTCTTCAGCAACTGATTCCTGAGCGAGTCTCGACCGAATTCAGTTATTTGAATTTTCTGCTCTCCCAGCGTCGCTTGAATGAGGCACAGGCCGTTTGGAAACGAATTGTAGCCGGGCGAGAGGCATTCTCTCCCGGCCAGAGTTCCCCATACATTGACAACCTTGTCGGCGCTCAACGGGCGGACGAGGCGTACCAGGTTTGGACTGACCTCCAGAAAAAAGGGCTCATTCGATACGCGTCATTGCCATCCGAAAAGAATCTCATTTCCAATGGCGAATTCGAGGACGAATTGTTGAATATGGGCTTTGACTGGAGAATCGTTCCGGTTGAAGGTGTCTATGCAGGTCTGGATACCTCGACCTATCACTCGCCTAGTCACGCCCTCTTGGTTCAATTCCCGGGTAAGCAGAACCTGCAGTACCAGCACGTTTACCAGTACGTAAAAGTATCACCCGGGCAATCCTACCGCCTTCAGGCCTTCATGAAAACCGAAGGCATTACAACCGACAGCGGCCCTCACCTGGAAGTGTACGATGCCTACAATGCTGCAGCCTTGGACAAATCAACTGACGATTTGACTGGCACTAGCGACGGATGGACGCCTTTGCTTTTGGATTTCGCGACCGGGTCAAAGACCGAATTGATCGTTGTTAGGCTTGTCCGCTTGCCCAGCAAGAAGTTCGACAATCTCATTTCGGGGAAGGTTTGGCTGGATGACGTCCGGCTTACTCCCGTGCAGAAATGAAATGCTTTTGAGAACTATTTCACCCGGCCTCATTCTTGATTCGCCCGTCGTATTTGGCTGACGACTGTCCAATAGCTTGCGCTGTGCAAAATGGCTCCCCTCGGAATCAATTCACAGCCGATCATGAACAGTCGCTCCCCACTGAGATGAAAATCAGTGATTGTCCGACAGTCTGTTTTCCCCTCTGTGGAAAACTAGCCAGCATCCTTACCGCGTGCATGATCTTCTCGACGATCTCTTCAGCAGCCTGGGGATTGTTCTGAGCGTGCATAGCCGAAAATGGCTATCCGGGATGTCAGAAACGCAGCGCATGGCAAAGTGGGTCCGCCCTCTCCCAAGGGGAGAGGGTGGACCGCGACGCCGCTTTCTTCAGGCGTCGCGGGCCGGGTGAGGGGTTA
>Ga0208191_1000220_pt1 | contig 49085 bp, 43 predicted proteins | sample June2015DPH_13_5_FD_184709 | JGI IMG/M metagenome (GOLD analysis project Ga0208191, IMG submission 184709) | Peatland microbial communities from SPRUCE experiment site at the Marcell Experimental Forest, Minnesota, USA - June2015DPH_13_40... | ecosystem: Environmental > Terrestrial > Soil >... | reverse complement strand
CGGCCGGATCACCCCTTTCCGGCTTTCACCACTGGCGAGCATTTTTAGACCCCCTGATATGCTTGTTTTACCTCCTTATATCATATAGTTAGATTATTACCTACCTTTTTCTACGGCATAATCCAGGTTTAGGACCGCGGTGGCGAAGGCGCCGCATAATTTCAGTATAAAGACATAATAGCCAAGGTCGCCGGTCAAAATTTGTAAAAAGCTGGAGGGAAAGATGAAAAAGATTAAGAAGGGCATATTGGCTGGAATTTCTGGAGAATATTTTGTTGCCGCCGAGTTATCAAGGAGAGGATATATTGCCTCTATAACATTAAAAAATACGAAGGGCATTGATATTTTGGTGTCCAACGAAGAAGCATCAAAAACGGTTGCCATTCAGGTTAAGACTAATAGCAGCGAGCGTAAAGCTTGGGTCTTGAATGAGAAGGCGGAAGAATACAAAGGCCCCGCTCTGTATTATGTGTTTGTAAATCTTAAGAACAAAGTAGATGTTAGGCCGGATTTTCATATCGTGCCAAGTGAAGTTGTGGCAAACTATATTAAAAAAGAACACGATGAATGGCTATTAACCCCTGGCAAAAGGGGGCAGCCCCATAAAGAAACTCCTATGCGAATGTTTGGAGACAAAGATGATGCCTATCTTGAAAAATGGGAGAAGTTGGGGCTTGACTAAGTTCTTGACGGGATAGGATTGGTCAGAGGAAGTCCAAAGGAAGGTCAGGGGAGGGATCCGCGGCCCTGGAAACAAAACCCGATGATAGGAGTCCCGTCCCCCCTGGTCAATATGAGCCGTCCGGGAATTTTTTCAAAAATCCATCGAGGGGCGAGAGCAGCAGGCCCCCACGATGCGACCCAGGCCAAAAAATTTCACATTCAGCGAAGTTTGAGCTATCATACCTTCAGGGGTTAAACTCGGGATGCGAGGTCCCCAAAACCGTTTTTTAACTGCGGTGGCCAAGGCGGCCGCATAATCTTAGATTAAGTTATTTTTTAAAAAATATGATTCTCAGGAGTCAGGCCCATGAAAGTGACTGAGATGTGGAAGAAAAAACAGCCGACCGTATCTTTTGAATTTTTCCCTGCCAGAAATGCCGAAGCCGCCGAGAAACTGGGAAGGGTAATAGCCCAGTTGGCCATTATGGAACCGGATTTGGTCTCGGTCACCTTTGGGGCCGGGGGCTCTACCCGGGAAGGCTCCCGGCAGCTGGTGGACAGCCTGAAAAATGACCTAAAGCTGGAGGTCATGGCCTACTTTGCCGGCTACGGCCTGGGTCCAGATGATATCCAGGGCGTCATGAACAGCTATCTGGATCTGGGAGTGGATAATGTCTTGGTGGTGCGGGGCGATCCACCCCACGGGCAACCCGATTTTAAGCCCCATTCCGCCAGTTTGCCCCATGCCTCGGATATGCTGGAGTTTATTCGCCCACGCTATCACTTCTGTCTGGGAGCGGCTGGTTATCCGGAGGGCCACATTGAGGCCGAGAGCAAGCAAAAGGACCTGGAGTACCTGAAGCTCAAGGTGGATAAAGGGGCTGAATATATCATTACCAATTATTTTTACGACAACCGTTATTATTTCGATTTTGTGGCCACCTGTCGCAGCCTGGGCCTCAAGGTCCCCATTGTGCCCGGCATCATGCCGATTTTCAGTCTCAAGATGATGGACAATCTGGCCAAACTCTGCGGGGCCAGCATCAGTGATGATTTGCGGCAAAGATTGGCAGCCTTGCCGGAGGGCGATATCCGGGCGCTGCTCAACTTCGGCATTGACTTTGCTTTTGAGCAATGCCAAGAGCTGATCGGCGCTGGTGTGCCGGGGCTGCATTTTTATACCATGGACCGGAGCCAATCAACGGCCGGGGTCGTGGCGCGCTTGCGTCGAGAGGGGTTATTATAGCCGGTGGAGCGCCTGGATAAAACTTTCCAGTGCTTGTAGTATGATCGGAGTTTAGAAGGTATCTGGGTTTATAACTGAATCACTGATCACTGGCAACTGCCTTTCCCCCGGCCCTCCCCGCAATCGCCTCTCCTGGGGCTTCTCAGAGGGTCATTTTCGGGGGATTAGGGCCTAAGAAGGGGGTTAGCCGGTGGACCCGGGCTGCCGGGTCGCCAGGCGTCTCCCACTTGCTTCAGGAAACTTTCCTTGAACTCCCCGCCCCCGCGCGTGTGGGGGTGATTCCCGCACCACCAGGATCAGGGACCGCCGCTCCTTCCCCGAGCCCGTGGGGTTGATTTTAAGACGTCCTCCAGGACCCCCGGAGGTATCGCTCCTTCCCCGAGCCCGTGGGGTTGATACTTCCCTCCAGAATGCCCCAATTCCGCCACAGAGCCTTGCTTAGATGGGCCATTTCCGCACGATCTTCCCGGGTGAAGGGTAAGGGTAAAGGTCCCGCCCTTATCTCTCATTCTTAATGCCTGCCATTTCTGGCATCAGCCCCTCCCGGTCCAAAATTTGTGGCCTTGGCATGAGCCGGAAACCGGACACATAGGGCCGGGACTCCCTCTCCCCGCGGAAATATGATCGCCCCTGAGATTTTTCAATTTTTCGAGAAAATTGCCGATCCTAATTCGATCTGCAAAGGCTTTCCGATATACGAGCCATATGGAAAAATTAGCCAACAAGCGTATAAGAACAAGTTATCCTCTATCTTGCTTTATAGGTTGCCCATAAAAAAGGCAGGGCCACGGCTGACCCTGCCTGGAACTTGCTAAAATTGGTAAATAGTTAGTGGAGATTATGTTGTGCTCTGCGACGGGCCCTCACCGAAATTTGGACTCGCTCAACTTTGATGGTCCGTCGGCAGTAGTTGAAGGTCAGCACAAAGGCGTTAGGGACCGCGCGCCGGGGGGACGAGTGCAAGATATTCCCCTATCCCCCCGACTTGTGCGCCGCCTACTTGGCCCGTTTCCAGACCATGTAGTTCGTTCCTCCAGTGGTCGCGTTGGGGTTAGTAATCTTCAGCTCGTCTCCGCTGACTATCATGACCCGCTTCTGATCTTGGCCGTCCCAGTTGGGAAACGTACTCCCCTCAATGTGCACGTTCACCGTCTGCTCCTTATTGCTCGCCACAGTGTATTTGCCAAAGGTGGCGTGAGACCCTTGAATAACGGCCTGGTTTTCCTCGGCGGTTCCTTTCATGCGGTTGTTGGCAGCGAATTTCGGGAGGCTTGCCCGCATGATAATGTATATGAAACGGCCATCGGGAGTCAAAATAATGGAGCCTCTCGGATTGGGACCGTACAGGTCGATCTTCTTGCCGTCCTGCTCGTTGTAGATTGAGACGAGAATCCAGCTTCCCTGGATCTGCTGTGCCAAAGTGCTGGCCTTCTCCTGGGCCCAGACATCCGAAGCTCCGGACAGCGTCCCACCAGAAAGAACGGCAACGACCAGCAAGACCCTTGCCACTTTCTTAATAGACCAGTTCATGGTGTTTCCTCCTTTCAATGTTCAGTTTGCGTTTGAAACCTTCTGTGGCCATGAAATCGCCTCCGAAGGTCTTTGGGAAGGGATAGGACTTCAAACCACAATAGCACAAGTTACCATCAAAATCTATTTTTCGCAGATTTTGAACATACCAGCCCCTTGGTTCGGAGATTCTTGGTGAGGCGTAGGCCTATGAACCCCGGGCCAGTACCGTTCGGTAATGTGCGCCAGGGGAAAGGCTGAGGCGATATGCACCACCGCCTGGCATGGTAAGAAACTCTGGCCCCCACTTTGATTAATCACTTGATCAGCCACTCCATGGACCTTTTCACTTCTTCCCGGTAGGTGAATAGCAAAGAACTGCTATGACCAGAAACTTATCACTGAGCCAAAAATCTCCCATATCCATGAAATATCAACACTTTAAAGATGGGCGAGGCCTTTCTCGACCTCGCCCTGATAGCCTGCCATCAGCCATATAAATTCTCGATCCACCTCACCGCTTCCACATCGCTGACCTTCCCGAGATACCTTTGGGTGGTGGAAAGATTAGCGTGCCTCAGAATAACCTTGCTGACGATCTCCACGGGCACCCCTGATCTTGAGGCATAGGTTGCTGCATGCCTCCTAAGGTCGTGTGGCCTCAGATGGACCCCCCCACCAAGGCGCCGGCCTTTTTGACCATCACCCGGGCAGCGGTATAGGTGATGGGGAAAATTTTCTGGTCTCCTTTACCCCATCTGGCCTTGAGATAATCCTTCAACCGGTCGGCCAGCTTCTTGAGGATAAAGACCACTTCTGCGCTTTTCCCGCTCTTGGGATTCTTGATGTTAATTTTTGATTGTCGACATCCATGGCAGAGAGCTTCAGGACTTCGCCGACCCGCATGCCACCCCGTGCCATGAGGCAATTGGGTTAGGCCTGACTTATGCCGCAATATATTCGCGCCTTTGTTCCTGGCGGCACCTTCTTCTTCACGGTCACGCTGCTGGAACGCCGCCGGAAACTCTTGACCGAAAACATTGACAACCTTCGGGAGGTGTTCCAGGCGGCCCGCCGAAGACGACCATTTACCCTCGAGGCTATCGTTATTTGGCCCGATCACCTGCATTGCATCTGGACCTTACTTTCCGGGGATGCGGATTTCTCCACACGATGGCATGATATCAAAGCACGATTTGCAGCACAAATTTCCAGAGGGGAAAGACTTTCCGCACGCCGTTTGCAGAAGGGAGAACGAGGCATTTGGCAGTGACGCTTTTGGGAACATGTCATCCGTGATGAGGGGTGACTATGAGCGTCAGGTAGATTACCTCCACTACAATCCGGTAAAGCATGGTCAGGTTACGAGAGTCGCTGATTGGCCGTATTCAAGCTTTCATCGATAGGTGGAACGCGGCATTTACCCCCTTGAAGGGGCGGCAGCTGATAACGTTCGGAGTCTAGAGATGGAATAATGCTAATGGCGGAAATGGCGGGATGCGCTTCGCTTTCCCGCCCTACGGGCTCTGATTGTCAGCCGCAGGTCCCGCGTGGTCTTTAAGGTTGCACCACCTGAAAATTGGAGAAGGCTACAGTATTTGAGCCTTCCGGTCCCGAAGACACTCTAAATCCGATCAGGCTGCCGCCTTCCGGCGGTTGGCCAGTGAAGCTGAGAACCTGTTTCCCATTTATGAAAATCGTGCCCTGATTGCCTTTGGTGACCAACTTGACCTGGTTCTCGGCCCTTTCACCCTTCTTGAGAGAGGCGTCCTCACGCCAGGCTACGGGTAACAGGGGCCGGCCGCTGGTATTCCGTTCGACCGCAAACATGCCGGTGGCGTTAATCTGGAGGCAATACCAGTTGTCCAAGTCCTTGGCCCAAAAGACCAGGCCGCTGCCATAGGCGGGACCAGCAGCCTTAACAAAGGTCACGGTGTAGTTGGCCTCCATGTCGTTGGGCAAGATATTGGCCTGGTTCAGGTAGGTCTGGGTCATGTCCTTGTCGGGTGTGATGATGAGCTTCCCGTCCTTGGCGTTTATCGTAGCGCTGGGAGCCGCCCAGGAGGGATCCAGGGTGTTGAACTTGTCCTCGAAAAGCACCTTGGCAGCCAGCCCGGGGGTCACCGCCAGAAAGACCATCGCCATCACCATCACCAGAGCTGTCAATTTCCCTTTCATATCGTCCGGCCTCCTTCTTACAACGCTAAGCAGAGGGCGGCTTCCTGTCAAGAAAGAGAGGGAGGTAATCCTCGATTATTCCCCCAGAAAATGATGGGAATTAGCATATCTAATTCAGGTGCAATGATTTGCGGTCAGATCATTTGCTAGCGACAGCTATCGACAGCTCCCATTAATAGCTTGACAGGAGAGGAATTTTCCTGTATGGATTATTAAGTTTAGCATGTCAGACTGAAACCAGGGCCACCAGTCCTGGGCAAGAATCGGACGGGGGTGCTAATTCCCGCCGATTTTTTTTTGCTGACTGCTGTGCGCCCTGCTTTTTTGGCGGGTATATCTGGCAGTATCAAAGAAAGAGGTTTCACCATGAAGGAAACTGGCAAGGTAAAATGGTTTAACGACTCCAAGGGTTTCGGGTTTATCACTCGGGAAAACGGTCCGGATGTGTTCGTGCATCACACCGCCATCCAGGGCGAAGGCTTCCGCTCCCTGTCGGAAGAACAGGCCGTAGAATTTGAAGTAACCGAAGGTCCCAAGGGGCCCCAGGCCCAAAACGTGGTAAAAATTTAGGCAGAACCGCCTGACGGGGAAGGCAAAAGTGGAAGGCAAAAGTGGAAGGGAAAAGGCAAAAAGTTAAAGACTAAAGGTTAAAAAACAAGAGTTTTTAGTTTCGTTTTGCCTTTTTACTTTTTACTTTTGCTTTTCACTCCCTTAGAGAGGTTGAACTTGGCTAAAAATCGTTACGGCTGGCAAAAGCGCGCTAAAGAGATGGCCCGCAAAGATAAGAACGACGCAAAAATGAAACGTCGCCAGAGCAAAACCATTACCCCGCCGGCGGAGGACCTGCCGGAGGTGGTGATGGATCCTTAAAAAAAAGTCTGGATGAGACCGACCCTGCCGGAGCAAGCCTCCAGCCAGGTTCATAAGGGAGAAGAAATGGCTATGAAATTATACGTGGGCAACCTGCCCCACCAGATGACCGAAGAACAACTGAACGCTCTTTTTTCAGAAGCCGGCCATGTGGCCTCGGCCAAGATCATTACCGATAGGCAGACGGGCCAGCCCCGGGGCTTCGCTTTTGTAGAGATGGAAACCAAATTGGAAGGACAGAAGGCCATTTCCATGCTCAACGGCCGCGAGGTGGACGGGCGGGCCCTGGCCGTCAACGAAGCCAGGCCGCAGCAGAAAGGCTCCTTTGGCGGGGGCGGCGGCCGTTACCGCTAAACCCAGGGTTAAGGCGGCCTCCGGGCCGCCTTTTTTATGCCGCGGCAGCCGGTCTTCATTCAGCCAGGTTCGCAAGTTCATCTTCATTGCCGATAAGCCAGATCTTGGGACCGCTGATAACTTCAGTGATGAAATGGTGATTTTCTCTGGCCTTATTCTGGAATTCTTCGGTGGGATAAACTACTTATAAATGGGAGCGGAAAAGAGCTTAAATTTCCCCTCACCCATGCCCTCTCCCCCATTGGGGGAGAGGGGATAAAGATGGAACCCCTTTCATGCTTCCGTTAATGATTAAATTCTCACCCTGGCTCGGGCATAATTGAGCCCAAGACCTTGGTCGTCTCCCGGAGGGATAGCTCTCCAACCAGAAAAAGGTCGATATCACTTTGGGCAGTTTCCTTCCCCTGGGCCAGCGACCCGAAGATGAAGGCTAATTTCACCTTCTCCGCCAATGGTGCCAGGGCTTCCCGGAGCGCCTCTCCCAGGGCTAAGGTCTTGAGAAAAGCCCGCTTCAAATCCTCAAAGGCCGGGTGCATCCGGTCGGCTTTATAATAGACCAGGTTACCCCGCTTCGTTTTGGTCACCAATCCAGCGTGCTCGATCCGCTTCAGCGCTCTCTGGGCTTGAAGCAGCGCCTTCCCCGTGGATTAAGGTCTTCACATTATTTTCGCCATGTTGAATCGGCCATAATGAACGCTATTTTAAAAATAGGCGTCCGAACAGCGCATGATAAGGCAACCTCCCAAGGAGGCAAGGACCATGCGTACTAACTACGCAGCATGGATCGCGATGTTCATTATCGCCGCCCTGGTCACCCTGGCCGCGAAATACTATCCTTATTTCCCCGGGGACGTGGCGGTGGAAAGGTGGGTGCAATCCCTGGCACCCGCAAACCTGAATTGGGCCGCAGGAGTCTCGCGGACGGCCGAATTCCCTTGGGTCCTTCTTATCCTGGCCCTTGTCTTTGCCCTTTCCTGGGTCCTGGCCGGCTGGCGCGCCGCACTTCTCTCCATCCTCAGCTTGGTGGGGATGTGGGTCCTGGGCGCCTGGCTCGGCCCGGTCATTGCCCGGCCGCGGCCTTCCCCGGAACTGGTGCGCGTCTTTCGACCACTTACGGGCTCTAGCTTCCCTTCACTCTTTGCCCTGAGGTATGCCGCCACTTTCGGCTTTCTGGCAGTTCTGGGCGCAATGAAGAGTTCCGGCGCGTTGCGCACCGTCCTGTTGACAGTATGCGGGGCGCTTCTCCTTTTTGGCTTTGTGGCTCGGGTCGCCCTGGGGGCGCATTGGCCCAGTGACGTGGCGCTGTCTTACCTGATTGGGCTCCTTTGGGCCTCGCTCCTTATGCACTTCACTTGAGGAAGAGGGGCAGGTAGCAATTCGGTGGCCTGGGCAGTTACTGCCAGGCGGAATAACGGCTGATTATTATAGGCCAATAAGCTGTTATTCAGGTAAGAGACTTCGATGATGCCCATTATTCTCGTCATTTCACTGAAATTCCTGGGCATTGCAAACCTTACCGGAGCATTCAGGCAACCGGGTGCGGGCCCAAAAGGCCATTGCCCTTGCACGTGTGGGCGTGACCCTGCACGGGAAGCTGCCGGCCCATTATGTGGCCAGGGCCATCTATGCCATCCTCACCGAGGAGCAACGGTAAGATGAATGTATTCGCAGTCCTGCTCGTAGCCTTTCTGATGTTGACCACAATACTGGCCACGACCGGGTTCGCCGGGCCCCCTTTTCTGACCGATGATCCGGAGCCGGTCCCCTTCAAGCACTGGGAGTTTTACGTGTTTTCCACGGTCGATGCCACGCACAAGGCCACCAACGGCACGGGGCCAGCGTTCGAATTCAATGTGGGGGCGCTTCCCAACCTGCAAGCCCACCTGGTTCTTCCCCTTGCCTTTACTGCCCCGCAAGATGAACCCAGCGCTTATGGGTTGGGAGATATGGAGTTCGGCTTAAAGTATCGTTTCATTCAAGAAACGGACCATCGGCCCATGGTGGGCGTCTTCCCCTTGCTGGAAATCCCCACGGGTGATGCTAATCGAGGGCTGGGCAACGGCCAGCCCTGGGGAAAGCTTCCCCTCTGGCTGCAGAAGAGTTGGGGACCCTGGACGACCTACGGGGGAGGCGGCTATGCCATCAATCCCGCCCCGGAGCAGCGCAGCTACTATTTTGGCGGGTGGCTCCTACAACGTGATTTCGGCGAGCGGCTGACCTTGGGGGGGGAGATTTTTTCCCAGGGGAAGAGCAGTGATGATACCCGATCCTTTGCCGTGTTCAATTTGGGGGGCCTCTTCAAAATCACCCCAAACTTTCAGATCCTCTTTTCGGGCGGCCACACCCTGGCAGGCGGCAACCATACGATCGGTTACTTGGGCCTTTACTGGACTGGATAGTTTGGCAAAGGGCAACGACTAGAGACCGGATCGAAATCTTTAAGTTCTCCTCCGAGAAGAGCGTAGGCGCTCACGGACATCAAAGGACACAGCCAGATGGATGAGGCGGGGAATTCGTCTCGGGGTCGAACCGAAATCGCCGGGAAAACAAACTTAAGAGAATTAGCGCTGTTTTTCTTGCGTCTTGGAACAACCGCGTTTGGCGGACCTGCGGCCCACATCGCCATGATGGAGGACGAAGTGGTCCGGCGCCGGCAGTGGGTCCCCCGGGAGAAATTCCTTGATTTATTGGGGGCCGCCAACCTGATCCCCGGCCCGAGTTCGACGGAGATGGCGATCTTCATCGGCTACCTGTGCAAAGGTTGGGCCGGGCTTTTGTTAGCCGGCGTCTGCTTTATCGCTCCGGCCATGGTTATCGTTATAGGATTTGCTTGGGCCTATGTACGGTTCGGGAATCTTCCCCAGGTCACCTGGCTGCTTTACGGGGTCAAACCGGTGGTAATCGCCATCATCTTGCAGGCGCTGTGGCAGTTGGGGCGCACCGCGGTAAAAAGCAAGTTCCTCGGGGCGCTGGCCATTATTGCCGTTGTTTTGGATTTTCTGGGGATCAACATACTGGCAGTGCTTTTCGGCACCGGGTTGCTCTCGGGATTGCAGCGGGGAATTATCCAGGATCGTTTGCAAAACCGGAGGGCGCTGCTGGTTATGCTGCTAGCAGCCGGAGCTTTTCTGACCGCAGCTTATTTCGCTTCGGGGTTATACTCCACGAGCAGGGTAGAGTTAGGTTTACTACCGCTCTTTCTCTTCTTCGTCAAAGTCGGTTCCATAGTCTTTGGGAGCGGCTATGTGCTCCTGGCTTTTTTGCAGGCCGATCTCGTGGCGCATTGGCATTGGCTCACGACCACTCAGTTGTTGGACGCCATTGCGGTGGGGCAGGTGACCCCCGGTCCGGTCTTTACCACCGCCACTTTTATCGGCTTTTTGCTCGCCGGATTGCCGGGCGCTCTGATTGCCACCGCCGGAATCTTTCTCCCGTCATTTGTCTTCGTCGCAGTCAGCAGCCCTCTTATCCCGCGATTACGCAAGTCAGCCGTGGCCGGAGCCTTCCTGGACGGCGTTATTGTCGCTTCTCTGGCACTCATGACTGTGGTTACCTGGCGCCTGGGGCGGGACGCGGTCATTGATCTTCCCACCGCGCTGGCGGCCATAGCCAGCGCCATTCTGCTCATTCGTTTTCGCGTAAATTCTTTATGGCTCGTGCTTGGCGGGGCAATTATCGGGTTATTGGTTCACCTCACCGGCATATTAAGCTGATTTTTGCACAGATATGGCTACAAAACCTCCTGCGCCATGGCCCTTTTTCAGCGGCTCCGGCGCCGTGAGGGTCTCCACGTCTTGAAAAATGGTTGGGGCGATTCCCATTCTCTGCCGGGGCTATAATGCCTGCCGGCATTGTGCCAGGGCGGCCTGAACCCGCCCTGCCAAAGAACAGGTATGCCAGGGGTGGGATCACCAAAGACGAATTTGAGCAGATGAAAAGGGACATCCAAAGTTAAAAGGGGCGCAAGGTGGAAAACGAGCTAACCCGCCAGGACCAGCAACGGATCGAGGAGGGCATCCGGCAGAAATACCTCAAGGCCGCCGCCAGTCCGGAAGGACTCTTCCGGTACCCCACCGGCCGGGCCGGGCTGGAGGCGCTGGGCTATGCTCCGGATATGGTCCGCGACCTTCCGGAGGCTGTGGCCGCATCCTACTGTGGGGTGGGCAACCCTTTCATTTTGGGTCCTATTCACGAAGGCGAGGCGATCCTGGACATCGGTTGCGGCGCCGGGGTCGATTCCATCATTGCCGCCAGGCTGGTAGGGCCCTCCGGGTCAGTGACCGGGATCGACCTGGTTCCCGAGATGCTGGCCCGGGCGAGCGAGAATGTTCGCCTGGCGGGCCTCGATAACGTCACTTTCGAGGAATCACCCGCGGAACAGTTGCCCTTCCCTGATAACCGCTTTGACATGGTGATCTCCAATGGCGTCTTTAACCTGGTGGTGGATAAAGTCAAAGCCCTGGGCGAAGTCTTCCGGGTCCTGAAACCGGGGGGGCGGTTCAGGTTGGCCGACCAGGTGCTGGCCGGGGAATTGCCCAAGGAGACCAAAGCTCGCGTGGAGAATTGGGCCAGGTGAGAAGGCGGAGCCATACCGGGAAAGGTTTTCCTGGCACTATTGGAACAGGCGGGTTTTGAAGAGTCGGAACTGGTAATGGAAACCGGCTTCAACAGCTCTCCGGTAACCAGGGGGGTGTTGTTCCAAGCTGTCAAGCCTGCGGCGGCAGCCATGAAATAAGTAATCGATTCTTTTCTGTCCATGGCCGGAAGTCCTTGATTTTATTGGTGCCTGGGGCCGGACTCGAACCGGCACGGGGCTAACCCCGAGGGATTTTAAGTCCCTTGCGTCTACCCATTCCGCCACCCAGGCATCATTTATCCAATTTATTATATCAACGGCAAACATTCAAGTTCTTCTGAGGGCTTCCGGGAGCAGGCAGTGGGGAGAAATGGACCCCTGGCTCCGGCCTGCTCCCCCCGCCTTCCCCCTGGAAGCGCAGGCGCAGGCGAGTCACCCGGGCCACCGGATCACAGGCTGGAAGCCTGTGCCACTAAAGGGGAGGCAGGGCCCACCCGGCACAGGAAACTGGCCGGCGAGCACCTTGACAAAGGGGGCCGTCTCGGATTAACTAGAGCGGCAAGACCTTGATTTTTGAGGGTTTCCGGATGGGTCGCCGGCCGCCGCCGCCGGCCTCTGAGGGCCTCGCCGAAGGCGGGAGGCCAGTCGGCGGGCGGGACGCCCGCCCCATGCGGGAGCGTGCGAGAGACGCACCATACGACTAAATGGTGCGCAGTGCGCACCCTACACGGTGGGCGGTGCCCACCCTACAGGCCTTTGACTTTGATTTTGCCTTTCACAGAAAACGGAAAACAGATATTAAGGGGAGCGGAAAAGAGATTAAATTCCCCCCTCACCCGGTGTCGTCCCCCATCGGGGGAGAGGGGATAAAGCTGGAACCCCTTTCATGCTCCCGTTAATAACCGATAACCGCATTTTAGGAGGCGATCATGGGAATCCGGGAACGGATGCTGCCGGAGGGCTGGTATCCCAGCAGTGCCAGCGGCTGCCGGGCGGAAATCGAGCAATTTGTGGCAGGGGTGGCGCCGCTCCCTGCAGGCGCTCAGGTCTTTGGCGGCATTGTGCCCCACGCCGGCTGGTATTTTTCCGGCAAAGCCGCGGCCCGGGTGTTCCACCTCAGCGCGCGGGCGAGCCAGCCCCAGGTGGTGGTGGTGTTCGGAGGCCACCTGGGCGGCGACTCTCCTCCCCTGCTGGTGAGCGACGAGGCCTGGGAGACTCCCCTGGGGACCATCCCCCTGGCCACCGAATTCTACCAGCCTTTAAAGGAGCGCCTCACCCTGGCCGGAGAATACCCCGGGGACAACACCATTGAGGTGGAGCTCCCCATGGTGAAATACTTTTTCCCCAACGCCAAGGTCCTGGCCCTGCGGTCCCCCTCTTCCCCCCAGGCCCTGGAACTGGGGGAGGCGGTGGTGGCGGTGGCCCGGGAGCTGAACCTCTCCCTGTTGGCCTTCGGCTCCACCGACCTGACCCACTACGGCCCCAACTACGGTTGGGCTCCCCGGGGGATCGGTCCAGAGGCGGTGAAATGGGTCAGAGAGGTCAACGATCAGCGCTTCCTCAGTGAGGTTTTGAAGCTGGATGAGGCCGGCCTGCTGCGGGCGGCGCAGGAAGACCGGAGCGCCTGCAGCGCCGGGGCGGCCGCCGCCGCGGTGGCCGCCGCCAAAAAACTGGGGGCCCAAAAGGCCGTCCTCCGGGACTACTATACCAGCTACGAGATCCTGCCCGGGGACAGTTTCGTGGGCTACGCCGGGATCTTGCTGGAGAGGTGAAATTCGGTTTTCGGTTTCCGATTTTTTAGGGTCTTCGACCAAGTCATCGACCCACCGGTGATAGATTCACCGCAGAGACGCAGAGGACGCGGAGAAAAAAAGTAAATCAACCCGGCGGTCCCACCAGCAGCAGCACTACTTGAATCTTATTCAGATTATGTGGCTTGGAGTGCACATGAATGAAGCTCTCCCTTGGCTAATCCTGTCTGCCGCCGTCGTGAACCTGGTCCTGATCGTCATAGTCCTGGTCCGGGCGTCAAAGGCTGCCGAGGCCGCCGGGAGGGATATACGCGACGAGTTGCGAGCAAGCCGGGAAGAAGCCCGGAACGCAGGTAGGGAGCTTCGTGAAGAAGTATCAGGCGGCCTGAAATCGACAAACGAGGTCCTGTCCAAGACTTTGGAGGGCATGAGCAAGCTCCAGCACGCACAGTTGGAAGGCATGACCAGGCATTTGGGGGAACTCACCGAATCAAATCAGCGCGCCCTCGATCGCATCCGCGGCACCTTTGATTCTCGTGTCAAAGAGCTTCAAGAGGGGAACGAGAAGAAGCTTGACGAGATGCGCAAGACGGTGGACGAGAAACTGCACGATACTCTGGAAAAGCGGCTCGGAGAGTCGTTTAAACTCGTGAGTGACAGGTTGGAGGCAGTACACCAGGGGCTCGGGGAGATGCAGAATCTGGCGACCGGCGTGGGGGACCTCAAGCGGGTTCTGACCAACGTGAAGGCGAGAGGCACGTGGGCCGAGGTTCAGCTCGGCGCGATCTTGGAGCAAATCCTCACACCGGAGCAATTCGGCAAGAACGTCCGGGTGAAGGCCGACTCGTCGGAGAGTGTGGAGTTTGCGGTGCGACTGCCGGGCCCGAGGGATGATCCCGATGTCTGCGTCTGGCTTCCCATTGACTCGAAGTTTCCTCAAGAAGACTACCTTCGCCTTCAGGAAGCCGCAGAGAGAGCCGATCCGGGTGCAGTTCAGGCGTCAATGGACGCCTTGGCGCGGACCGTCAGGTCCGCGGCAAAGGATATCCACGATAAATACCTAGACCCACCCAGTACGACCGACTTTGGAATCATGTTCCTGGCTACGGAAGGGCTATATGCGGAGGTGATGCGGCAGCCAGGTTTTGTCGAAGACCTTCAGCACCGGTATCGGGTGGTAGTGGCCGGTCCCACCACGTTGGCGGCGATTCTGAGTAGCCTGCGCATGGGATTCCAGACCCTCGCCATAGAGCAGCGCGCCGTAGAGGTGTGGAGGGTCTTAGCAGCGATCAAGACAGAATTCGGGAGGTTCGGCGAGGTCCTGGACAGGGTCAAGCGCCAGCTCCACACCGCGAGCCGGACGATTGAAGAGACCGGGGTGCGGAGCCGGGCCATAGAGCGAAAGCTCCGTGCAGTGGAGAAACTGCCAGAGCCGGAAGCCCTGGAGATTCTTGCCTTGCCTGCAGCAGGCGAAGAAGATGAGGGAGAAGACCCCGCGGCGGAAGTAACAGCCACAGAGCCCAAAAATGAATAAGGCAATGCCCTTCGCCTGGCGCACCGATGTCCTGCAATCTGGAATTCCGCATGAGATCTTCGCAGGAATTACGCCAGGACCCTATGCTGTCCCGGACCGCGCTCAGCCGTTTCAACTTATGGTGCGCAGTGCGCACCCTACAGGAAAAATCTGGTCAACGGTGTGATCGAGCCAGCAGCCGCCTGGAGCGGCCCCCATCACGCCTGAAATCTCTATAAATTTAAGCAACCTCCGGATAATTTGCCCGATTCTGGCGAACTCCCCTTAACATTTGCAGACTTTGAATATATTTTATGGTTGGTACAGGTTTGTTCCCATTGGGTAATCAATCGTTGGGGCGGGTTACGGGGCACGGCGCACCATGCCCCTGCAACAAACGATTTTCTTGGCAAACGCGATAATGCCATATTATCTCCGGTAGCCGCAGGCTGCAGCCTGCGCTCGCACAGGCGGGACGCCTAGGCTACCGGTTTGATTGCGACCTTATGACTGATAAAGCGGCAGCGGCGGAGATTGCGTTCCTGGGCCGCCTGTGCGGCATCGCCCCGGAATACTGCGACAACTTCGGCGGCCGCCACCTCACCCCCCTATCCACTACCCAGGCCCTGCTCAGCGCCATGGGCGTTTCCTGGGAGGAACCGGAGAGGCGCCGGCAAGAGTTGAGCCGGCGCCGCCTGGGGCCCTGGGGCCGCTTCCTGGAGCCGGTGCAGGTCCTGGCGCCATCCTCCCCGGGAAGGCTGAATTTTTTTCTTTGGGCGCCCTCAGTCAACCTCCCTTCCCCTCTCAGGATCGAGGCAACGGTGCAGGGCGAGGGCGACTCCGGCCAGGGATTGGATTGGCAGGAAGAATTCGCCTCCCCGGCCACCGCAGCCAGCCGGGCCGTGCCCGGCGGGGTGCGGCACCGTCTGGAGCTGCGCCTCCCCCGGGAGCTGCCCCTGGGATATTATGAGCTGCAACTGCGGGTGGAGGCTGATGGCCGGGCGGAGTCGGGGCGGAGCCGCCTGCTGGTGGCCCCGGACCACGTCTATTTTCCCGACTGCCTGGCGGGCGGCCGGCGCCTCTGGGGGTTCAACCTGCCCCTGTACGCCATAAGGAGCGCCGGCAATTGGGGCGTCGGCGATTTCCGCGACCTGACGGCGCTGCTGGATTGGGCCGCCACGCTGGGGGCCGCCTTCGTGGGGGTCAATCCCCTGCACGCCCCAACGCCGCTGCCGGCAGCCGACCCCAGCCCCTATGCCCCCACCAGCCGCCTTTTTCATAATTTTCTCTACCTCGATCTGGAGCAGGTCCCGGAAATGGAATTCTGCCCGGAGGCCCGGGAGCTGCTGGCCAACCGGGAATTCCAGGCCAGTCTGGCCCGCCTGCGGCAAGGGCCGCTGGTCCCTTATTCCCAGGTCTTTCGCCTGAAGTTTCGGGTTCTGGAACTCCTGTTCCAGGCCTTTTGGGAGCAGCATGGCCCGCCGGAGGCCCCCGGCTCCCGCCGGGGCGAGGAGTTCGCCGCCTTCCTGCGAGAGGGGGGCGCGATCCTGCAAAGGTTCGGGGAGTTTGCCGCCCTGGCGGACCATTTTCAGCAAGGGGATTGGCGCCGCTGGCCCGAAGAGTATCGCCACCCCGGCAACCCGGTGGTGGACGCCTGGGCCCGGGAACGGCCGCGGCAAATCCGCCTGCACCAATATGCCCAATGGCTGGCGGCCGGTCAGTTGCAGGAGGTGATATCAGCTGCGGCCCACAGACAGGGGCTCCCCTTCACCCTTTACCAGGACCTGGCCCTGGGGGCCGTGGCCGGAGGCTTCGACACCTGGGCTCACCCCCGGTTGTTTGCCAGGGGAGCAGCCATCGGCGCCCCGCCGGACGCCTTCAACCCTAAGGGCCAGAATTGGGGCATCTCCCCGATAATTCCCCAGGCCCTGCGAGAATCGGGCTACCAACTGTTCATCGACACCCTGCGGGCCAACGCTTCGGCCGGCGGCATGTTGCGCCTGGATCACGTCATGGGGCTCTTTCGGCTGCTGTGGATTCCCTCCGGGGAGGTGGCCGGCCAGGGGGCCTACGTCCATTATCCGGCCCGGGAACTGCTGGCCGTCCTGGCCCTGGAGAGCGTGCGCCGCCGCATCCTGATCATCGGCGAGGACCTGGGCACCGTGACGCCCCGGATGCGCCGGGAGTTGGGGCGCCTGGGGGTCTTTTCCTACCGGGTCTCTTACTTTGAGCGGGATGCGGCAGGCCATTTCCTGGCCCCGGAGTCCTATCCGGCCCAGGCGGTGGCCGCAGTCACCACCCACGACCTGCCGACCTTTACGGCGTTCTGGCAGGGCCGCGACCTGGCCTTCAAGCGGCAGGCCAACCTCTATCCCGAAGCAGGCCTGGCCGAGGCGGAGGCGGCGGCCCGGCAGCGCGACCGCCTGGAGCTGCTGGAGGCCCTGAAAAGTCGGGGACTGCTGCCCGAAGAGGCGGAAAACCCCGACCCCAAGGTTGAGCCGCGGGCCGCGGGTCCGGCTGAGGCTGAGGTTAGGGAAGGGGTCCTGGAGTACCTGGCCCAGAGCTCCGCCGCCCTTCTGGAAGTGCGCCTGGAGGAGGTCTTCGGCTGGCCGGAGCAGCAAAACTTCCCGGGCACTGATATGGAGCACCCCAACTGGCGCGGCCGCCTCCCCTGGAGCCTGGAGGAGATGGCCCGGGATCCCGCACCGGCCCGCCTGGCGGCGCGGTTAAACAAGTACCGGGAGCGATAATTTGAGGGGGGGGGCTGGGGGCTTTGCCCCCCCTCCCTGAAATGTTTCCTGACAGGAGGATTACCCATGCCCGAGCCTACCTTGATTTATAATCTCTTTCCCCTGCTGGTGGGGCCGATTCCCCGGTGGGAGAAGCACCTGGACCGCATCGGCCGCATGGGTTTCACCTGGATCTTCCTGAATCCCATCCACACCCCGGGGATAAGCGGCAGCCTGTATGCGGTCAAGGACTATTTAAGCCTCAACCCCCTCTTTTTTCCCACCCTGGGGGAGGATCCAGAGGCGGCCCTGAGCCATTTCCTGCAAGAAGCATCCCGCCGTAACCTCAAGGTGATGCTGGACCTGGTGATCAACCACACCGCCATCGACTCGCCCCTGGTGTTGGAGCACCCCGAATGGTACGCCAAGGATGAGAAGGGGTTCATTAAGCACCCGGGGGCCATCGACCCCGCTGACGCCACCCTGGTCACGGTGTGGGGCGATCTGGCGGAGCTGGAATACTGGCCGCCCCCGGACCCCGAGGGCCTGCTGCGGTACTGGGAGGCGGTGCTGGCCAAATATCTGAAACTCGGTTTCCTGGGATTCAGGGCCGACGCGGCTTACAAGATTCCGGGAGACTTCTGGGGCCGCCTCATCGGCAAGGCACGGAAATTGGAGCCCCGGGTGCAGTTCTTCGGCGAGACCCTGGGCTGCCGCCTGGAGGAATGCTCCCAACTGGCGACGGCGGGATTTGACTTCTTCTACAACAGCTCCAAGTGGTGGGATTTCCAGGAAGACTGGTGCCTGGAGCAATACCGGATGTTCCGGCGCCTGGCCCCTTCGGTGAGCTTCCCGGAGAGCCACGACACCGAGCGGCTGGCCGCGGAAAGCGGCGGCGCCCCGGAGGTGGCCCGGCAGCGGTATCTCTTCGCCGCCTTTTTCTCCGCCGGCCTGATGATGCCCATCGGTTATGAATACGGCTTCAGGAAGCGGCTGGATGTGGTGAAGACCCGGCCCCAGGATTGGGAGGGGATAAACTACGATCTAAGCCATTACATCGCCGGGGTGAACCTGATGAAAAAATCCTGCCCGGTGCTCCTGGAGGAAGGTCCCATGGTGCGGGCCAACCCCCAGGGCGAAGCGGTGGCGCTGCTCCTCAAATCCCGGGAGCGCCAGCCGGGGCGGGTGCTGGCCATAATCAACTCTACCCGGGAAAGCGCCCCGGTGAGACTCGCCAACCTGGCGGAATTCCTGGGGCCTCCGGCCCGGGCCTGGCGCGACCTGACCCCCGACCTCAAACCCCTGCGGCTCAAGCGGGAGATGGCCTTCAACCTGGCGCCGGCGGGGGTTAGTATCTTTTACAACCCCGAGGCCGCGCCGCTGGCGGAGCAGGACCAGGGACAATCCAGGAGCGCGACCTATTGACCCAGGCACTGGCGGGCTTCAATGAGCACGGGGTGATCCTGGCCACCGACAGCCGGGCCAGCCGTTTCGATGCGGCGGGGCGGGCGGAATATTTCCGGGTCAAGAAGCTGTTGCCCCTGGGAAGGCGGGCGGCCATCCTGAGCGGTGGCGCCGGGGTGAGCCTGCCCCTGTCCCAGGCCCTCCGCCAGGAGATCGGGCGCCAGCGGGGCCTCGACCACCTGGAGGACATGGTGGATTTCGCCCTGGGTTTCCTCTCCCAGGGTTACCAGCGGTTTCTGGCGCGCCACGGGCCCGAACCGGAGGGTTTTCGCCGCCTCTACTTCATCCTGGCGGGAGTGGTGGATGGAATGCCGGGGTACTCGCTCCACCTTTTGGGCAGCGAAGAAAACGAATTACCTCTCCGCAACCTCCCGGTGTCCAACCTGGTGGTCATGCCCCGGAACCTGGGGATGGAGATGCGCCTTTCCAAGGCCCTGAGCCAGGGAGCGCCGCCGGAAGAACTGCTTAAGGAGAGCCGGGATTTCCTGGTGAAAATGGCCGCCGCCACCGCGGAAGTGGGGCCGCCCTTCTACTTCGCCATCATCACCGCCAGCGGCTACCGGGAGGTCGGGGCAGGGGTGCTCATCCCCTGAATGGCGCAGGCTAAGGACTGCGGCTACCATCTCGCCAACGACAGGTGCGCCCTGGCGGGCGCACCAATGAAAGGGGCGACCCAATCACAGGCTGGAAGCCTGTACCACTGTCGCCCCCAGGTTTTATCTTAAATGAATGATGGTGTGCGGAGCGCACCACCATTGATCGCCGCCTCTAGCGGTAACCGCCGCCCCCGCCGTAGCCGCCGCGGCCGCCGCCGCGGCCGCCCCCAAAGGAGCTTTTCTGCTGAGGCCGGGCCTCATTAACCGTCAGGGGCCGCCCTTCCACGGTGCGGCCGTTGAGCATGGAAATGGCCTTCTGGGCTTCCACCTTGGTTTCCATCTCGACAAACCCGAAGCCCCGGGGCTGACCCGTCTGCCGGTCGGTAATGATCTTGGCCGAGGCCACGTTGCCGGCCTCGGAAAACAGAGTGTTCAGATCTGCTTCGGTCATGGCATGGGGCAGGTTGCCCACATATAATTTGACACTCATTTCTTCTCCTTATGAGTCTTGCCGGAGGCTGAGGTTGGCCAGCTCGGTCTCGGGCGAACTATTTTGGTTGAGATCGTCAACCGCCTCCGGATTTTCCTCCGTGGCCGGCGCCCCGGCCTTGCCCTGGCGGCGTTTCATCTTTTCGTCGTTTTTCTGTTTGCGGGCCATCTCTTTGGCCCGTTTTTCCCAACCGTAACGATTTCGTGCCAAGTCTTTACCTCGCCAAGTTGATAATCAAATTCACTAACCAGCCCCCACTCACTCCGCCAGGAAACGAATAACTCGGTCAGCCGTATTCTAAGACCTTACTGAACTTTTGTAAATAAAGAGATGGGTTAAAAAAGGCGGGACTCCGGTGCTCTGAAGAACGCCGGAGTCCCGGCCAATGCAGGCGTGAAACCGCCTAGAGTTTGCTCACGTTTTGAGCCTGGGCGCCCTTAGGACCCTGGACCACCTCGAACTCCACCTCCTGGTCTTCGGCCAGGGTGCGGAAGCCTTCACCCATGATGGCGCTGTGATGCACGAAGACATCGGGGCCGCCGTCCCGGGAGATGAAGCCATAACCCTTGGAATCGTTAAACCATTTTACTTTGCCAGTTTCCTTCACTTGAAACCTCCTACCGGCACTGCTGAAGATATACCTGCCCAAAAAGCAGGGGCGCAGTAGTCAGGCAAAAAAAATCGGCGGGACTCGGTATCCCCGTCCGTTCAGAGACCAGCATCTGCGGTCCTGCTTTCAGTCTGACCTGCTCACCATTATTTATTTTTATCATAGTAATCCCCGATGTCAAGCCCCGACCCTTGCCAAACTCGGCGAACTCACGGCTATAACCAAATGCGGTTCGCTTTCGCACTGGCCCCCCGGGGCTTAACCCTGGTTCCCGGCCTTCTGGGGAGGTGGTGTGGAGCCGCGGCCGGCCCATCTCTCACTAAGGCCCGCCATGATCACGAAAAAGACCGGCACAAAGGGGATGGCCAGGAGAGTCGAGGAGAGCATGCCGCCAAAGACCACGGTGCCAATGGCCTGCTGGCTGGCGGCGCCGGCGCCCCCGGCGATCAATAACGGCGTCACCCCTAAAATGAAGGCAAAGGACGTCATGATAATGGGGCGGAAACGGCGCCGGGTCGCTTCCACCGCGGCGTCGGTGATGGACAGGCCTTGGGCGTGCAGGTCCCGGGCGAATTCCACGATGAGGATGGCGTTCTTGCTGGCCAGGGCGATCATCAGCACCAGCCCCACCTGGGTGTAGAGATTATTCGGGAAACCCCGGATCATGAGGGCCAGGAGCACCCCCACCAGGGCCATGGGCACCACCAGGATGACGGCCAGGGGGCTGGTCCAGCTCTCGTAGAGGGCGGCCAGCACCATGAACACCAGGGTAATGGAGAGGGCGTAGATGAAGTAGGCCTGATAGCCCACCTTCTTTTCCTGGTAGGCGGTGCCGGTCCAATCGTAGGCCATGCCCTTGGGTAAGGTGTTTTGGGCGGTCTGCTCCATCAGGTTGATGGCCTGCCCGGTGCTGAACCCGGGAGCCGCGGCGCCGAAGATTTGGGCCGCGGGATAGAGATTAAAACGGGTTACCAGTTCGGACCCTAGAGTTCGCCTGACTTCCAGGAAGGCGCCTAAAGGCACCATTTCCCCTGGGGCGTTCCGCACGTAGAGATTTTTAATATCCTCCGGTTGCATGCGGTAGGGGGCATCGGCCTGGACATAGACCTGGAAGACCTGGTTGAACTTGTTAAAGAGATTTACAAAGGAGGAACCCAGGTAGGCTTGCAGGGTGTCAAAGACATCGTTCATGGGGACCTGCAGCGACCTGGCCTTGGTCCGGTCCAGGTCCAGGTAGAGCTGGGGGCTGCGGGCACTGAAGGTGGTGTTCAGGCTGCTCAAACCGGATTGGGAGTTGCCGGCGGCCATGACCGCCAGGGTCGCCTTCTGCAATTCCTCCAGGCCCAAGCTCTGGCGGTCCTCGATCACCATCTGGAAGCCGCCCGCCTGGCCCAGGCCCCGGATGGGAGGCGGCACCGTCACGATTACCGTGGCATCCTCAATGGCGGCCAAGCGGGGGCGCATACCGGCGAGGATCTTATCCTGGCTCAAGGCGGCGCCGCGCTTGCTCCAGTCATCATAGACAATAAACATGCTAAAGAAGTTGGAGAGGTTGGCGGAGTCCAGGATGGAATAGCCGCCGATGGTCACCCAGGCCTTGAGACCTTTGGTCTCCTTCAGGATGGCGTTCACTTTTTCCGCCGCCGCCTGCACCCGGGGCTGGGAGGCGGCGTCGGGGAGCTTGGCGATCACGAAGGCATAGCCCTGGTCCTCGGTGGGTAGAAAGCCGGTGGGGTGGTAGAGAAATCCCAAACCGGCGACCCCGATAATGACCAGAAACACCAGCAGCATCTGCAGGGGGCGCTGCACCATCCGGATGATCAGGCCTACATAGGCTTCCTCCATGACTCCATAGACCCGGTTGAAGCCCCGATAAAAGAGGTTGGGTCTTTTCTCCACGCGGGGGCGCAGCCACAGGGCGCACTGAGCCGGTTTCAGGGTGAGGGCGTTGAGGGCGCTGATGATGGCCGTAGAGGCAATCACCAGGGCGAATTGCCGGAAAAGCTGCCCGGTAATCCCCGGCAGAAAGGCGGCCGGCAAAAACACCGCGGTGAGGGCCAGGGTGATGCCCATGACCGGCCCGGTCATCTCCCCCATGGCCTTGATGGTCGCCTCTTTAGGTGGCAGGCCCCTCTCGATATGGTAGGAAGAGTTTTCCACGATGACGATGGCGTCGTCCACCACGATGCCGATGGCCAGGATCAAGGCGAACAGGGTCATCAAATTGATGCTGAAGCCCAGAGCTATCATGGCCGCAAAGGCGCCGATGATGGTCACCGGCACGGTGGTGGCCGGGACCAGGATCGCCCGCCAACTCTGGAGAAACACCAGGATGACGATGAGCACCAGGATACCGGCCTCGAACAGGGTAATATAGACATCGTGAATGGCCTGTTCCACAAACTTGGTGGTGTCGTAATGGGTCGTGTAGGTCAGGCCCGGCGGAAAATCTTTACTCATAACCGCCATGGCCTGGCGCACCCTGGCGGCGGTCTCCAGGGCATTGGCCCCGGGTAAGGCGAAAATCGGCATTTGGGTCGCCTTATGGCCGCTCATCCCGGCAAAAATGCTGTAGCTTTGCTGGCTCAACTCCACCCGGGCCACGTCCCGGATACGGACGATTTGCGCGGTTGCACTCCGGTCGCTCTTGATGATGATATCTTCGAATTGGGGCACGTCGCTCAGGCGTCCCAAGGTATTGACCGTAAACTGGAAGGGTTCCCCGGCCGGCGACGGTGGTCCGCCCAACTTCCCGGCCACCACCTGGACATTCTGGTTGCGGATGGCCTCCATGACGTCCGAGGTTGTCAGGCTGTAATCATGCAGTTTATTGGGATCCAGCCAGACCCGCATACTGTAAGGTCCAGCGCCGAACACCCTGACCAGGCCGACCCCGGGAAGGCGGGCCAGGGGGTTCTGAAGATTGATGACCGCGTAATTGGAAAGAAAGGACGAGTCAAAAAGGTCCTTTTCCGAATAGAGGCTGACCACCAGCATGATATCGGTGGAGACTTTCTTGACCGTAACTCCCTGGCTTTGGACGCCCGTGGGGAGCTGGGCATTGGCGCCGGCCACCTGATTCTGCACCAGGGCCACCGCGTTATTGAGGTTGGTGCCCACCTCAAAGGTGATGGTCAGGGTGTAGCTCCCATCGCTGGCGCTGGTGGATTGCATATAGATGGAGCCTTCCACCCCGTTGACCGCCTGTTCGATGGGGACCCCCACGGTGTTGGCCACCACCTCGGCACTGGCCCCGGGATAGTTGGCGGTCACCTGGATGGTGGGCGGCACGATGGGGGGATATTGGGCCACCGGCAACAGGTAGAAACAGACCATCCCCACGATCATGGTGACGAAGGCGATGACGTTGGCGAAGATGGGCCGTTCGATGAAAAACCGGGAGATCATTTAGGGCTCACTCCCGGCTTGCCCTGGGGCGAGGAACCGCCTTCTTTTACCGGACCCGGTGGCGGGGTTTCCTGGGCGGGGGTCACCGGTTTCCCGGGGATGGCCCGCAACAGCCCATTGGTGACCACTGCTTCATTGCCGCTCAAACCGGTTTCAATCACCCGGCGGCTTTCCACCTGGGTTCCCACCTTGACCGAACGGCGTTCCACCACATTATTTTCACCCACCACCAGGACATAAGAGCCCAACTGGTCATAGCCGATGGCCACCTCCGGCACCAGCCAGGATTCCTTCTCCGAACCCACTAGCGGGCCCCGAATCCGGGCATACAATCCCGGCAGGATTTTGAAATCCGGATTGGGGAAGACGCCGCGCAGCAGCAGGGTGCCGGTGGTGGAGGTCACGCTGATGGCGGCGAAATCGAAGTAACCCCGGTGGGGATATCCGGTTTCATTGGCGAGGCCGAGATATAAGGGTACCGTAGTTTTTCCCGCTTCTCCCGGCAATTTTCCCGTCTTGCCCATGACCCGCAGCAGGTCCTCCTCATTGATGGTGAAGTAGACATAGATGGGATCAATCTGATTGATCTGGGCCAGGGAGGTGAATTCGCCGGCGCCCACCAGGTTGCCGGGGTCCACCAGGCGCCGGTCGATGCGGCCGTCGAAGGGCGCGGTGACCTTGGTATAGCCGAGATCGAGCGCGGCCAGGTCCCGATTGGCCTTCGCCTCCAGGACCTGGGCCTGGCTGGAGTCCCGCTGGAACCGCCAGTTGTCCAGGTCCGATTGGGCCCCGGCCCTCTGTTGCACCAACTTGGTGTAGCGGGCCACTTGAATCAAGGCGTAGCGGTAATTGGCTTCTTGCTGCAGAATTTGCGCCGCGGCCAGCTTCAGTTTATCTTCATAGGTGTTGGGCTGGATGAGGAACAATAACTGCCCTTTTTTCACCCGGTCGCCATCCTGGAAAAAGACCTTTTCCAAAAAGCCCTGCACCCGCGCCCTGAGGGTCACCGTATTAATCGCCCGGGTGTTGCCGGTGAATTCCAGGTAACCGGTAACCGGGCGGCGCTCCGGCCGGGCAACCGTGACCTTGGGTGGCGGCGGCGGCTTGTAGGCGTTGCGCTCTCCGCAGGCGGTGAGAGTCAAGAGGAGGCCGAGCCCTACCCCGACCAGGGGTTTCCCCCGCAGAAAAGACCAGAGCTTACCGGCAGTCATGCCATGATCTCCAAATGGTGATCCCTCCCGGGACTCATTAGTTCAAGGTTCAAAGTTCAAAGTTCAAGGTTAAATGCTCCTTTAATCGGGATTGAACGTTGAACGTTGAACCTTGAATCTTGAACTGCCTTTAAGTGCCGGGCGCCTGCCCTGTTGGTTTACCAATCGGGGGCCCGAATCAACCTTTTTTGCTGTTCCGGCGTCGGGGGCGTCTGGGCCGCCGGGGTCAGCAATTTCCCCCAATTGGTCCGTCTCTCCATGGCTTCCCTGGTCTCAGGAGGCACAAAATCCTGCCCTTCCCGGATTTCCCAACCGCCACCCAGGGCCCGGTAAACTCCCACCAGGCTGCCGGAAATATTGCCGCGGGCGGTGGCCAGACTATCCTGGGCGCTCAGCAGAGACTGTTGCGCGGTGAGGACGGTGGTGAAATCCGTGATCCCCTCCCGATATTGAATAACCGCCAGGTTCAGGGAATTAGCGGCGGCTACGGCGCCCTCCTCCAAAAACCTGGCTTGCTCCTGGGACCGCAAGAAGGCTATCAGATTATCCTCCACTTCTTTCTGGGCGTTGAGCACGGCGTTCTGATAAGCGATGAGCAACTCCTGAAACCTGGCGTCCTGGAAGCGCACGTCGTTGGTGATTTGCCCGTAGTTAAAGATGTTCCACTGCAAGGTGGGGCCGGCGTTGGCGGTGCGGCTCTGCCATTGGAACATCTCCCCCAGCGAGAAGTGATTTATGTCGGTAGACAGGAACCCGAAGTTGCCGGTCAGCGAAAAGGCAGGGTAAAGTTGGGCCTTAGCTACGCCGATTTGGGCACATTGCGCCGCGGCCTGGTATTCGGCGGCCCGCACATCCGGCCGCCGCCGCAGCAGGTCCAGGGGAATGCCCACCGCCACCTGCGGCGGCGGCGCCGGGATCACTGCCTGATTTTGGCTCAGATCCGTCAGCCGCTCCGGCGGCATTCCCAGAAGCAGGCTGAGGGCATCTTGGGCCTGGCGCAGCTGGGTTTGTAGTGCTGGAATGGTCGCCTGGGTGCTGGCCAAGACGGTCTTGGCCTGTTCCACGTCGCGCTGCGAGGTGGCGCCGCCCCCGAACCGGGCTTCGGCGATTTTCAGGCTCTCCCTTTGGGTCTCGACGTTTTCCCGGGCGATGTCGAGGCGCTTTTCTAAGGTGCGGATGGAGATATAGTTGCTGGCCACGTCCGCAGTGAGGCTCACCAGGGCGTTGTCATAATTGGCGACGCTGGCCAACAAGCCGGACTCGGCGGATTCAATGGCCCGGCGGAATTTCCCCCAAAAATCGATCTCCCAGTTGGCCGCCAGGCCCAGTTGGGATTCCCAAAAATTAGTGGGCCCGTTTGAATATCCCTCGACGCCCTTGCCGCTCAGGCGTTCCTTCTCCAAATGCGCGACCACCTGTTGGCTTTGCGGATAGAGGTTGCCGCTGGCCACGCCCAGTTGGGCCCGGGCCTCCAGGACCCGCACCCCGGCAATCCGCAGGTTCAGGTTTTCCCGATAGGCGGTCTCGATGAACCGGTCCAGGACGGGGTCCTTGAATGCCTGCCACCACGAGCGATACTCCGCCGGCTCGCTGCTTAGCCGCTGATGGCCCGCCTCCAGCCAGTCTTGCGAGACCTTGGTCTCGGGCCGCACATAATCCGGCCCCAATTTGACGCAAGCGCCGCTGAAGAGGACGAAAATCAGCAGGATGGGGGGCCATATGCCGCGATACATGGGGACTTGCACTTTCGGCAACCCTCCCGCCGCCGCGGGTGAGGGGCTGCCTGCCCCCGGGGCCTCAGGCGATAAGGTTCAAGGTTCGTAAAGCTATCCACGCTGTTTTACGGAATTTTTCCCAAAAAGTCACCCTAAATTAACCCGGGCCAAGGCTCTTCTGGCCAACTCCTCTGAATTTTTAGTATAATGCCGCTGTGGATTTAATCACCTTCCTGCAGCAACTGATCAACGGCCTGTCCCTGGGCAGCCTCTATGCCCTGATCGCCATCGGTTACACCCTGGTCTACGGCATCCTGCGCCTCATCAATTTCGCCCACGGCGACCTGCTGATGGTGTCCGCCTACGCGGCGATCATGGGGGTGGGGATCTTCAGCTGGCCCTGGCCCGCGGCCTTCGCCCTGGCCATCGCGGCAACCGGCCTCCTGGGGGTGCTGCTGGAGCGGGGCGCTTACCGGCCCCTGCGCCGGGCCCCCCGCATCTCTTTGCTGATCTCCGCCATCGCCGCCTCGTTTTTACTGGAGAACCTGGTCCTGGTAATCGCCGGGGGCCGGGCCAAGCCTTTTCCGGTTCCCGCGGTCTTCAGCGGCGCCGTCTCTGTGGGTGGCCTTTACATTCCCCGCCTCAGTTTTCTGATTCCCCTGATCACTGCGGGCTTCTTGGCGGGCCTCTTTGGGATCATCTACCGCACCCAGGCGGGCCGGGCCATGCGGGCCATCGCCCGGGACCAGGAAATGAGCAGCCTCATGGGCATCGACGTCAATCGCATCATCGCCTTCACCTTCCTGCTGGGCTCGCTGCTGGCCGGGGTCGGCGGGGTGTTATGGGCCATGAAATACCCCCAGGTCAACCCCTTCATAGGCATCCTGCCGGGTCTCAAGGCCTTCATCGCTGCGGTGCTGGGCGGCATCGGCAACGTCACCGGCGCGGTCCTGGGGGGCCTGCTCCTGGGTTTGCTGGAGATCATGATCGTCGCCCTCTTCCCCAGTTGGGCCGGCTACCGGGACGCCCTGGCCTTCGCCTTGCTCATCCTCCTTTTGCTGGTCCGCCCCACCGGCCTGCTGGGAGAGGCGCTTGGGGAAGAGAAATTGTAGAGGGATGGATGGGCGGGGGGAGGATCGCCAGCGGGCCGTCGGCCACTTACAATCCCTCCCCCAAATAACTCCGGAGGAGTTTTTGCCATTCGCAAGTCATTTTTAAACTTAGGCGCCATCGCGGTGCTATTCCTGCTGCTCGGGGCGGCGAGCCGCTGGGGCGACGAATACCAGTTGCGTTTGCTGAACAACGTGGCCATTTTTATTACCCTGGCGGTAAGTTATCACCTGGTCACCGGGGTGTGCGGCCAGTTGCACCTCGGCCCCAACGCCTTCATCACCCTGGGCGCCTATACCGCGGCGCTGTTGACCATGACCCCGGCGGAGAAGACCCTCAACTTCCTGGTCACCCCCATTTGGGGCCCCTTGAGCCAGCTAACCCTGCCCTTCCCGGCGGCCCTGCTGGCCGGGGGGCTGGTGGCCGCGGGTTTCGGCTTTCTCACAGGTTTCCCGGTGTTGCGGGTGCGGGGGGATTATCTGGCCATCGTCACCCTGGGGTTCGGGGAGGTGGTGCGGGTACTGGCCAACAATCTCCAGGGGCTGACCAACGGCCCCTTGGGCCTCAAGGGCCTGGCCCCCTACACCAATCTCTGGTGGTCCTGGGGAGTGGCGGTGGCCACGGTGGCGATGGTGGCGGCCCTGGTCAATTCCAGTTACGGCCGGGCCATGCAGGCGATCCGGGAGGACGAAATCGCGGCCCGGGCCACGGGCGTCGATTCCTTTCGCCATCTGATGCTGGCCTTTGTCTTGAGCGCCTTTTTCCTCGGGGTGGGAGGCGGTCTCCTGGCCCACCTGATCACCACCATTTCGCCCTCGCTCTTCACCTTTTTCCTCACCTTCAACCTGCTCATCATCATTGTGGTGGGGGGCCTGGGCTCCACTACCGGGGCGGTGGTGGCCGCGGTCTTCTTCACCCTGGCCGGGGAATGGCTCCGGGTGGTGGAGGAGCCGACCCGGCTCGGGGGCCTTAATTTTCCCGGCATCCCCGGGCTGCGCCTGGTGCTGCTCTCCCTGGCCCTGCTGCTGGTGATCCTCTTTTTCCGCCGAGGCCTGTTGGGCCGCCGGGAATTTTCCTGGGACCTCCTGAAGGGCCTCCGAAAATGGCTGCTTAGCCCATGAAGCTCCTGAATATCCAAAACCTGGGCATGCGATTCGGCGGTCTGCTGGCCCTGGAGGACTTCAACCTTCAGGTTCCCGAGGGCGCCTTATACGGGCTCATCGGCCCCAACGGCGCCGGTAAGACCACGGTCTTCAACCTGATCAGCGGCTTTTTGAAGCCCAGCAGCGGCCGCATCTCCCTGAACGGGGCCGAGATCACCAGGCTGCCGCCCCATCGGATCACCTATTTGGGGGTGGCCCGCACCTTCCAAAACATCCGCCTGTTCCAGGAGCTCAGCGTCCTGGACAACGTCCTGGTGGGGTTTCATTGCCGAAGCCACGCCTCCTGGGGCGAGGCGATCCTGCGCCTGCCCCGCTACCGCGGCGAGGAAAGGGAGCACCGGACCCGGGCCCGGGAACTCCTCCGGGAGGTGGGCCTGGCAGAGGCGGCGGCCCAACCCGCCGGCAAACTCCCTTACGGCCACCAGCGGCGCCTGGAGATCGCCCGGGCCCTGGCCACCGGTCCCCGTTTCCTATTGCTGGATGAACCGGCGGCGGGCCTCAACCCCCAGGAAACCCTGAACTTGATGGAATTCCTCCAGGAGATCAAAGAGCGTTACCGCCTGACCATGCTGGTCATTGAGCATAATTTGCAGCTGGTCATGAAACTTTGCCGGCGCCTGCTGGTCCTGGACCACGGGCTCACCATCGCCGCCGGCGAACCGGCGGAGGTCCGCCGGCACCCGGAAGTGATCCGCGCTTATTTGGGGAAATAGCGGTCAGAATAGGGTCAGGTCAGCAAGGTAAGGTGGGCGCTGCCCACCAATTCCTATTCAGCGTTCAGCTAAGTGCAGTGGTTCATAAATACGGTAACGGATTTATTAACAGCGGGAGTAAGTGATTAATTCCCCCTCACCCGGTGTCGTCCCCCATTAGGGGAGAGGGGATAAAGACCAAACGTTTGGAATGCTCCCTCTCCCCGGCGGGGGGAGAGAGCTGGGGTGAGGGGGGTCGACAAGAAACGTTACCATATTTAAGAAATCAAGTACTAAGGCAAGTAAATTGCTGGAAATACTAAATCTCAAAGTAGCCTACGGCGCCATCCAGGCCCTGGATGGCGTCAGTCTGAGCGTCCCCCAGGGCGCCCTGGTGGCCCTGCTGGGGGCCAACGGCTCCGGCAAGACCACCACCATCAAGGCCATCACCGGATTGGTGGCGCGCCAGGGAGGCCGCGTCCTTCTGGAAGGCCGCGACCTTCAGGGCCTGCCCCCCCATGAGGTGGTCCGACGGGGGGTGGCGGTGGTCCCCGAAGGCCGCCGGATTTTTGCCAACCTTTCGGTTCACGAAAATCTCCTCCTGGGAGGCTACAGCCGCCGTGAGTTTTCCTCAAGGGAGTCCCGGGGGCGGGACCTGGATGAGATTTATCGAACGTTTCCCCTCCTGGCGGAGCGCGAGAGCCAACCCGCCGGCACCCTGAGCGGCGGCGAGCAGCAGATGCTGGCCCTGGGCCGGGCCCTGATGTCCCGGCCCCGGTTGCTGCTCCTGGATGAGCCCTCCCTGGGCCTGGCCCCGCTGCTGGTCAAGGAGGTCTTCAACATCGTCCGCCGGCTCAACCAGCAGGGGGTCACCATCCTCCTGGTGGAGCAGAACGCCGCCGCCGCTCTGAAGATCGCGGGCTACGGCTACGTCCTGGAGACCGGCCGGGTCGTCCTGGAAGGCCCCGGGGCTGAACTCCTGGAACACCCCCGCCTGAAAGACGCCTATTTGGGGGACGGGGCCGACGGGCTGGAGGGATGATCCGCCATCCCCTGCAGGGGCGACAGTGGCACAGGCTTCCAGCCGGTGATTGGGTCGCCCGGTTTGAATTGGCCTGGAAAACCTACCCTATAAGCTATTTCAAAACCCCTTTTCCTGTCACCCTGAGCGAAGCGAAGGGTCTCAAGAATAAAAAGACGAGATTCTTCGCTCCGCTCAGAATGACCGATTTGTAAGATGCGGGGGTTTGAGATAGCCTGCAAGTTATTAGCGCCGGTTGTGCCCGTCTCAGGATTTATTATAAGGTAAGGGCATCGGTTCTTTCCCTCAAAATCCCGGGATACAGGAGGACTACATGGAGAGGCAAACCTCGTTGGCCAAAAGAATTGCCGCCTTCGGTGGCATCGCGGTTTTCTTCATCATGGCCCTGGAAGTGATGATCATGATCAGTCCCTTCGCTTTCTTCTTCTACTCGGTTTTTGGCCCCGTATTTAATTTTCTTGGGGAGCACGCCGTCACCCGTTGGGCCACCACGTTTTTTCTGCCCCACATGATTCTGCCGCCGACTGCCTTCCTGAAATCGGTGCGCATCGCCGGCTCCCTTTTTTTGGTCATCGGCTTGCTGGGGTTTATTATTTGCGCCCTTCAGGTCTATCTGGGTAAAATCTTTCACTGGGGCGTCGCCTCTAAAGGATTGTACAAAAAAATCCGGCATCCCCAATACCTGTCACTGGCGATTTGGGCGATGGGCATGGCCATCCTCTGGCCCCGCTTTATCGTCCTGGCCAGCCTGTCGCTGATGTTCGTCCTCTACTACTTCCTGGCCCGGGACGAGGAGCGGCGGATGTTGCAGCGATTTGGAGATTCTTACCGGGAATACCGGGATCATACCGGGATGTTCCTGCCCCCGCTGATAGAGAAGCCGCTCGCTTCCCTGGCAAACCTGGCCTTGCCTGCCGGTTCCCTGAGACCCGTCGTCGTACCGTTAATTTTGGTCGTCCTGGTGATGGGCAGCGGCTTTCTCCTGCGGTCAATCACTTTGGACTCGCTGCCCCTAGCCACCGGATACAACCTGACGATGGTGCCCATACTGCCGGAAGACAGTCCCCTGAGCAGCCCGGCGATCCGCGCCATCTCAAATGCGGCGGCGCTCGGGGAAGTTCCCTTCCTCAGGAGTGACAAGGATTATCTGGGCTATTTGATGATTCCCGATTATGTGATGCAGGGGATGATCGCCGATACCGGCGGTCACTCCCATCTCTTTAAACAGCACCATACCCTAGCCCTGATCACTGATTGGGTCTTAAACCCCTTCGAACATCTCCGCAGGCCCCCAACGGCCCAGATGGCGGTCGAGCACGGGGTGGACCCGGCGGTGGCCCGGCGGCATCACTGCCCGGTGGAGTTCGACATTGCTTACCTGGATTGCAACCTCTGCACCTTCCGGCGGGTCATCCTGGTGGAGATCGAGCACCAGGAGTCGGGGCATATCTCGGGAAGCAGCCTGTTTGCCTGGGACATGGTCAGGACGCCCGTGGGCTATATCGATCTGGACACCAAAACCGGGAAAATCGTCCATATCAGACCGGTGGCAAAGGGTACGGCCTGGAAGGACGTCCCCACCCCGGAGATTTAAGATTTTCTACTAATTTCAATTCAATCATGGGATATAGGTTATGGTTAGGGCGGGCCTCGGCGCCCGCCTTCCCGGCCGCAAATAGCCACTGATTATCGTGAGCCGGATACGCAGGCTAAAGGCCCTCAAGCTGGCAAAGGACATGGGCAATTTGGCTGCAAAAAGAGGAAGGTTTCCGGGGTTAAACCCCGGAAAGACAGGTCGCCAAAATCGTTTTGGGAATGCGGCGCCCCCGGTTGTGGCATCATTTCGGTTAACCATTAAATTTAGGATGTCAAAAGATTGTCGCGAAGCATATATTCATATAAAAATCTATCATTAAATTGAACACTTATCTGATTAATTTTTGCTGAGGCCTCGGAAACCGCCTTTCCAAAAATCTGGAATGAGGGAATAGCGAGCTTGACTTTGTGCCGCAGGCCCTTAATTTAGAATCACGAGATCATATAATTTTTCCCAAGAAAGGACGGTAGATGATGCGCACAAAGAGGATTCTGTTCAGTCTGGCGATGGTGGTGCTGCTTTTGGTGGCGGTCACACCTGGAAGCGCCCAGAACCCATACTACGCGGTCGGTACGGTATCTATTGATATGACCAGCGTGGGCGTGGGTATCGGCTTCAGCTCGGGGAGTGGCGTTTTGAGGTTCAATGGCAACAGCTATGTCTTCAAGATTGACGGTCTCAGCGTGGGCGCCGTCGGTATTGCCTCCATTAGCGCGGTGGGCAACGTCTACAACTTGAGCGATGTTTCCCAATTTGCCGGCAACTATGCGGCCGCAGGGGCAGGCATCGCCCTGGCCGCAGGCAGCGCCGGTCTGACCCTGCAGAACCAGGCTGGCGTTATTATCAATCTGTATGCGGTGCAGCAGGGGGTGGAGTTGAACATCGGGCCCAAGGGTTTCAAGGTTACCATGCAATAGAAATTTGCCCACCGGACCGGGACCGCCGCAGCCTGACGGCCCCGGTGGCGCTCGAGCACGGGTGGACCCGGCGGTTGCCCGGCGGCATCACTGCCCGGTGGAGTTCGACATTGCTTACCTGGATTGCAACCGCTGCACCTTCCGGCGGGTCACCCGCGTGAAGATCTATCACCACGAGTCGGGGCATGTCTCGGGAAGTAGCCTGTTTGCCTGGGACATGGTCAGGAGGCCCGTGGGCTATATCGATCTGGACACCAAAACCGGGTAAATCGTCCATATAAGACCGGAGGAAAAGGGTACGCCTGGAAGGACGTGCCCACCCCGGGATTTAAGGGCTTCTACACTAATACAGAATACTATCAGTTAGAGCATCCTATCCATCCTGAGCTCAGCGCTGTCCGGTTAACTGATTAAAAAAAATCCGAAAACTCCCTAAATCTGTTAGAATGGGTTAACGTATAACTCATTAAACAGCAAGGAGAATTCGGACTATGGCCCATGGTAACACAATCTTTCAGCAGGAGCTTAAACTTATTCCGAGACAACATTTTTCCAGGTTGGAGCAGGAACATAGCACCGGGCGCCAGGCCAGGTCCTTCATGCGTTGAAACCAACTGGTGCATTTAGTCTTTATCCAATTAACGGCTCGGACCAGCCTGCGGGATGGCGTGGCCAGCCTGAAAGCCAGATTCAAGAACCTCTATCATCTAGGGGCGCGGCCCGTGCCCCGCTCCACCTTTGCCGACGCCAATTGACCTGCCCCCAATAAATTCAGGGGGGGGTGTACCATTCGGTTTCCCCTGAATTTTGAGCAACATGAGGTTTTCCGTTGGAGGGTTTCCCTCCACTTTTGTAATAAACAAACCGCCTTCTTAGAGTCACCGGGGGCTTCGGCCCCGTTTGAGCAGTGAGGAGAAACCGTGCGCCTTCATATGGCACCCTTCACTCCGAGGGGAACTCCTGAAATGGCCCGGATAACTGTATGATTTTCGCCAAATTTGAGCCATGGCAGGGAGCAAGTTGACCCTGGCGGGTAATTTTGATACCATGGCGCCCAAAACGGCTTCCCAGGTTGCCCTACACGGTCCGAAAGAGAGGAGGACCAGGGTTTACCATGCGCCTTGATGCTCATCGGGACAGCTTTACCTCTCCATCTGCTTTCCCCTCTGCCAGAGGGCACACAAAGACACAACCTCACCCTTTTTACCTCCATTCAGGCCGCCTTTGGGGGGAATAGTGTGGGGAATGATTTTAAGAGCAAAAGAGAAGGGGCCAACTTTTCCAGCTAAACCCTTGTAAATAATTGGTCTGGACGACGATACTCTAACTCGCAACCTCCTTGCTAAGCCGTAATTCAGTTCCAGCGAACCGAAAACCGAAAACCTTCTTCAGCGGGGGAGAAATGGGTCAAGTCGACAAAACTTTTTTAGCGGCTTTCCAGGAACGGGTGGAGGCCCAGGGGATCAGCCGCCATTTCGGCCTGGAACTGGAGGAGTTGGGCCCCGGGCGGGCCCGGGTGGGGATGGACTGCCGCCCGGAGATGGCTAATATCCTGGGGATGGTGCACGGCACCGCGATCTTCGCCTTAATCGACGAGGCCTTCCAGGCCGCCTGCAACGCCCACGGCACGGTGGCGGTGGCCCTTAATATGAATCTCACCTTCCACGCCGCGCCCAAGATGGGGGAGCGCCTGACGGCCCGGACCCGGGAACTCCACGCCGGGCGGCGCATCGCCACCTACTTCATCGAAGTCACCGACCCCCGGGGGAGTCTGGTGGCCTCCTGCCAGGCCCTGGCCTACCGTAAGGAGCAGTCGCTCCCTTTGGGCGGCTCCTAGGGTCAGGTCTCAGATTTTCCTTTAATAAAAAATGTCCTTCATCTTTAAGGCCTTTAAAATGTAGCCGCAAGCTTCAGCGTGCGAAAATCCTTAATAACAGGAGCGCAGGCTAAAGCCTGCGGCTAACAAGAACATGCAGATATTTTTAAAGATTTTTCTGAAACACGACACCAGGAAACCGCATCTTTCCCGGGGATGGCGGCCTCTGCCGCCGGCCATCTTTTAAGGGGAATCAATCGGGAAGGAAGGTTCAGGAAGGGGGCTGCATTTCCATTGGCAAATTGCCGCCCGCTTACGCAAAATCTCTGCCGGCCACTGCTGCCGCCAACCGCCAACCGCCTTTTACCCCCCGGCTCGCAACTCGTTTACCCGGTTGCGCAGGCGGTTCACGAGCCCATTGTAAGAGGACTGGTTAATCACCTGGGCGAACTGGAAGCGGTAGTTGCTCACCATGCCGACGCCGTCGATGACCACGTCGTAAACCATCCAGTCGCCGGAGGCGTTTGTCAGGCGGTAAGTGATGGGGATCCTGTCATTGGGTTGCACCACCACGGTGCGCACCTCGGCGTAGTCATCTTCCAGACTCTGGCCGGTGTACTCGATCCGCAGGTGCTGGACGTACCGCTCGATCTTACCGGCGTAGGAATACTCCAAAAGTTCAGCAAAGAGGCTGACAAAGTCATCCCGCTGGGCATTGCTGAGATTATTCCAGGGGGCCCCCAAACTCCTTTTGGCCATCTCCCGGTAGTCGAAGTGCTGGTCCACGAGCTGTTTCGTCAACCGGTGCCGCTGCTGCTCTTGGGCCGGGCCGGCGTAGGCCGGATTATTCAGAATACTCAGCACCTGGTCAATGACCTCCTTCACCACCTGCTGAGGTTCGGCCGCCGCCGGGGCGGCCAGGGTTAGGAGGCTGATGAGGGCGAGCAGGGCAAAGGTCTGGTTCAGCAATCTGGGCACGAGCCACTCCTTTATAGAATCGTCGGTGCCGCTGAAAACCGGGGGAACCGCGCCGCATATCGGCGGGTCGCCTCTCCCGGCGCGACGGCGGCCCAAATTAATTTAAGTCATTAGCGGACAAAACTCAAGTGGCCACGGGGAACTCCAAACCTTGCCGTGGATGCGGCCGCTCTCCCTGCACCGATGCAACATCTGTGCCACCGCAGAAAAAGGTCTTAGACGGACTCAGACCTTGCCGTGGATGAAGCTGCTGATCAATCCTTCCAGGTCGATGGTGCTCTCGGTGTCGTGGATAGTGCCCCCCGCAGAAATGAGTTTTTCCGAATTGCCTGGAGAGAGTTGGATAAACTTGTCGCCGATGATGCCTTTGGTGCGCACGGAAGCAATGGCATCGTCGTGCAGCTGAAGACCCGGCTCCAGCCTCAGGGTCACCACGGCCCGGTCTCCCGAGGTGAGTCGAATGGCTTCCACCCGGCCCACCTGCACCCCGGCCACTTCCACCGGGGCCCCTTGTCCAAGCCCTGAGACGTTGTCGAAATTGGCGACGACCCGGTAGCCGCCTCCCCAGACCTCCATCTTGCCCAGGTGGATAGCCAGGTATGCCAGGCAAACCAGACCCAACAGGACAAAGCCGCCCACCGCTATTTCCAGATTGCCCCTTCTCATAACCTCCGCCTATTCTTCCAGGAAATCGACCTCACCCTTGAGGAAACTCTGCACTACCGGGTCCGGGTCGGCCTGGATCTCCTCCGGTGTGCCGCAAGCCACAATGCGGCCTCGATGCAGCATGGCCACCTGGTCGGCAATGGTGAAGACCTCCGGGATGTCATGGGCCACCACCAGGGCGGTGTAGCCGCTCTCCCGGTGGGTCGTTTCGATCAGGTGAAAGACCGTGTTGGTCATCGGGGGGTCCAACCCGGTAACCGGCTCATCGAAGAGGATGATCTCCGGTTCCTGGATCATGGCCCGGGCCAGGGCCACCCGTTTCTTCATGCCGCCGCTCAACTCATCGGGGAGTTTGGTTTCCACCTCGGAGCTCAGGTGCATCTGCTCCAACCGCAGCCTCACCCGCCGGGCGATCTCGGCCTCCGGCAGGCGGGTCTTCTCCCGCAGGGGAAAGGCGATGTTCTCAAAGACGTTGAGGGAGTCGAACAAGGCACCCCCCTGGAAGAGCACCGCAAAGTGCTCCTTGAAATCCAGCAGGTCGCGGCCCCGCAGGGTGGCGATGTCCACTTCGTCCACTAGAATACGGCCCCGGTCGGGTTTCAGCAAGCCGATGAGGTGTTTCAACAGCACGCTCTTGCCCACCCCGCTCTTGCCGATGACCACGGTGATCCGGCCGGTGGGGATGGTGAGGTTGATGCCATCCAGCACCATTTGGCCGTTGAAGGATTTGTACAGGTCGATGACTTGGATCATAGGGCCTTAGCAGTCAGCTATCAGCTTTCAACGAGTCTTGGTCGAAACTCAAACCTCTGGTTTACATAAAGAAGGAGGTGAGGATATAGTCCCAGGCCAGGACCATGACCGCGGACAGGACCACGGTCTGGTTGGTGGCCCGGCTGACGCCCTCGGCCCCGTGTTTGGTGTTGTATCCCTTGTAGCAAGCCACCAGGACGATGGTGAGGCCGAAGACCAGGGACTTGACGACGCCGCCATTGATGTCCAGGGGCACCACGCTCTGGACCATGCTGGAGAAATAGGAGCCGGAGCTCACCCCCAGCAGGACCACGCCCACCAGATAGCCCCCCCCGATGCCGGTGACGTCGAAGATGGCAGTGAGCAGGGGCACGGCGATCAGACCGGCCAGGAGCTTGGGCATCACCACGTATTGCATCGGGTTAACGGCCATGGTATCCAGGGCGTCCAACTGCTCGGTGATGCGCATGATGCCGATTTCCGCGGTGACCGCCGAGCCGGCCCGGGCGGAGACCATGATCCCGGTGAGCACCGGACCCATCTCCCGGATGAGGCTCAGGGCCACCGCCGACCCCAGAGCCCCTTCCGAGCCGTATCTCTTCAAGGTATAGTAGCCTTGCAACGCCAGCACCATGCCGGTGAAGGCGGCGGTGAGCAGGATGATCGGGGTCGATTTGACTCCGATGGACTGAATTTCCTGCAAGAGGCGGCGGGGCCGGAAGGGCGGGACGAAGGCCAGGGCCAGGGCCTCCAGGAGAAAGAGCTGCATGGCTCCGGCATCGCGCACCAGCTCCAAGGTCCGATAGCCTAAATACCGAATGAACTGGACCATGGGATACCGTTTATTTCTTAAATGAATGTATCATAAAAGGCAATCTTCAAAAGGTTATCAGGGTTTCAGGAAAACTCAAGCCCCTTCCGGAAAATTCGCCCTGCGAGACAAATGTATTGACGGCCTAACCGACTCTGATTAACATTAAAGCGGCAACCAGGGTCGCCCAGGCCTGGCCGCGGCGGTCTGCGGCAGGAGGGTAGAATGCCGGTTAGGGCCGCGATCCACGGGGCGGCCGTGCCAGGGTCAAGGGCGGCCTCCAAGCCGCGGTGGTGAACGCCACCCTTTGCCAATCGCCGCTCACAGGAGTTACCGGTGAAATACATCGATGAAGTGGAGATCAAGGAAAAGGCCGTCTTTATCCGGGTAGATTTCAACGTGCCCATGGACCAGAACCTCAACATCACCGACGACACCCGCATCCGGGCGGTGCTGCCCACCATCCATCATTGCCTGGAAGGCGACGCCAAGGTGATCCTGGCCTCCCATATGGGGCGCCCCAAAGGGAGCAGGAAGGAAGAATTGTCCCTGGCGCCGGTGGCCCGGCGCCTGGCCTACCGGCTGCATAAGCAGGTGGTCCTGTCCCCGGATTGCGTAGGGCCGGAGGTGGACAGGCAGAAGGCGGCGATGAAGCCCGGAGATGTGATCCTCCTGGAAAACCTGCGGTTTCATGAGGAAGAGGAAAAGAACGACCCCCGCTTCGCCCGGGATTTGATGCAGGGGGTGGACGTCTACGTGGACGACGCCTTTGCCGTGGCGCACCGGGCCCATGCCTCGGTGGAGGCGGTGACCAGATACGCCCCCATCTGCGTGGCCGGCTTCCTGATGCGGGATGAGGTCCACTATTTTCACAGGGCCATGGAGGACCCGGCCCGCCCCCTGGCGGCCCTCATCGGCGGCGCCAAGATCTCCAGCAAACTGGCGGCCCTGAAAAATATGCTGGGAAAAGTGGACAAAGTCATCATCGGCGGGGCCATGGCCAACACCTTCCTCAAGGCCAAAGGTTATGAGGTGGGCCAATCCCTGGTGGAAGATTCCCTCCTGGAGGCCGCCCGCGAAATCATGGCCGCGGCCTTGAAAAAGAAGGTGAGATTCTATCTGCCGGTGGATTGCGTCATCGCCGACAAATTGGCCAGGTCCGCGGAAACCAAGATCATCCCGGTGCAGGAGGTCCCCAAGGATTGGCTCATCTTGGACATCGGCCCGGCCACGGTGACCCTCTTCGGGGAGGCCCTGCAAAACGCCAAGACCATCATCTGGAACGGACCTATGGGGGCCTTCGAATACGACGCCTTCAGCCGCGGCACCATGGCCATGGTGCAAAAGGTGGCGGATTCCTATGCCTTAACCATTGTGGGCGGCGGCGACACCGACGTGGCCTTGCACAAGGCGGGGGAGTACCAGAAGTTCTCGTACGTCTCCACCGGGGGCGGCGCCTTCATCGAGCTGCTGGAGGGCAAGAAGCTGCCGGGGATTCAGGCCCTGGAAAAGTGGGCCAGGGAGCACCCCGATGTCTGAGCGCCGGCGTTTGATCACGGCCAACTGGAAGATGCACAAGACCCTGGAGGAGGCCAGGACCCTAGCCAGGGAAGTTCGCCTGGGGCTGCCCCCGGGGGCGCGGGCGGAGGTGGTCCTGGCTCCGCCCTTCACCGCCCTGGCCGCGGTGGCCTCCGAGTTGGCTGGCTCCGCCATCGGCCTGGCCGGGCAAGATACCTTCTGGGAGCGGCAAGGGCCCTTTACCGGGGCGGTCTCCCCCCTGATGCTCCGGGACGTGGGCTGCCGCTACGTCATCGTGGGGCATTCCGAGCGCCGCCAGTATTTCGGCGAGACCGATGAGACGGTCAACAAGAAACTCTTGGCGGTTACGGCTGCCGGGCTTATCCCCATCATGTGCATTGGCGAGAAAATCGAGGAGCGCCAGGCGGGCCGGCCCCTCGAGGTGGTGCGGGGCCAACTGTCCAGAGGTTTGGGCGGCCTCAGGCTCAGCGGCGAGCAGTTGGTCCTGGCCTATGAGCCGGTTTGGGCCATTGGCACCGGCCTCACCGCCACCCCGCAGCAAGCCCAGGAGGTGCACGCCTTTATCCGCGGCCTGTTGCGGGAGTCCCTGGGGGCCGCGGCCGCGGAGATCCGGGTGCTCTACGGCGGCAGCGTCACCCCGGACAACGCCGCCACCCTGCTGGCCGAGGCGGATATCGACGGGGCCCTGGTAGGCGGGGCGTCGCTTAAGGCCGATTCGTTCCTGGGCATCGCGGCCGCGGCCGGATAAGGACATTGCTATCAGCTATTAGCAAAAAGCTGACGGCTGACAGCTAATAAATCAGCTAAAAGCTAAAAGCAAAAGCAAAAAGAAAAAACCCAAAACCCAAAACCCAAAACCCAAAACCCAAAAGCTGAAAGCTGAGGGCTGAAGGCTGTTCTTCGGGCTTGCATCCCTCCGATAAGTCGTTTATATTAAAAAAGTTATGATTACGGTCGTCATCACCGTCCATATCATCGTCTGCCTGGCTTTGATCCTCATCGTCCTGTTGCAGCACGGCAAGGGCGCCGGGATCGGCGCGGCCTTCGGCGGCTCCAGCCAGACGGTCTTCGGCTCCACCGGCGCGGCTCCCTTTCTGGCCAAAATGACCGCGGTGGCGGCCATTCTGTTCATGGTGACCTCTTTGGGACTCACCTTCATGGGGCGCCAGAAGGAGGCTTCGGTGATGCGCGGGGCCGGCCAGACGGCGCCCGCGGCTCCGGTCCACCCCTATGCGCCGCCTGCTCCCGCTACCCCGCCCGCTTCGAGGCCGCCGGTCAAATGAGCCGTCTTGTTTTTGTGCCGAAGTGGTGGAACCTGGTAGACACGCCATCTTGAGGGGGTGGTGGGGAATACCCGTGCGGGTTCAAATCCCGCCTTCGGCACCATTTGATTTATCTATCAAATTTAAATAGTTAATTGGTTAAGGCAGCTTGGGTTTTAGCCAATTCGCCCAACATTGAGCCAATCCAGGTTGCCTTTTCAATTTTAAGATCCAGACAAGGCTTAATTCTGGTATTACTATTTTTGCATATATGCCACGGCAGGAGTCAGTTAAAATTTAGTGTTGGGATATGCCATAGTTACTTTTTAAAGGGACCTGCGTGGTCCCTTTTTCTTTGAGCGAGATGAGTTGGAAGCTATCGCAAGATTTAACTATTAACGGCCGCCAGATGTGACCAGCGAGGGATATCCGCAATTTTTCTGGCTTGGGGATGATTGTCGCCCCTGTCAAGATATTTTCCAGGAAGGCCGTTACCACCGCCGTATGATCTTGCTAAATAGATGAGGGCATTCTGTGTCTGAAAGGTCTTTGCGCAGAGCTATGTTTTTCGGTTTAGGTGGTGGTTTTCTCGCTGCCATAAGCAGACTTAACGTGTTAGATCTGGATTTATTTCATGAAATGGCTCTTATCAGGGAAGCTTTCAGGGTAGGCTTTTTACCGCGTACCGATACTTTTTCATATGTTCCGACCATTAGCCCTGTCGTCCACCACGAATGGGGCACGGGCCTGATTTTATATCTCGTCACTGTTCAACTTGGTCTCGGCGCCGCTGGATTAATGGTTCTTAAATATTTACTGACGGCTTTCATTGCCCTGGGGTGCTTATTTTTCGCAACTCGCCAGGGTGCAAGTTATCCTGTTTTTTCCTTTTTAGGGTTGTTAGGAATATCGATGGGGCTGGGCGGGTTCACAACCATCAGGGCGCAACTCTTCACCCTCTTTTTTACCATTATTTTACTTTTCCTGGTTGAAGAAGACCGGAAAGGCAAGGGCTGGGCCTTATGGGCGTGGCTGCCAGTATACCTGATCTGGCTCAACCTGCACGGCGGCTTCCTGGTTGGCGTTGTATTGTTGGCTGTTTATATAAGTGAACGGTTTTTCATGGACTTCTTTGCTGAAAAAAACTTTCTAAAATCGCTGCAGATGGTGAAACGCCAGATATTGTTCTTGATGGCAACGTGTTTATTAACCCTGATTACTCCATATGGAACTGATTATTTTCCTTACATCTGGAACGCAGTCACCTTGGACCGCACGCCCTTTATTCCCGAATGGCGCCCTCTGTGGGCAATAAACTGGGCAGACCTGTTGGCGTGGATTTTTTCAATCGGTTTGGTCCTCTATTGCAAGACTCAAAAAAACCTGAGACAAATGCCGGGGCTCTTCATAATCGCGGCAACCGCCTGGGTTTCCTTATGGCATTATCGGCATTTATCGATATATGCTGTCGCCTGGATGTGCTACACTCCAGCCTATGTAGAGAACACTTATTTGGGCAACTTAATAAATAAGGTTTGCAAGCAAAACTCCAGGTTATTGACGGCCATTTTTGTTATTATTGGGATATCGGGAACCCTCTATGCGGTGCGGCACCAATTCTGGCAGCTCCGTATCCCTACCACGGCAGAGGACAGCAAGGAAGGGGTGCCTGTTTATCCTGCAGGAGCCGTTAGCTATCTCAAAGACAACCAGTTTTCCGGGAACCTCATGGTTCCTTTTGATGCGGGGGCGTACGTCTCCTGGAAACTATATCCGGAAGTCAAGGTAAGCATGGATAGCAGGTTTGAGGTTGCGTATCCGGTTCAAGCTGTGAGGGAAAACATAATGTTTTACGCTGCTCAAGAAGGTTGGCAGAAGACTCTTACTAAATATAAGACTGACGCGATATTGGTCCCCCGCTGGCGCAAGCTTGATCAAGTTATGGGCAAGAACGATGTTTGGATAAGCAACGGTAACTCACCCAGATGGACCCGCGTCTATCAGGATGACGGATATTCCCTGTACCTGCGGTCAGACCTGGCAAAAAGATTACCTATCACAGATATGCGGGGGAAACCCATCAGCGCTCACTTCCCTTAAGGTGAAAGGCTATTAAGCGCGGCCTCGTCTTTTCTGGTTAAAGGGATCTGATTGAATGAGTAACCTGCATGAATATCGACAATAACACTTCATTAGCAAAGTTAGTCCGGGTTGCCATTTTAGGTTTAATTATGGTGGCATTTTTAAGAGTGCCAATTATGGCCACTAAAGATTGCCGGGATTTTGCCATAATCTATTTGTCATCAATATCCTGGATACATGGCACAAATCCGTATGAACGCGGACCTTTTTATAATTATTGGTCTGAAGCCGGCGGACCTCCGGAGGAGATTCCGGGATGGCCATCTTTTTATCCGATCTGCACCTTCCCATTAATTGCGCCATTAACCTTGTTAAAATGGCCTTATGCTAAAATTATTTGGACAATAATCAATTGCGGAGCATTTATTGGCTTACTTATCTTATTAATGTCAATGATAAATTACCAGCTTAATGAATTGAAGGGCATAGTGGTATTCGGATTTTCTTTATTTTTTACGCCGTCGCTGGTTGCTATTGTCTTGGGCCAGCCCGTTATCTTATCAATGCTCTGCGGAGTTCTCAGTTTCCGCGAGAATAGGGCCAACCGCTGGTTATCCTCGGGGATTTGGTTAGCCTTCAGCTTGAGTCTGAAATTAAATCTCGGCGCTATTTTTTTAGGTTATTTTATTATCTATCGGAGATGGAAGATTATGGGGGTTTCCCTATTGATCCTGGTGGCTATTACATCGATAGGGGCCCTTAAATTGGGGCTGAGTGATTTTTCTTGGTTTGGTTCTTGGATTGACAATCTTCAAGTAGTGTCAAAGGAATGGGCCACAACTAAACCAGCCTTGAATAATCCCAACAGTATTTTTCTGCTGAACATCCAGTATCCTTTATACATGTTCACTGATAGCAAATTCATTGCAAATGCAATCGCTTATACTATAGGGTTTATCGAATTTATTATCTTATTAATTGTATATAAATATAATGAAGGATTATATGGAAATCTAACGATGCTGACCACGATTGCAACCATCGTCATTATCTCATCTTATCACCGCCTTGCAGATGCCTCTATTCTTATACTTCTCTTGGTATTAATAGTTCTGTCATTAAAAACCAAATTCGCCAGGTATGGTAAGCTCTTAATGGTTCTATTTTGGCCTTATATCTACCCGGACCCGGACTCTTGCAGAATTTGGTGGCAAGAGGGGTGATTTCTACCAGTATAGGGTCGTTATGGTGGTGGAACACCCTGGTTTTGCCCTACCAGGTATATTGCTTATCACTGATGTCAATTGTCATGATGTTTTTAGTTGTTGTTGATAAACGCGATCTTTCTATTTTCACAGAAGCGCAAAGGCTGCCGCATAATCTCAGATGAAACTATCTTTCCAAGCAGGGTTCGATAGGTTTAGAGCTGCCGGTGTAAAGGAGCCTGCGGTTGCCTTAACTCCCCGGGATAAGCTGATCGCCGCCGGCCAGGCGCTCCTGGTTTTGCTCCTGGGCTATGAGCGCATGGTTCCCCAGGTTTGTGGAGCCTACCCTGATGATGCCATCTAGGTGGCCTCCGCTTTTCCCCTGGCTCACCATTACCGGGCGGTGCTGGCCTGGGGTCCTTCAACTCCATCGCAGTGAGGTATCCAGAGACTGAGGAGTAGTATGCCAAAATTTCGGAAAAATTTCTTTTTCAAGGAAACTTGTGCTATCATGGCGTCGACGAGAGGATTCGGCTTCAAGAACAGAAACTTTGGGGGATTTTTTCCTGGCCAGAGGTCCCAAAAACCTTTTTTGGATGGCGCTGGCCAATGCTGCTGCATAATCTCGGCTAACATGATTATTATGAGTTCGCTTCTGGGAATATTAATGTGGCTGGCTGCGCTTAAGAGGTAGTTATGCGAGATCTTAGCATCATTTTACCCTGCTTAAATGAGGCTGAAACCCTCGGTAATTGTATTTTGAAAGCCCAAAAAAGTATAGAAGCACTCAAACTTGACGGGGAAATTATTGTGGCGGATAATGGCAGCACCGATGGTTCTCTAGAAATAGCCAAGAATCTGGGAGCCCTGGTGGTGCACGTTAAGGAGAAGGGTTATGGCAATGCTCTGCGGGGAGGGATCGAGGCGGCCACAGGGAAATGGATCATCATGGCCGACGCCGATGACAGTTACGATTTTGGCCAGATTACTCCCTTCGTAAAGAAGCTGCAGGATGGCTACGATCTGGTTATGGGTTGCCGTCTTCCCAAGGGGGGCGGGAAGATCATGAAGGGGGCGATGCCCTGGAAGCATCGCTGGATCGGCAATCCGCTTCTGTCGGGGATCGGCCGTCTCTTCTTTGAAAGCCGGGCCACCGACTTCCATTGCGGCATGCGGGCCTTTACCCGGGAAGCATACCAGCGGATTACTCCAAGGACTACGGGCATGGAGTTTGCATCCGAGATGGTTATCAAGGCCACGCTCCAAGGCTTGCGCATCGCGGAGGTTCCCATCACCCTTTATAAGGACGGGCGATCCCGGCCCCCTCATCTGAGGAGTTGGCGGGATGGCTGGCGGCATCTGCGCTTCATGCTGCTTTACAGCCCTACCTGGCTCTTTCTGTTACCCGGGGTCTTGCTCCTCCTGATAGGAACTGCCTTCGGTGCCCGCTTGCAGATGGGATCCTGGAAGGTGGGCCCTTTTGGTTTTGACACCAATACTATGCTGGTATGCTCCATGTGCCAGGTGGTGGGACTGCAAATCTTCTTCTTCGGCATATTTACCCGGGTATTCGCCATCTCCGAAGGATTGCTGCCTAAGACCGCCAGCCCCCTGGACCGGATCTACAAATGGTTCACCCTGGAAAGGGGGGTTTTGCTGGGCCTGGTGATTTTCCTGGTAGGGCTGGCTAAACTGAGCATGGCCGTCCTCTCCTGGAAGGCAGCCTACTTCGGAGCCATGTCCTATCCAGAAAGTCTACGACAAGTCATCCCCGCGGTCACCTTGATAACGGTCGGCGTCCAGGTGATTTTCTCTAGCTTTTTCTTAAGCATTCTTAGTTTGCCCAGGAAATGAGAGTTCCTTTGATCGTGCGAGCTCAAAGTCAGGTGTTATCCATGGTAGCATAGAGAACACTTAGAGGAAATGTTTGAAAAGCCATGCCTATCCATCAATGGCGAACTATGGTCTATTCAGACTCCCCATCAATCCCATATCAAATTATTGCCATAGATTTTCATAAATACAACAAAGCTTTTCGATCAATCATTTGGATCAAAGAGAATTAGCTTGATTAACCGTTATTTTTTATCGATGCTTGCTGTAGTTTTTATAGTTATTATTGGTTCACATTTATATGTACATTATCAAGGCTTACAGTACAACGGTTTATTCTTGATTTTTGATAATTTATATAATCTATTTCTGGTTATATTTTTGTTGTTTATATGCGCCTCCTTCGGGTTCCATTTATTGTCATCATGGAGAGAATTATTCGATGAACCGATTGAAATTTTACTTATTTCGCTATTAATAGGTATCGGGTTTCTATCCGTAATAATTTTATTTCTTGGATTAGTTTCTCTTTTAATGCCACCAGTTATCGGATTGGTGTTGCTCTTCCTGATTTTATTGAGCCGAAAATCCATCAAGAAAGTTTCCATTTTAGTAAGAGATGCTGGCGTATATATAACCGATAAATGTGATCTGTTTAGCATTTTGATAGTCGGGATTGTAAGTCTATTTCTTTTAGTTCTATCCAGTGCCCCTCCTATTGATTGGGATACGTTGGTATATCACGTACAAGGCCCAGCCCTATTTCTGAAGGCTCATAAAATTTTCTTGCCTGATGATAATTTAAATATCTTTGCAGTGCAACTCATTCACATGCTGTATATCCCCTTATTAGCTTTTGGGAATGCATCAGCTCCTGGAATTTTAAGCGCCCTTTTAGGATTAATATTAGGATTAACTATTTTTGAATTTAGCAATCGCTTTCTCAATAATTTTGTGGCGAATTATAGTCTATCTTTGATATGGGCGAGTACCGTTATCTTAATAGTTTTAATAACACCCAGAATAGACGTATCGGTCGCCCTCTTCTGTTTTTTAGCGCATTATTTATTAATTAAATCGCATGCCCAGCGTCCCTGGTCAGTATATTTTTATTTATCGGCAATTCTTCTTGGCTGTGCATTTGGAGTTAAATACAATGCTGGATTTTATATATTAGCCTTAATCCCATTGATATTATGGATTGCTTATCGCAATTCGCCTAATCATGTTAACTTTATTAAGGCTGTTTCGGTTTTCTCTTTATTATTTTTCTGTGCCATATCTCCATGGTTGTTGAAAAATTGGATTTTGCTTATGTCCCCCCTGTACCCCTTTATCACTGGGAGGCAAAACCCTGCTTGGATAAACGACCTGGTAAAACCGCTGCTTAATACCGACCCCCCAATATACCAGGCTCATTTGCAGATACCTGCCTTCTTCAATTTGAAAGATTTCTTCTTTAACCCTGGTCACCTGATGATCGAGCCCGAAGGAATTTTTTATTGTGCGAATCTTCTTTTTTTATTATTGCCACTCTCCATTTTTTGTTTAAATAACCTAACGGTTTTTTGGTTGGTACTGCCAAGCGCCTTTTTCATCATAGGTCTCAACATTTTTTGCCCTCATAGCAACCTGCGTTATTTGATTCCAGCTATTCCACCACTTACCATAGTTTCAACGTATGTTATCTGGAATTTTGGCGCTCGAAAATTCAATGCTAAATTACATAAATGCTTGCTTATTGTTCTCAGTTTTTTTATACTGCTGCCCAATATCGGCATGGTTTTTTTACTGTGGCCATCGAACAGGCCAGCTCTCGAATACTTTATAGGAATGCGCTCATGGCAATCTTATCTAAATAATCATCCGATGAGAGTAGCTTCGACCTATGCAGATATAACATCATATATAAATTGTAATCTTAGGAAAAAAGATAAAGTACTATTTATGTTTGAAGGTCGTGGGTATTATTGTGAAATCCCGGTGATTCAGGACCCTGATGGTACTAATTGGGCTCTACTGTCAGAAAATTTGCCTGATCCCGTTGTAATGAGAGCTGCGGGGATAACCTATATCCTTACAAATTTCGGCAATTTTAATTATTTGGTGAATCGAGGTATAGATCCCAGGAGCTTTCATTGGGATAAATTCTTATCATTTGCGGACCGCTATCTCGAACCGGTATATAGTAATGAGGCTTTCGTCCTCTATCGAATTAAGGATAAGGTCAATATAGTTAATTCAAGGTGACAAATTTGATCTCAGATTTGTCTTGAATTGCGGAGCCCTCGAATTTTGGAGACATTTTATATCTGAATGGCCAATGTCATGCCGTCCATGGCGTTGCCCTGAATAAGAGGGCGTTCAGATGATTTTTTCTCGCTTCTTTTGAAGCATCATAACCTTGCCGCGTAAATAATAATAGTTGTTTGCTTTGAAGGAAATATATGGTCAATAAGACCCTCCTTTCACTAAATTTAAGGACATTTCCTCATCAACCAGCCACCTGCATATTTAGAACTATAGAGATTGATCATATTTTAAAAAGTGGGGTATTGCCAAAAGCTGGTTATGGACTTGACTTGGGGTGTGGTGATGGCCGCATCACCCACTGCTGTCCGGTAGAAATTACTTGAGATAGCAAGTAAAACAGCCCCAAAACAGCCAATCAATGCTATAATGGGTTTGGCAAAAATCTAAACATTGAAAGGAGTTATGGGGCTTATGGCACATTGT
>Ga0208191_1000212_pt1 | contig 49946 bp, 44 predicted proteins | sample June2015DPH_13_5_FD_184709 | JGI IMG/M metagenome (GOLD analysis project Ga0208191, IMG submission 184709) | Peatland microbial communities from SPRUCE experiment site at the Marcell Experimental Forest, Minnesota, USA - June2015DPH_13_40... | ecosystem: Environmental > Terrestrial > Soil >... | reverse complement strand
GCCAGCGAGCTGTTCGCCCAGCGCGTTCAAATCCACCTGCGGCGCTGCGGCGTCAACTTGAAGGACGTGACTTGGCAGACCGACAATGGCGGGGAGTTCATCGGCGAACTTCAGCCCGACGGCTCCCCTTCGCACTTTCCCGCCGCCGTCACTTACTTCGGATCCCAGCATGAGCGCATTCCGCCCGGCGCCCACACCTATCAGACCGACGTTGAGACCGTCCACCGCCTCATCGAAGACGAGTTCTACGATCTGGAAACCTTTCACACGCGTACCGACTTCCTCGGCAAAGCGTCGCTCTACCAGCTCTACTTCAACCTGGCTCGTCCCAACTCTCACAAGCGAGGCCTCACCCCATGGCAGATCATCCACCAACTCGATCCCCGCCTCCCCCTTAAACTCTGCTTGCTTCCCCCTGCCTTCCTCGATTATCGTCTCGACACAGTGCGTCGCGACGATCGCCCCACCCCACAGGGGGGATACGATCTACCCAGGCTTCCCTAGCGTTCGTCACGTGCTCTGTCACGTGCTCGGAGTACAGGCACAATCCCTTCTTTGACACTTCGGTACCCCTATGCGATAATTTTGCATCTAATGTTGGGAGACTAAGCGGGGCAGAAAGGGACTATGCGTAAACTTAGCAAGAGACTTGGGGTTGGAGTCGGCGTTTTCTTGGCGGGGGCCATGGTTCTTCTTGCGGCCCAGAGTTCCGGCCCATCGGGCGCGGCCAAACCGTCTGGAGAGGCGGGGCCGGCAGTCGCGGACCATGCCCAAGCCTATTACCACTTCATGCTGGCGAGGCGGTACAAGGAACTGGCTGGCGTGTATAACCGCACCGACTATATTGACAAGGCTGTTTCCGAGTACAAACAGGCCATCACGGCCGACCCCGAATCATTATTCTTGCGGGTTGAACTGGCCGAGCTCTACTGGCGGGTTTCCCGCGTCGGTGACGCGATTCATGAAGCGGAAGACGTTTTGAAGTCCGACCCCAACTACCCCGATGCCCACCGGCTACTGGCCCGGGTTTACTGGCACATGCTAGGTGATAGCCAGACCGAAAAGACCAACAAGGAAAACCTCCGCAAAGCCATCGAACACATGGAGGCCCTTACCCAACTGGAACCCAAAGATACGGATTCGTGGCAGGTTCTCGGACGCCTATATAAATTGGACAACCAGGATCACAAGGCCGAGGAGGCCTTCAAGAAGGTCCTGAATGTGGACCCTGACTCGAAAGGCGGCCTGACCAGTCTGGCGCAGCTTTACTTCGAGCAAGGCGACTACGCGGGGGCGGTGGAACTGCTCAAGAAGATCCCCGAGGCTGATTTGGATCCGTCGCTGCTCGGAATGCTGGGCTACGCCTACAGCCAGATGCACGACTTTGAATCTGCCGTGGCCACCTACGAAAAGGCTTTGGTGAAAGACCCCGAGAATCAGGAACTTCGCCGGGCTTACGCGGACGCCTTGATGGACATGGGAAACACTCCGGCCGCGCGGACGGAGTTTGAGAAGATTCTGAAAGCTGATCCTGATGACGGGTCAACGTATCTGCGGCTGGCACAACTCGATCGACAGGAAGGGCGGTTCGACCAAGCCCGAAAGGAGCTCGAGCGCGCCAGGACGTTGCCGCAGCCGGATGACACGAAGATCCAGTACGACATGAAAATCCAGTACGAGCAGGCGTTGCTTGAGGATGCGGCCGGCAACCAGGACAAAGCCATCGAGCTTTTGCAGGGACTCGTCAAGAGTTCGGAGCAGGCAGAGAACCAATACACTCCTGCCGAGGCGAACAATCGCGCCCTCTTCCTCGAGCGGCTGGGTTTGATTTACCGCGCGCAGCGGAAATACCCCCCCGCCTTGCGAGCTTTCCAGCAGATTGTGGCGCTCGGTAAAGCGCAGGCGCCACGTGGTGAAGAGCTTATCGTGGACACGATGCGCCTGACTCACCAACTGCCGAAGGCCCTGGATGAAGTGAATTCGGCGGTGCAGAAATCTCCGGAGGAGCGGTCGCTGCGCATTCTCCGCGCCTACGTGGTGGGCGAATTGGGGCGGGTTGGCGAAGCCGTAAGCCAGCTTCAGGCGCTCATGAATAATACGCCTGCTGACCGGGAACTTTACCTCTCCATCGCGCAAGTGTACTCTCAGGCAAAGCAGTTCGCCGAGGCGGAACAAGCCGTCAACAAGGCGCTGGGGTACAGCTCAAAGGCCGAGGAGGAAGGGTACTCACGCTTCATGCTCGGGTCCATTTATGAACGTCAGAAGAAATACGACCTGGCCGAAGAGCAATTTAAGAAAGTCCTTGCGGCCGATCCGTTAAATGCTTCGGCGGCGAATTATCTCGGCTACATGCTCGCGGACCGGGGAGTGCGCTTGGAGGAGTCCGTTAAGTACATCCAGAAGGCTTTGGAACTGGAACCGAACAACGGAGCTTATCTGGATAGCCTGGGCTGGGCATACTATAAGATGGATCGCTGCGACCTCGCCGAGCCGCCTCTGGAAAAGGCCGCGCGGTTAATGTCCGACGATCCGACCATCCATGAACATCTTGGTCGCCTTTACCTGCGGATGGGTAAAGAAACCCTGGCCGAACAGGAATGGGAACGCGCCCTCAAGGATTGGCCCCAGGCGGTATCGAGTGACTTCGATGCCGACCAGGCGGCCAAGCTCCAGAGGGAGCTCGAAGAACTGAAGCTCCGCCTCGCGAAGCAACGTTCTGTCCAGAAATAGAAGTGGACCGGCGTGCGCGAACAGGTCTTTCAATAAACTGTTAAATCTGCTCTTCCCGCCTCTGGTCGTCCAGAGACCCAGGGACTCAAGGAACCACAGCGGACCTTGGAGAAGGCTCGCGTGGAGTGATTTGCACTTTGGAAAAGTCCATTCGTCTCCGTGCGTTCGCGAAGATCAACCTGGGGCTTAGGATTTTGGCCGAGCGCCCCGACGCCTATCACGAGATCCGCACCATTTATCAGACTATTGCGCTTCATGACCGGCTGGAGATTTCGCTCCGCAAGGCCGGAGAAAGAATTCGCTTCGAGTGCGATAATCCGGAGATACCCTCAGGCGGGGGAAACCTCGTGTATCGTGCCTGCGATCTCTGGCGGCGTGCGCGCGGCTTTCCAGGGGGAGTGCGCGTGCGGCTGGAGAAGATGATTCCCGCTGGAAGCGGCCTAGGCGGAGCCAGCAGCGATGCGGCGGCGACGCTGGAGGGACTGGAGCGGCTGACCGGTGAGAAGTTGCCGCCGCGCCTTCGATTCTCCCTGGCGGCCCAATTGGGGTCAGACGTCCCGCTCTTTCTGCTGGGCGGCAGGGTTCTCGGGTGCGGGCGCGGGGAGGAGGTTTATCCGCTTCCCGATCTTCCTCCTCGTAAGTGCCTGGTGGTTTTTCCTGGATTTCCCATCTCCACCGCAGAGGCTTACCGGGAAGCGGGTTTGCGGTTGACAAGCAAAGACAAAGTCCGTAGCATTGACAATGTCGGTGCGTGGCCACAATTTCCCTTGATGAATTGGGGACCGGCCGAAAACGACTTCGAGCGTGTCGTTTTCGCAAAGTGGCCTGAGTTGGCGCGGCTGAAGCGGCATCTCATCCGGGCCGGAGCCGAGATTGCCTCCTTGACGGGGAGTGGTTCTGCTGTCTACTCAGTTTTTGAATCTACCCGTCAGATGCTCCACGCATCTAAGCTAATCCCCAAAGGGTGGCTCAAATTCGGGTCACGCACGTTGTCACGAGCTGATTACCGGCGACTTCTGTGCTTCCGGTGAGAGGTGACGAGCAAAACGTCCTCAGGAGTGCTAACTTTTTTGCCTGTCTCGGCTCACGGTTCTTGGGAGGTCGTCCAGTGGTAGGACACATGCCTTTGGAGCATGGAACCCTGGTTCGAATCCAGGCCTCCCAGCCATATTGCGATCTTGCACAACCCTCATGGCAGTGGTGAGGATAGGAGAACGATGGACCCGGTTCAGCACAAATTAAAGGTCTTCACGGGGAATGCTCATCCAGCTCTGGCCAGGGAGATATGCGCACAACTCAAGGTGCCGTTGGGGAAAGCTTACGTGGGACGGTTTCCTGACGGAGAGGTTCGCCTCCAGATCCTCGAGAATGTCCGCGGGGCTGACGTCTTTGTCATCCAGCCCACCTGCAACCCTGTTAACGACAACCTGATGGAACTGCTGGTTATGCTTGATGCCCTGCGACGCGCCTCGGCGGAGCGGATTACCGCTGTAATCCCCTATTACGGCTACGCTCGACAGGATCGCAAGGACCGCCCGCGTGTGCCCATTTCCTCGAAACTGGTTGCCGACTTGTTGACTTCGGCGGGCACGAATCGTGTGTTGGCGCTCGACCTGCACGCCGGCCAGATCCAGGGCTTCTTCAATATTCCCGTGGACCACCTCTACGCTACGCCGGTGACGGTGCGTTATTTCCGGCGGCTGAAGCTGAAGGACCCCGTAGTTGTTTCCCCGGACACGGGAGGAGTGGAAAGAGCGAGAGCCTTTGCAAAACGGCTCAATGCGCCTCTGGCGATCATTGACAAGCGCCGCGAAGATGCCAACGTGGTGGAAATGTTCAACGTGGTCGGCGAGGTTGAAGCCAAAACGTGTTTACTCGTCGATGACATGGTTGATACTGCCGGCACTCTGGCGAAAAGCGCCCAGGCACTGAGCGAGAAGGGCGCCGCCAAGGTCTACGCGTGTTGTTCGCATGGCGTGTTTGCTGAAAACGCCATCGAGAGGATTTGCGCGGCGCCCCTCGAGCAGGTAGTGACGACAAACTCCATTCCGCTCTCGCCGGCGGCGGAGCAGTGCGGAAGAATCAAGGTGCTGAGCGTGGGCAAGTTGCTGGCGGAAGCTATTCGCTCGATTCACGAGGAAACTTCGGTCAGCAAACTCTTTATCTGAAGCGGTGGAGAGCCCGCGCCTGCGGATCGCGGGGCGCATTGGAATTGAGGAGCAGAAAGTCATGAGCCAGGTTCTAGCTGTTGAAGTCGAGGCGCGCGAAGAATTCGGGAAGAACGCTGCACGGCGCATGCGGCGTGCGGGTCGGATCCCAGCCGTGGTTTATGGGGGCGGAGGGCCCGCGATTCCCGTGGCGGTGGATCCCAAAGAGATTTTGCAGATTCTCCACTCAGAGTCCGGCCACAACGCCATCTTCACCCTGGAGATTCGGGGGAAGGCTCCGGCTCGCGTCATGATCCGGGACTGGCAAACCGAGCCCATCCGCGGCGATCTTCTCCACGTTGACCTGGTCCGAATCGCGCGCGATATGAAACTGAAGCTTCAGGTCCCGATTCATGTGAGTGGCGAGCCGGTGGGTGTAAAGGTCCAAGGCGGAATCTTCGAGTTTGTGCTACGCGAAGTGGAAGTGGAATGCCTCCCCGACGATATTCCGGAGCGTTTTGTCGCCGACGTGAGCGGGCTCGAGCTCGGCAAGAACTTTCGCGTTTCAGACCTGCCGGTGGGTCCAAAGGTCAAGATCCTGACGGATCCCACACGCGTGGTCGCTCATGTGGCCGAGTTGAGAGCGGAAGAAGAGGTGAAGCCCGCTGCCGAAGAAGCAGTGGCGGCGCCAGGCGAACCCGAGGTTATCCGCAAGGGCAAGGCAGAGGGAGAAGAAGCCGAAGCGGGAGCGCCGGAAGCCAAGAAGGAAGGCAAGAAGGAAAGCTAGGCGTTTCGAAACTGGAAAATCGAAACTGGAATTCGAAATTCGAAAAGCGAAATTCGAAAATGCCTTCCGATTTTCGGGTTTCGAATTTCGAGTTTCGAATTTCGGTTTTCGAAATGAGACTGATCGCGGGTTTAGGAAACCCTGGCTACGAGTACTACCTGACACCCCACAACCTGGGTTTTATGGCCGTGGACCGCCTCGCCGCCGAATGTGGTTTGAATTTGGCCCATCACGAAGCTCAGGCGTTGACGGCTTCCACGCGGATAGATGGTTTGGATGTTCTGCTGGCTAAGCCCCAGACGTACATGAATTTGAGCGGGATGGCCGTGGCCAGGCTGGCTGAGAAGTACCGGCTGGACGTGAGCGATTTGATTGTGCTGGTGGATGACGCGGATCTTCCTCTGGGCAGCTTGCGCATTCGGCCCCGAGGCAGCGCGGGCGGCCACAAAGGAATGAAGTCCGTTATCGGCGCACTCGATTCGGGCGATTTCGTTCGCGTCCGAATGGGCGTCAGACCCGATCAGCCGATCCAGGATATGGTTTCGTACCTACTCGGCCGATTCCGTGAGGCCGACCTGGAAACCGTAGCTGAAATGCTCGACCAAGCCTGTGAAGCTGTGCATGTTATTCTTAGAGAAGGTTCGCAAAAGGCGATGAACCGCTTTAACCGGCGGGTTCCAAGCCAACCATCGTGAGGTTCCATGCGTAATTACGAGATCATTTTTATCGTCCGGCCTGACGTCACCGAAGAAGACGTTGACAAGCTGATCGCGCAAATGGAAGGCGTGGTTGCGGGCACGGGCGGCAAGCTCGAAAAAGTGGAAAAGCTAGGCCGCCGCCGGCTTGCTTATCGGGTCCAGAAGCAACGTGAGGGATTTTATGTTCTCTTCCGGTTGCAGGGATCTGGTGATACGGTCAAAGAGTTTGAACGCCGCTTGAAGGTTATCGACACGGTGATCAAATATCTGAGCGTGCGGATTGACGAAGACTTGGAGCGCGCCGAGAAGTTCAAAGCTCTCCGGGCAAAACAGGAGTCTAAGAAGCGCCGCTCCAAGCCTGCCGTGGCGCCGCCTCCACAGCCGGCAGCGGAAGTACCCCAAGGATGAAGGAGTAGATCAATATGGCAGTGCCGAGAACCAATTCTGGAGAGTCGGAGCGCCCGCAATCAAGGCGGGAGGGTGGGCCTTCAGGTCCCAAGAAGCAGTTCTTCCGCCGGCGAAAGGTTTGCAAGTTCTGCGAGGAAAAGATTGACGTCATCGATTACAAGGACGCCCGCTTGGTGGGAGGGTTCATTTCCGAGCGGGGCAAGATACTCCCTCGCCGCCTGACCGGAACATGCTCAACCCACCAACGATCTTTGAGCCTGGCGATCAAACGTGCACGGAACATTGCGTTGTTGCCGTTTTCTACCGGCGCCTAGCAACTCGGCGGGGGCTGGGGACTAGGGGCTAGCCCCTGGGCGAAGGGAGTTTAACGATGGAAGTAATTCTGCTTGAGAATATTGAAAAGCTTGGATCAAGAGGGCAAGTGGTGAAAGTGGCTGACGGGTACGGGCGCAACTATCTTCTGCCCAAGAATCTGGCAGTCGCCGCTACGCTTCAGAACCGTAAGCGGATGGAGCAGCAACGCGTCCGGTTTCTGAAGCTGGAGGCGAAAGAAAAGGGCGACGCGGAGGACCTGGCAAAGCTGCTCCAGGGGGTCAGCGTAACCCTGACTCGAAAATCCGGAGAAAAGGGAACACTCTTCGGTTCTGTCACGGCCATCGACATTGCCGAGAAATTGGCGGCCCAAGGGTACAACATCGACCGGCGGAAGATCGCTCTCGATTCACCCCTGAAGATTCTGGGTGAATACGAGGTGCCGATAAAGCTGCACAGGGAAGTAACGGCCTTCATCAAAGTGAGGGTGGAAGGCGAAGCGGAGACAGAGGCCCAGCCTCAGGCCCAGTCCCAACCGCAATCTCCTGCCACGGAGGCAAAGCCGTCGGCCGAGTAACCGCCCTGGCGTGCGAAGCCAGGCGGCTTGGACTCGGCGAGCCGACCTTGTCACCAACCCCCGCGGGCCGAAGAGGGCAGGGCAAAAATCTCCTCTAGACATTCTCCCAATTGGTATAATTCCTTTGGAATAGTTATCTGACATTCCAGAGACACTTTTCATTCCATGCCAAGCACTACGGCCAGTGACCGAGCTGTTCCTCACAATTTGGAAGCCGAGCGAGCCCTGCTCGGTTCCATTCTCCTGGATAATTCGGCCCTTAACATGGCTCTGGAAGTGGTCGGAAGGGATGATTTCTTTTCGGAAGCCCACCGCATTACCTTCGAAAAAATGGTCGGCATCTCGGAGAAGAACCGCACCATCGATCTCGTCACGCTCTCCGAGGAACTCTCCAAGGACGGGCAGACCGAGAAGGCGGGCGGGGCCGCTTACCTCGCTGCCCTCACGGATGGTGTGCCGATTGGAACCTCCGTTGCCGTTTCGGAGTACTCCCGCATCGTCAAAGAGAAGTCGCTTATTCGACGCCTTATCAATGCGTCGAACAACGTTATTTCACGCTGTCTGGAGGGAACGGATGACCCCGACACGCTGATCGATTTGGCTCAAAGCCAGGTCTTCGACATCGCCGAGCAGAAAGTCCAATCCGGATTCACCAACATCCGGGACATTGTGAAGTCGAGTTTCGGGACGATCGACGATCTCCTTGACCGCGGCCAGCGCGTCACGGGCATTGAAACCGGGTTCGTAGACCTCGATAACATGACCTCAGGACTCCAACCCGGAGAACTGGTGGTGGTGGCCTCGCGGCCTTCGCTGGGCAAGACCGCCTTGGCGCTCAACATCGCCGCCCACGCCGCCATCAAGCACCATAAAACGGTTGGGCTCTTCTCTCTCGAAATGAGCAAGGAGTCGTTAGTCATCCGTCTCTTGTGCTCCGAAGCCGAAACCGACAGCCACAAGCTTCGCAGCGGATTCTCAAGGAGCCGCGAAGATTGGAACAAGTTGACCCGCGCTTTGGGCCGACTCGGGGACGCTCCACTCTTGATCGAAGACACTCCTGCCCTGAGCATCATGCAGATTCGCGCCAGAGCGCGGCGCCTGAAGATGGAAAAGGGGTTGGACCTGATGATCGTGGATTACCTTCAGCTCGTCTCCGGTCAGGGGCGCTTTGAGAACCGCACGCAGGAAGTCAGTTACATTTCGCGCGGCTTGAAGAGTATCGCCAAGGAGTTGAAGGTTCCGGTCCTTGCGCTTTCACAATTGAGCCGCGCCCCTGAGCAGCGACAGCGACTTGGCCAGCGACCTCAGCTATCTGATCTGCGTGAATCCGGATCGATCGAACAGGACGCCGACGTGGTTATCTTCATTTTCAGAGAGCGAAAGGCGGCTGAAGAAAGCGAAGCGGAAGGTGAGGTGGACCGGCGCGGGGTCGAGATGAAATTGATTATCGGCAAGCAGCGCAATGGCCCGACCGGCGATATCCCGGTCGTCTTCATGAGACCCTATGCGAAGTTTGAGAATCTGGCTCGCGGTCAGAAATCACCGGAGGAATGAGGCAATCCCGCGGAGGCGTGACGCAAACGGCCAGTGCGCCCGTTTTTCGGACAGGATGCTGAGAAATCCGTCTGGCATGACAACGTTCACAAACGTTTTTCAGCATCCTGCCGAACCCCACGCGCAACAAGCCTGTGAAGCATGTGAATGTTCCAATTAACAAACTACTGCGTCCCACCTGGGTCGAGATCTCTCTTTCAAAACTGCGCCGGAATTATGAGCGAGTCCGGCGACTTGCCGGCCGGCGCAAAATGATGGCCGTCATCAAGGCGGACGCCTACGGTCACGGAGCCGTGGCCGTGGCGAATTGTCTGGCCGGCTGCGGCGCGGATTGGTTCGGAGTGGCGAGCGTCGAAGAAGCCCTCGAATTGAGAGCCGCAGGGATCACGCAGCCCCTACTGCTGCTGGGCGGCCTCTACATGAGCGACCCTGCGGACCTCATCAAGTTTCAGCTCACGCCTTCGCTTTCCTCCACCGCCCGGCTTGACACCTACGCCGAGTGCGTTCGACGCTACCGTCGTCCCATCGAGTTCCATCTCAAAGTGGACACCGGACTGGGGCGTCTGGGGGTGCCGCCGGACCGCCTGGCAGCGTTCCTGGAGCATTACCAGACGCTCAAAGGCGTGCGTTTAACCGGCCTGTTCACACACCTTGCTTCCGCCGAGGATCTGCTGGCTACCCAAACGGATGAGCAGTGTGAGCGGTTCAGGGCTGCACTTGCCCAACTGAGTTCGGCCGGAATTGAACCCGCGTGGACTCATGTCTCGAACAGTGGCGCGTTGCTCGCCCGCCGCGAGTTTCCTGAAAACATGGTTCGCATCGGAGGCTTGCTCTACGGGTGCTGCATTCCGCTCGTTGTCCCACCGGGCAAAGACCTTCCGGACCTCCCGGAGTTCGAACCTGTACTCACCTTCAAATCCTGCGTCGTGTACCTGAAGGACGTTCCCAGCGAGACGCCGCTTGGTTATGGGGAGGCATTCCATACACGGCGTCCCTCCCGCATCGCCACAGTTCCGGTGGGTTACGCGGACGGCCTCAACCGGGCGCTCTCGAATCGGGGTCATGCCATCGTACGCGGCAGACTTGCGCGGCTCGTCGGTAGCATCAGTATGGACCTCTCGCTTCTGGATGTGACGGACATCCCCGGTGTCAACGTTGGAGACGAAGTCATCCTCATGGGCCGGTCGGAGGAGGCCTCGATTACCGCGCTCGACATCGCGCAGATGCTCGACACAGTCCCCTATGAGGTTTTGTGCTTGATTGGCAAACGCGTGCCCCGCTTGTATGTGGAGTGAGGTTGCTGAACAACTCCAGCCGCTCCTGTCTCTGAGTTCGCGATGATGCGCGGTGGACTCGACAAATTGTCTATTGTAGCCATCCCCGCTCGTTGGGGCGGACCTTAACCCCTTGTCTTTTCAACAACATTCCCGCCTCGAAGGGCTAAGTGCCTGTTTTTTCATACACATTCCAGCTTCACCCCCAAGTTTTCCACAGCGGTCCTTTGTTTTCAATAGCATTCCCGTATCGTTCGTTCAAAAAAGAATTCTTTCCGAAGTGCAGCCCACCGTCAAAAGTTGACGGTTGACAGAAGAAGGCTGCCAACAAATCATTTTCCACGACTGCGGGGGATGTTCGTCGCCAGGATGGGCAGAGGCGCTGAGGTGGAGGTAGTTCCTGTGGACGTTCCACATCGTAATCATACGCTAGCACGCTAGCTCACAATCTGGAATTTGTCAAGCATTAATTGTTGAGGGCCAAGCTGCAGGTTTCAGGGGTCAGAGAGCAGGCAGTAAGCAAAGGGCAGCCGGGACCTGATTCTTAAGTCCGGGTTGATTGGAGAACGCCCGGCTCAGGTTGAGCCGCGGGTTAGCCCAGTTGTTGCTGGGACTCTGGCATCGCAGCGATTACGGAACGCAAGAGGGCATTGACAGTCTTCGACGACTTGAACACCGCCGCCACGTCCGGTTCGAGAACCACGGCTACTACACCTTCCGACATCCTCTCGGCAAAGCGATTCGGCTTGGCTCGGCTGTAGTCGAACCGATACTCCTTCCGCATGGTGTTGCGTACGCTCTGACGTTTCTTAGGGGACGTTTTCTTCATCCTCGAAAACTCGAGCGAGTGGGTCACGAAAGACCGTCAGCGCCTCTACAAAATCAACCCCGTGGCTGGCATGATTGGCTTCGGCCTTCTTGCGGTCCCACTCAAACTCCAAACTCATTCCACGTACATGATACCATGACAATTGCGCCGTTCCAGCAATTCCTCGGCATCAGGGGCGGCGCGGAATATCGTCCGGTGCATGGTCTTGTTAGCAAGTCTGGCGCGGACCCGTCTTGTGAGTCCCCCTGAGCTTCTTGCCGGCCCCCAGAGACAAGCCGCAGACCTTGAGAAGCAGGTCTGAGCTACCTCGCTTCTGGCCTGGCGACGTTCGGCCCTGCCCACGGGTGCAGGGCTAGAGAAATTGCCGGCAGGTCGCCCGTCAGCTGACGGGTGGCCGCCGTGTCTACACGATCTGAAAAGCCGCAGACCTAAGAAACAGGTCTGCGCTGGATGGAAGAGGGCGATTGAAGACGACAGACAGGATTATCCCGTACCTTCACGCATCAGCGCCCGGAATCCAGCCTGCTGGAAATGCTCGTCGGCGGTAAGAGCATCGCGGATGCCGCGCTCCTCCATAACGACAAAGGACACGCAGTCCGTAAGGCCCCATTCCTTATCGGGGCGCTCAGAATAGAGCTTCACCGCCTGCTCAAGTAGCGGACCGGCAAGCGGGACAATCTCCACGCTGGCGTCGCTCTGGAGGGAAGAAAGCAGTTGGAGGGCCGCATGGCGAAACTGAACCTGGGAAAGCGCGTTGCCAATTTCCAGCAGCACCGCCCAAGTTGTGACCAATCGGGTACCGCTGGCTTCCAGCTCGTCGGCCAAGGTCAGTGCCTGAGGATGAAATGCGTCAGTCGTAGAAGCAAGCGCGATGGCGTAGGCCGTATCCAGAAACACACTTACCGCTGAGAATCAGCGTTTTCGCCATAAAGGTAAGCTTCGAGGTTGGACGACCAATCGGGCGGGCCAGCTAGGCCCAGAGTACGGGCAGTCCGCAAAAACGACCCCGCCCCTCCAGGCGTTCTCAGGCTTTCAATCGTCAACCACACGCGAGTATTTGGAGGAAGCCCCAGGGGTTCGTCCGGACGGAGCGTCGCGCCATCGAAAACCGCCTCGACACTTTTTGTCATAGCTCCTCCTAGTGTTAGTATAACCGAGACACGAGCGCTTAAAAAGCTGAATACTCTTCGTCTTTTTTCTTACTTTACAAATAGATATCCATGCTTCACTGGACCAGGAAGAGCAAAGAGTCCAAACCTTTCTTGGGTCTGCGCCTTTTGGCCTGGCGACGTTCGGTCTTGCCTACGGGCGGAGAGCTAGAGAAATCGCCGGCCGGTCGCAGTTGCGGCGCCCGTTTGCATACGATCTTGAAAGCCGCAGACCTAAAAAACAGGTCTGCGCTACCGGCTGCTTTTGAACAATTCGGGGAAGACCTTCTGATAAATGGCCATCCCCAGTGCGGCATTCATGCCCATCTCTTCCAGGGCGTTGATTTCCTCATCAGTGGTGATGCCACCTGCGGCAGTGATGGGTAAGTGCGTAACGGAGCGCAAGCTTCTAAACCACGCCAGATTCGTCCCCTGGAGTTTACCTTCCGCGTCAATGTAAGTGCAGAGGAACTCCGAGCAGTAAGGCTCGAGCTGCGCCAGCGCCTGCGCAGAAGTGAGCGGCAAGGTTTCCCGCCAGCCCCGAATGGCCACGCGGTCACCCAGGCAGTCAACCGCCACCATGAGCTTCTCGCGAGGGACGGCGGCAAGGAGAGATCGGAGGAACTCGGAGTTTATACCGCTGGGCGTAAAGGCGCTGCTGCCCACAATTACCTTGTACGCGCCGCCCTGCACCGTCTGGACTGCTTTTTCCACCGTGCGGATTCCTCCCCCGACGCGGCAGGGTTTTCGCTGGCAGAGTTGGCGGATAATATCGCTGTGGTCTCCTCGACCCAACGCTCCATCAAGGTCGATCACCTGGATTTGGGGATAGGCGGCAAATCTCTCGAGCACCGCCAGTGGGTCGGGCAACTCCAGGAACTTCTCCCGCCCCTGGACGAGTTGAACCACCTTGCCACCCATTAAGTCGATGCATGGAATGATCATTGCGTATCCAGCCGAAGGGAAAGTCGAAAGGTTAAAGGCTAAAGATAACGGTTGAAGTCTAATGGGATACCGAAGTACGCTCTGGCCTGTTATTCCCACCGGAGCGAGGAATCTCGTTAACCGTTTGCTTCCAGAGCGAGATTCCTCTCCCGCGACTGCGGGATCGGAATGACAACGTGCGGCCCTTTACCCTTTACCCTTTATCCTTTAGCCTTCTGCCTTTGCGGTTCTTACAGCCGCACCGGCACACCTTGTGACTGCAAGTACTCCTTGAGGCTGCGCATCGTATAGGTTTCGAAATGGAAAATAGAGGCAGCTAAGGCAGCATCGGCATGGCCTTTCAAGAAGACTTCGGCAAAATGTTCGGGCCCCCCGGCGCCGCCCGAAGCGATAACAGGAATATGGAGGGCCTCGGCAATGGTCTTCGTCAGCTCACAATCGAAGCCTGCCTGCGTGCCGTCAGCATCCATGGAAGTCAGAAGGATTTCACCGGCGCCGCGTGATTCCACTTCCCGAGCCCATTCCAGGGCGTCCAGTTCGGTTGGCTTCGTGCCGCCGTAAGTCAATACTCTCCAATGTGGAGCGGCCCTGGCCCCGTCCTGCCGGCCCGCCAGGGCACCCACAAGGGGTGCCCCTACGAATCCGCCCGTCGTCACTCGCCGGCGCGCGTCGATAGCCACAACGAGTGCTTGCCGCCCAAAGTGCTCCGCAATCTGGCTCACCACTTCGGGGGATTCAACCGCCGCCGTGTTCACTGCCACCTTATCGGCCCCGGCGGAGAGCAATCGTTGCGCATCCTCCAGGGTCCTCACGCCCCCGCCCACCGTCAGCGGTATGAAGAGCCTGCGCGCCACCCGGTGTACGGTATCCATGAGCGTAGCGCGTCCCTCGCGGGAAGCCGATATGTCCAGCATGACCAGTTCGTCCGCCCCCTCGCGGTTATACGCCTCGGCCAGTTCACCCGGGTCTCCGGCATCTCTTAGATTCACAAACTTGATGCCTTTGACCACTCGGCCGTTCTTGCAATCCAGGCATGGAATGATGCGTTTTGCAAACATAAGAACTGGGGGCTAGGGACTGGGGGCTGGGGTCACCTGCTCTCCCTTCTGCTCCAGCGATCGAATGAGCGAATGCAACATCCTGCCCACCACCTCTGCCAACCCAGTATGTCCTGCGCTGATTTCTCTGAAAAAAGGTTCAGCCGACGGGAAAGCTCAACTTGCGTTTCCAGCTCTGACTGCGAACCGAGAGCAATCGATAGATGGTTCAAGTATGCCTGCCGGGTGCGCCGACTGTTCCCTTCGGCAATGTTTGAAGGGATGGAAACGGCGGCGCGCCGAATTTGATTCGCCATGCCGTAGGTTTCCCGTGCGGGAAATGCATCCGTCTCCTTGTAGCAGACTTCCGCGAGCTTCATCGCCTGCTGCCAGACATCCAGATCCCGGTAAGATTTTATCGCCATTGCAATCTTTAGGCCCCCAACCTCCAGCACCTAGCCCCCACCCTCCGGTCCCTAGCCCCCGCTCAAGAAATTCCCCAGCACTTTCAGCCCGACTTCTCCCGACTTTTCCGGGTGAAACTGCACCGCCCAGATGTTCTTCATCTCCACGCCCGCTGCGAAAGTCTGCCCATAGTGAGTTACTGCCGAACTTTCTTTGGAAGCTGGCCCGTAGTAAGAGTGGCAGTAATAAACGAAACTGCCGTCCGCAACCCCTCGAAAGAGCCCGCTGCGGCTTCGAATCTCCAGTTGGCTCCAGCCCACATGTGGAACTTTGAAGACTCCTTCGAATCGGGTCACGCGGCCGGGGAGCAATGCGAGTCCGGGAACCTCCGGCGCTTCGTCACTCGCTTCGTAGAGCGCCTGGAGTCCCAAACAGATCCCCAGGAACGGCGTGCCGCCGGCCAGCAAGTCGCGAAGAGGCTTCAGAAGCCGGCGCTCCTCGAGGGCTCTCATCATCGTGCCGAAGTGACCTTGACCGGGGAAAATGATCTTCGCAGCGGAGCGGAGCGACTCCGGCCTGTCTGTCACCTCGGCCGAGTGTCCGAGGTGCTCAACGGCCTTCAGCACCGAGCCAACATTGCCGGCGCCGTAGTTGAGCAACGCGATCACAGCAGTCCTTTGGTGCTGGGGAGTTGGGCCTTGAGGCGAGGGTCGCGCGAACAGGCATAGCGCAAAGCACGCGCCCAGGCTTTGAACAACGCCTCGACGGCATGGTGGCTCGAGCGCCCATAGGCCAGTTTCAGGTGTACGTTGGCCCCCGCGCTGCTCGCAAATCCGTTGAAGAAGTCTTCCAACAGTTCTGTCTGGAGGTCGCCGACGTACTTTGCCTTGATCGGCGCGTTGAGCACCAGGTAGGGCCGCCCACTCAAGTCGACGGCGGCGATAGCCAGGGTTTCATCCATGGGCATCAGGAAGTAACCCGCCCGATTAATGCCTTTCTTGGCCCCCAGTGCTTGCCGGAACACCTGCCCCAAGACAATGCCAATATCCTCGACCGTATGGTGCTGGTCAACATCCAGGTCGCCGCGCGCCTCAACTACCAGATCGAATCCGCCATGACGGGCAAACAGCTCCAGCATGTGATCGAGAAAGCGAATGCCGGTGGAAACCTTGTAGCGACCGCGCCCGTCCAGGTTCAGCCGGATGCGGACGTCGGTCTCTGCGGTCTTGCGGTGGATGCTCGCTCGGCGCGCCCTCATGCAAACCATCCTGTTTGGGAATAGGTGACGAAGTTCCGCCAGGCTTTTGTGCCGTTCCGGGTCTCGATCAAATGCTCCTGCCTCTCGAGTTCTTCGAGCAAGCGGCGCGTCTGAGCATGGGAACCGATGGTGAACCGCAAGTAACCCTCGAGATGCGGATCGTAGCTCCAGTCGCGCACCAGAATCCCCTCCGCGCGGAGGCGCTGGGCGATTTCCGGCGCGCGCTCCCCGACACGAGTCAAAATGAAATTGGCAGAACTCCGCACATAAGGAATCCCCCGAGACCCGAGCCAGCGATAAACGAGGTCGCGGTTAGCGCGAACTTCCGCCACGTATTTCCTTACATGCCTTTCATGCTGGATGGCAATCGACGCTGCCAGCAGGGCTAGCGAGTTCACCTGGAAAGGGCTTTGAGCCCGGTGCATTAGTTCCACAAGTTCAGGGTTGCCGAAGATAAAACCCATTCGTAACGCCGCCAGTCCAAACGCTTTCGAAAACGTCCTGGTCACGAGAAGGTTTTCATACTTTCTGATCCAGGGCAGAACCGTCGCACCGGAAAAGTCGTAATACGCTTCGTCGACTAACACCAGGACGTGCGGCGCAGCCTCCAGGAGAGTGCGCAGATCAGGCTTGGAAATCTGCGTCCCGGTGGGGTTATTGGGGCTGGCCAGAGGTACCCAGCGGGTTTTCTTGTGGATCGCGGTCACGATGCTTTCCACTGGAAGTCGGAAGTGCTCGTCGTAGCGAACCCGCTCGATGTCGCCACCCGCCACGTTGTGAAAGAATTCGTAAACCGGGAAGGTTGGAGCAGGCACCAGGAGCACATCACCGGGATCGACAAAGGCGTCGCAGATCGCCTTGATCGCGTCGTCGGTGCCGTTGGTCAGGAGCATCTCTTCCGGCTTGACTCCGAAATAGCGCGCCAGGGTCTGCCGGCTCTCCCCGTACTCCGGGTATCGCGTGAGCATTTCAGGGGTTAGAGCACTACGCAGGGCGCGCACAACTTCCGGGGCACACCCCACCGTGTTCTCGTTGAAGTCCAGGCGCAGTTTCCCCGCCCGCCCTTCCATGGGGGGGCGGTATTTCTTCAGTCGTTCCACCGCCTTGCGGGGTCGAATCATCGCTTCTTGAACCTCGCTTCCACGGAGTGTGCGTGCGCCTTCAGGCCTTCCGCGCGCGCCAGCGTTACAATCGACGGGCGAAGGCGCGAAAGGCCCTTGCGGGTGATTTGCTGAACCGAGATGCACTTCACAAAATCCGCCGCGCTCAGGCCGCCACGCAAGCGCGCCGCCCCACTGGTGGGCAGAATGTGATTGGTGCCGGAAGCATAATCCCCCGCTGCGACAGGACTGTAACCGCCCAGGAAAATCGAGCCGGCAGACTGGATCCGATCAAGCAAGCCCTCAGCATCCTCGAGCAGAGTGAGATGCTCGGGGGCCATGCGGTTGACGAGCTCGGCAGCCTCCGCCAAACGCCGAGTGACGATAATGCATCCTTGCCCGGCCAACGATTTCTGCGCGACCGGCAGGCGAAGCTGCGCGACGATTTGGGCAGCACAAGCTTGAACACGCAGAGCCAGTTGACGCGAGGACGTGATAAGCATGGCCACCGCGTCCGGATCGTGCTCAGCCTGAGCCACGAGGTCGGCCGCGATCCACTCGGGGTTACCCTCGGCGCCCACCACCACCAGCTCCGATGGACCCGCGACGAAATCAATTCCGCATTCGCCGGCCACCAGTTTCTTGGCAGTGGCCACGTAACGGTTTCCAGGACCAACAATCTTCTCGACGCGCGGGACGCTCTCCGTCCCATAGGCAAATGCCGCGACAGCCTGGGCTCCCCCGAGCCTGTAAATTCCGGACACCCCCAGCATATGAGCGGCTACAAGAACGGCGGGACCAGGCTTGGGCGAGGTGACCAGGACCTCCCGCACTCCCGCAACTTGTGCCGGGATGACGCTCATGAGGACAGTCGAGGGCAAAGGGTAACGCCCGCCCGGAACATAGCACACTACCCGTTCGAGAGGGCGAAGCACCTGGCTCACTTTCACACCCGGAAGGACCTCAAACTGCCAGGCCCGCGGGAGTTGGCGGCGCGCCGTAGCGCGGATGTTTTTCGCCGCCACCCGTAAGGCCTCGACGAAACTCTGTGGGAGGTTTGTGTACGCGCGTTCGACTTCATCGGGCGTAACCGTCATGCCCACTTTCCGCAGGTCGACACCGTCGAACTGCCGTGAATAGCGAACCAGCGCTCGGTCGCCCTGGCGGCGGACATTGGCGAGAATACGCCGGGCAACCGCCTCGGCACTGCTCAGGCTTGTAGCGTGAGCCCTCAGCAGACGGCTGACTGCTTCCTTATCGTCGCCGCGAATAATGTCCAGCATAGAGTAAGACAGCGCTTTAGCGGGATGCTGAAAAGCCTTTGTGAACGTTGTCATTCCGAGCGAAGCGAGGAATCTCGCAAGTCCTTTTTTTGCAGAGCAAGATTCCTCGCTTCGCTCGGAATGACAAGATAGACAGATTTTTCAGCATCCCGTTAGATTACGATCTTGTTCAAGGGATACTCCACAATGCCTTGGGCATGGGCGGCTTTGAGGCGCGGAATGATCTCGCGCACCGTTTTCTCCTCGATGACCGTGTTCACAGCCACCCACTCGGGATCACTGAGTTGTGAAATCGTCGGCCGTTTCAGAGCCGGCAGAACCGCCAGCACCTTTTCGAGGTCCGCTCGCAGGACGTTCAACATCAAGCCCACTTTTCCAGCGGCCTCAATCGCGCCTTTGAGAAGCATAACGAGCGTTTCGATCTTCTGCCGCTTCCAAGAATCATCCCAGGCAACGAGGTTGGCGATGAACTTGGTGTTGGATTCCAACACCGTCTCCAGGATGCGCAGGCCGTTGGCCCGCAGAGAGGAACCGGTCTCAGTGACCTCCACGATGGCATCGGCCAGTACCGGAGGCTTGACCTCGGTGGCGCCCCAGGAGAATTCCACTTTGGCCTTGACCCCGTTTTCGGCAAGGTAACGCCTGGTCACGCCCACGAGTTCCGTGGCAATGACCTTCCCTTCCAGGTCCTTGACACTCTGGAAAGGGGATTTCTCCGGCGCCGCCAGCACCCAGCGGACTGTTCCGAAGGTCTGCTTGGCGTAAATAAGGTCCGCGATTTCCACCACCTTGGCTTCGTTCTCGAGAATCCAATCCCTGCCAGTGAGCCCGGCGTCCAGGATTCCATCCTCCACGTAGCGCGCCATTTCCTGAGCGCGGATCAGCATGCACTCAATCTCATCGTCGTCAATGGCGGGAAAGTAGGACCGCGGATTGACGGTGATTTCGTAGCCCGCGCGACGGAAGAGTTGGAGGGAGGCTTCTTGCAGGCTTCCCTTGGGAAGACCCAATTTCAACTGGTTCATGTTTGGCTCTCCGGGTTTTGGTCGCCATACACTTCGGTCGGATCAAACTCCCGTTGCAGAAAGACTTCCTCGCCGGAGGCGGTCAGTTTGCGGAAGAAACAAGACTTGTAACCCATGTGGCAACATCCCGGACCCTTGAGGTCCGCCTGGACAAGCAAAGCGTCGTGGTCGCAGTCCACCCGGATTTCACGAACCTGTAAGTGGTAACCGGATGTTTCGCCCTTGGTCCAGAGCTTCTGCCGCCTGCGGCTGAAAAAGGTCACGTAACCGGACTTCAGGGTTTTCTCAAAAGCTTCCGTGTTCATGTAGCCCAGCATCAGCACCTTGCCACTATGCCTGTCCTGAATAATCGCCGGAATCAACCCGTCTTGAAAATTCAGATCCATTAAACAGCGCCCCCCGTCAGTCAAAAATAAAAGGCCCGCTGAGCTTCCTAGCCAGCGGGCCATCTTTTCACCAGTTCTTTATAACTTATAGATTCGCCCACTGACACTTCACCTTGCAAGCCGAATGAGGATGAGCGTGTGCCAATGTGCGCAACATGAAGACTCAGGTTACATCCGGCCATGAAATCTGTCAATGTGAATTCAGTGTTTGTAATGTGAAGACCATGGCCGGGCACTGTGCCGCGAGGATGCCCACTTGGCGGCTATAAGAGCCGTAGGCTTTCCGCACCATCTATCCGGCGCACTTCACTGCCGCGCGGCCCAGGAATTCCGCCGCATCGCCCAGTTCTTCTTCGATGCGGAGCAACTGGTTGTACTTGGCAATGCGGTCGCTACGGCTGGCGGACCCGGTCTTGATCTGGCCCGTGCCGAGGCCAACCACGAAATCAGCAATGAAAGCGTCCTCAGTTTCACCCGAGCGGTGCGAGACCACCGAAGTATAGCCGTGGCGCCGGGCCAGCTCAATCGCCCGCATGGTTTCTGTAACCGTGCCGATCTGGTTCAACTTGATCAGGATGGAATTCGCCGCTCCCAGTTCGATGCCGCGCTCGAGCCGCTCAGAGTTGGTGACGAAGATGTCGTCGCCCACAATTTGCACCTTATCACCGAGGGCCTGGGTCAGCGCCTTCCAGCCCTCCCAGTCATCCTGGGCCAGGCCGTCCTCGATGCTGATGATCGGATACTGTCGCACCCAGTCGGCATACAGCTTGATCATTTCATCGGAGGATTTCTTCGACTTGTCGGATTTGAAGAAGACGTACTTGCCGTCCTGGAACATCTCGCTGGAGGCAGGGTCGAGCGCCAGGCAGATGTCCTGGCCGGCCGAATACCCCACCTGTTCGATGGCTTCCAGCAGGAGTTCCACGGCCTCCACATTTGACTTCAGACTGGGTGCGAAGCCGCCTTCGTCGCCCACGGAGGTGTTGTAGCCGCGTTCTTTCAAGACCTTTTTCAAGGTATGGAAGGTCTCAGCGCCCATGCGCAACGCATGCGCGAAGCTCTCGGCGCCCACGGGCATGATCATGAATTCCTGGAAATCCACGGTGTTATCCGCGTGCACCCCGCCGTTCAGCACATTCATCATCGGCACCGGAAGAATGCGGGCCTGGAGTCCGCCGAGATAACGATAGAGCGGCATACGTGCTGATTGAGCCGCTGCCCGGCACACTGCCATCGATACAGCGAGAATAGCGTTCGCACCCAGCTCGCCCTTATTCGGCGTGCCATCAAGGCGGATCATGCGCTCATCAATTCCCACCTGATCGCTGGCGTCGTGTCCTCCCAGCTCCCGCGCCAGTAGCGTATTGACATTCTCGACGGCCCGCAACACGCCTTTGCCCAGGTACCGCCGCTTGTCGCCGTCGCGTAATTCCACAGCCTCGTGCTCACCGGTTGATGCCCCCGAAGGCACCGCCGCTCGCCCAAATGAACCGTCGCGAAGATAGACTTCCGCCTCCACGGTTGGATTGCCGCGCGAATCGAGTATTTCTCTTCCCTGAATCAGATCGATGTTTGCCATAGGATTAGTCCTTAGAAAGATTTTGAAACGTGCGATTGTAACATGCTTCTGCTCACTCCCCACTGCTTACTGCCCGCCTACGGTCTTCGAACATCCGCTCTTCAGGAACGACCACTACAATGCCGCTCTCGCTGACGTGATATTTCTTCCGGTCTTCCTCGAGGTCGAATCCAATTTCCGTGCGCTCCGGAAGATGCACGGCCCGGTCGATGATGGCGCGGCGGATGCGCGAGTAGCGACCGATGGTGACGTGAGAGAAAAGGATGGTGTTATCCACTTCGGTGTAACTGTTGACGCGAACGTCATGGGAAAGAATCGAGTTCGTAACCCGGCCCCCGGAGATGATGCAACCCATCGAGACCATCGAGTCGATGGCGATCCCCATGCGGTGGCCCTCCTGCGCGAACACGAACTTGGCCGGCGGGTACTGTTGCTGGTAAGTACGGATGGGCCAGTCGGAGTCGTACAGGTTGAAGACCGGCGAAACCGAAACCAGGTCCATGTTGGCTTCGTAATAGGCCTCGATGGTCCCGATATCCCGCCAGTACTTCGCTTCCTTCTTGTTTTCGTCGTGGAAGTCGTACGAATAAACCCTCTTCTTTTCGAAAAGCTTTGGAATCACGTCCTTCCCGAAGTCGTGGCTCGAGTCCGGATCACCGGCGTCCGAGACGAGGGCCTCGATCAGAAGGTCGCGGTTAAAGCAATAAATGCCCATCGAGACGTTGGACTTCTCAGGGTTTCTAGGCGAGGGCTTGGGGTCAGCGGGTTTCTCCTCCCAGCCGACGATACGGTTGTTCTTATCCACTTCCACCACCCCGAACTGGGAGGCCGTAGCGCGATCGGATTCGATGGTGCCAATGGTGACGTCCGCCCCGGCCTCGACGTGCTGCTGGAGCATCAACTGGTAATTCATCTTGTAAACGTGGTCGCCGTAAAGGATCAGAACATACTTGCAGGGCTCGCTCCCGAGCGAGTAGAGGTTCTGGTAGGTGGCGTCGGCAGTTCCTTGGTACCAATGTTCTCCCACCCGCCTCATGGGGGGCAGAACCTGTAAGAACTCACCCAGTTCATCCGAGAAGATACCCCAACCCTCGCGCAAGTGCCGATTAAGGGAGAGGGCCTTGTACTGGGTAACCACGAAAATCCTGCGAAGATCGGAGTTGATGCAGTTCGAGAGGGTAATGTCCACAATCCGATACATCCCGCCAAACGGGACGGCGGGCTTGGCGCGATCCCGGGTCAGCGGGTAAAGGCGCTCCCCCGCTCCACCCGCAAGAAGGCACACCAGTGTGTCTGGAACCACGAGTTGCTATCCCTCCCTTCTAAGTGTCGCTGCCTGCAAGCGCTGGCGGGATTTTTCAACCTCCCCGCCCAACTTCTCCTGGGAATGCCATTATACCAAACAAACGACCCATGGCTTCATGCCTGTCAGTGGTCCCGCCAGGGCAGGTCAGCTTTCAGCCTTCAGCTATCAGCTTTCAGCGTTCATCTGATTCAAGTCCGACTGTCCTTACTGCCCACTGAAAGAACGGGGTTAGGCACTGGGGGCTAGGTGCTAGGGACTGGGGGCTGGGGCAATTCTCAATTCTGAATTGCCCGCCTGCTTTTGCCCCCCTGCCTCCGGCTCTTGAAAAGCCGCAGGTCCAGAGGGCGGACCTGCGCTACAGTTGGTGCCAGTTGGTGCGGCGGGCAATGTTCAGCAGCGTAGTGGAGGGGAGTCTAACCTTGAAGAGGACTGGAACCTTTAGCCGGTTGGATACGTAAATTCAAGCGGAGAAGCGCCTGCCGGTTTTGAGGAGGAAACATGCCGAGGAAAATCGTGGGAGGTTTTGTTTTGTTGCTGGCGATATTTGCCATTCCCGTCCGGGCGGAGGAGTGGTCTAAGACGTTCGAGTTGAACGGCAAGGCGGACCTGCGCGTCGAGACGAACGACGCCAGCGTGCAGGTGGAGGCCTGGGAGGGAAAAGAAATCCAGGCGCGTGTCGTTTCGGAGGGCGTGCGGATCGGACTGTGGGGCAGTTCGGACACTCACCAAGTGCGCGTGCGGGACTTTCAATCAGGAAATCGCGTCGAATTGGAGGTCCGTATCCCGAGCACGAATTGGGTGATTGGCGTCAATACGCGGTCCGCAAGAATCGAGTTGAAAGTTCCTCGGGAGGCCAGCCTGGATATCCATTCCGGCGACGGCGATTTATCGGTCCACGGCCTCAAGGGTGAAATCAATCTTTCCACTCAAGATGGCAAAATCGAGGCGGATTCACTCGAGGGGGCGTTGCATGCCACCACCGGCGACGGCAACATGCGCGTCCAGGGGCGCTTCGATTCCCTGAACCTGAGGACGGGCGACGGAAGGATTTACGTCCAGATCAGTCAAGGTTCACAGATGGTCTCAGGCTGGAGCGTGCGCAGCGGCGACGGCAACGTGGAACTAAGCCTCCCCGAGGGCTTTTCCGCGGACCTCGACGTCCACACCGGCGATGGCCGGATAACCTCCGATCTGCCCATCACGGTCTCGGGCTCCCTGGACCACTCGTCACTGCGCGGCAAGCTGAATGGGGGCGGCCCAACCCTTAGCGTCCAAACCGGCGACGGCTCAGTCCACCTGAAGCGCCTGTAGCAGCGGGGTTACCTCGCCCCAGCGGCGTGACCTGCCAGGGAGTTTGGGGAACTCGCCGCCACACAAGAAACCTGAGTTGAATTTGGGATTAGGCCCCGCTCATCCCAGGGATGGTTGGCTAGGAAACGTTCAACGCCTGCGGCACTTTACGTCTCCGAGTCGCCTTCCTGGGTGACGATGTGGACGTCCACGGCGGGGGCGTGGCGAAGGAAGCTGCTAAGCGCTGAAAGGTAGAAGTACTTACGCCAGCCGCGAGCGGCGGAATGTCCAAAAACTACCTGGGTAATCCTCCTTTCCTTTACAAACTTCGCCACCGCTTCACCCACGCTATTTCCATGCAAGCGCTCGACCTTGGCTTCCAGTTCTTCAGCGAAGCGAATATTGACCGCCAGGGAGCGCAGTTTTCCCTCGCTCGCGTCCGCGGACGTTTCAACGTAAACCACGTAGAGTTCCGCGCCGACGGCGCGAGCCAGGCGCGCTCCGCGGGCGATGAGGTATTGTGAGCTGGGATGCGAGCTGATGGAGACAGCGATGCGCTCTCGCACTCCCCAGTTCCGGCTGATCTGTTTCGTGGTGAGGTAGGAGCCAAGCTCATTGTCCACCGTGTCCGCCACTTGGCGGAGCGCCAGCTCGCGCAGGGCGATCAAGTTCCCAGGCCTGAAAAAGTTGCCCAGGGCCCTCTCGATCGTTTCAAGCGGGTAGATGTCACCCCGCCGCATGCGGTTCTGTAGCGCCTCGGGCGTCAGGTCAACCATCACCACTTCGCCCGCACGCTTCAGCACCCAATCCGGTATGGTTTCGCGGACGGGAACTCCGGTGATGGATTGAACCAGCGGCGCCAGGCTGTCCATGTGCTGAATGTTCATGGTGGAGAGCACATCAATATTTGCCGCCAGGAGTTCCATCACGTCTTCGTAACGCTTCCGATGCTTACTCCCCTCGATGTTGGTGTGGGCCAGCTCATCGACGAGCGCGACTCCAGGCCGTCGGGCAAGAATCGCATCCACGTCCATTTCCTCGAACATGATTCCTTTGTAATCGAGCTTGCGCTTGGGAATTTGCTCGAGCCCGGCAGCCAATTCCTCGATGGGCTTGCGGCCGTGTGTTTCCACAATTCCGACAACAACGTCCTGCACGCGACTGCGGCGCCTGTTCGCCTCGCTGAGCATGGTGTAAGTCTTCCCGACACCCGGCGCGTAGCCGAGAAACACTTTAAGCACGCCCTCCTTTTTTTCGTGAGGCGCAGCCTTTTCAAGCCACTGTTCTGGACTCCTGATCATTTACCCATCCGCCGGCCCGCTCTGGAGTGCGGCAGCTTGCTGCCGCTTTTCTCCAGCGAGCTTGCTCGCGCTTCACCGCGCTCCTGCGCAAAGCCAGCAAGCTGGCCTGAACGAGAGCGGCAGCAAGCTGCCGCACTCCAGAGCGATGGCGAAAGTGCGGGCGACATCCGCTATAATACCATTGGTGTTGAAACTCCCCCGATGGCAAATCCTGCGCTTCTCTGCCGCTGCCGGCATGGTCCTGGCCATAGTTCTCATCTTCCGCCACGTGGCGCCGGCCAACTCCACCAGCGTGGCGCTTATCTTTCTGCTGGCGATTCTCTATGTTTCCGCCTTCTGGGGCCTGCGGGTTTCCATTTTCATGTCGCTGCTGGCCACCCTGGCTTTCAATTATTACTTTCTTCCGCCCCTCGGCAGCTTGACCATCGCCGACCCTCAGAACTGGGTCGCGCTCACCGCCTTCCTGATTACGGCAATCACCGCCAGCCGCCTTTCCGAACAAGCGCGCCAGCGGGCCCGTGACGCCAACCGTCGCCGGCAGGAAATTGAACGTCTGTATGCCTTCACGCAACAAATGCTGGTGGCGGGAGGCGTGGTGGAATTGCTCAACGCCATCCCGAGGCACATCGTGGAATCGTTCGAAGTCCAGGACGCGGCTTTGTACCTGGCCAGCAGGGAGGCCATCTACCGCTCGGGAAGGGATTTTCGGGAGTTGGATGGCGAGCAGCTCAAGGCCGTCATGGCGCGCGGGGAACCGGTGGTGGAGGCTGACCGGCAACTTTGTTGTGTGCCCGTGCGAATGGGCGTGCGGCCCGTGGGAAGTCTTGGCATTTCGGGCGCCGTTCTCGCGCGCGAGACGCTCGAAGCCCTCGGAACGCTCATCGCCATTACCGTCGAGCGAGTCAGCGCCATCGAGGCGCTAGGCAAGGCCGAGGCCGCCCGGCAGGAGGAACGCCTCCGCTCCGCCCTTCTGGATTCGGTTACGCACGAACTTCGAACCCCGCTCACGGCGATCAAGGCTTCAGTCACCAGTCTTCTGACGCAATCCGAACTGAGTGACGCCCAGCGGCAGGAGCTCTTCTCCATCATCAACGAGGAGAGTGATCACTTGAATCACCTGATCGAGGAAGCGCTCGAGATGGCCCGCCTCGACGCCGGTGAGATCGAACTCGAGATCGAACCCCACGCCATCCTCGAGGTGATCGATGCGGGGCTGGAGGCTTCGAAAAATGTCCTGGCGAATCATACCGTCGATGTCCGCCTGCCGGAAGGCCTGCCCACGGTCCCGATGGACCCGGCTCGTATCAGGGAAGTTCTGACGCAACTCCTCGATAACGCGGCGAAGTTCTCCCCGCCCGGAGCTCCTATCCTCATCAGCAGCGAAGTGTCCGGCCGATTTCTCGTCACCAGCGTGGCCGATCGCGGACCAGGGATTGACAGCTTCGAGCAGGCTCTTATCTTCGACAAGTTCTACCGAGGCAGGGACCAGCGTTACCGCGTGCAGGGCACCGGCATGGGACTCGCCATCTGCAAGGCGATTGTCGAAGCCCACGGCGGGTCCATAGGAGTCACCAGCCAAGTTGGAAGCGGGTCGGTGTTCCACTTCAATCTGCCGCTGTCTCCGGAAAGGGCCAGAGTCTTATGAGCTCGGGCAGGGTCTTGATCCTCGATGATGAGGCGCAGATCCGCCGCGTGCTGCGGACCACTTTAGTGGCGAGCGGCTTCGTGGTGCGCGAGGCGCGTAGCGGTGAAGATGCCCTCGAGATGATTAGGGAAGAAATGCCAGATCTGTTGATTATTGACATCAACCTGCCGGGCATGAGCGGGTTCGAAGTGTGTCGCGAAATACGCGAATCCTGCGACATCCCGATCATCATGCTATCGGTGCGGAATAACGAACGCGACAAGGTGCGGGCGCTTGACGCCGGCGCCGACGATTATGTGGTCAAACCTTTCGGCATCCAGGAACTCCTCGCCCGGATTCGCGCTAATTTGCGCCGCCGCGTCCCCAGCGCCGATGAGCTGCCACGAACTTTTGAGTCGCAGGGTCTCACCATCGATTTTGCTCAGCGAACGGTGTCGGCGCGTGGCCGTCAGGCGCGACTGACACCCAAGGAGTTTGACCTCCTCCATTACCTCGTTACCCACCGCAACAAGGCCCTGCCACACCGCGAACTGCTGCAAGCCGTCTGGGGTCCCGACTACGGAGAGCAGGTGGAATACCTACGTGTATTCATCAACCAGTTGCGCAAGAAGATCGAGCCCCAGCCTTCCAAGCCCCGTTACCTGCTGACCGAGCCCTGGGTCGGCTACCGCTTCGCGGTGCCCGAAGAAGCCCAACAAACGAGGGATTGATGCGCCGCAACTGGAACAACCACCTAGCGAGTTACGCCATGCGAGTGGAGGAGTCGCAGGGCCGGCGCTATCCCGAGCCTTCGCATCCCTTCCGCAACGATTACGTGCGAGACCGCGACCGCATCATCCATTCTCGGGCCTTCCGGCGTCTTGAGAATAAGACCCAGGTTTTTACTCGGCGTTACTCCGACCATTTTCGCACCCGTCTGACCCACTCGCTGGAAGTGGCGCAGATCAGCCGGACAGTGGCGAAGGCGCTGGGACTGAACAACGATCTTGTGGAAGCTCTGGCGCTGGTGCATGATGTGGGGCACCCGCCCTTCGGCCACGCCGGGGAATCCGAGCTCAACCGGCAAATGGCGCATTTCAAAGACAGTTTTGACCACAACCTGCACGCCTTGCGAATCGTTGAACATTTCGAGCAGAAATACGTGGAGTTTCCCGGCTTGAACCTTACCTTCGAAGTCCGCGAAGGAATCATCAAGCACTCGCGGGACTACGATCCCGCGCTTTACCCCGGACTCGCCGCCTACGGGTTGAGCGCGCGACCACCGCTCGAAGCCCAGTTGATCGACATCACCGATGAAATCGCCTACAACTGCGCCGACCTTGACGATGGCTATGAAGCGAAACTCCTCACCCTTCCCCTGATTCGCCAGGGTCTGCGCTTGTTTGATTCACTCTATCGCACCATTGACCGGAAATACCCTACGGCTCGGGAGAAACTGAAATTCAACGAAGCCCTCAAGGAGACGCTGAACATTCTGGTGACGGACCTCATCGACTCGACGCGCCGGAGCCTTGCCGGGGCCCGCGTCAGGTCGGTGGCGGACGTGCGCGCCCATTCAAGACGCCTGGTGAGTCTAGGTCCCAGGCGAGCCCGCGAAAACAAGGAGCTGAAAGAATTCCTGAATGTGAACCTATACTCTCACCATCAACTTGCGGCGGAGCGGAAAGTAATCGTGCGGTGTGTGAGACGTCTCTTTAATTACTACCTCGAGCATCCTCGCGGCCTCCCTCCCTTCTACGTCGCCCAGAGCCAAGAGGAGCCCCTGCATCGCGTTGTGTGCGACTACATTGCCGGCATGACGGACAACTACCTCCTGCAGCAGTACCGCAAGCACCTCGGAGCGTGATTCCCCGCCGGGCCGTGTGGCCAAGATAGTAGGCAGTAAGCAGAAGGCAGTAGGCAGCAGATGGCAGATGCGGAAAGAATCCCAGCCGTTAGTGTCCTATAGCACTGGTCTGAGACTTCTTCTCTGCTTGCGAAGAATCTCTGCGATCATCGTTTGGCCGAGGATGGCTGGAATTGCCGATTTTCGATTGCCGATTGACAGGAGAGGAAGTTGCCACACGAGTTTTTCAATCGACAATCGGCAATCAGCAATCGGCAGTCACCTCACGCCTCGAGTCTTACAAAATGCTTGAGCCGTGGCAGCAGGTGGCGGTGCATGGCTTCAGGTCCGTAAAACAGGGCGTGGATGTATGTCAACAGGGCGGGCTGGGAAAACCGTTCCGGCGGTTTCCGGAAATTGATATAGCAGAGGCGGCCCGGCACCACTTGGTTCGGATGCTGATACGAAGCTAGCGGCCACATCGTCTTGAAAAAGCGGAAGCCGACCTTGGCCAGGAGTCTGTGCCACCAATCACCTGAAGATGTGGTGACTTCACCGTAAAGCCTCCAATTCGCGCCATGAGGTCCCCTCCTCTCCTGGCGGAGCACCTCGCGCAGAATTCTCACGCCAAGGCCCCGCCCGCGAAGTGCAGCATCGACGAAGAGGTAACTTCCGAATACAACCTGAAACATGGGGAGAACCAGCGTGCAGGCGCCGCCCACCAAGCGCTTGTCCAAGTAAGCGGCAAAGAGGTGCACGGGGTTGACTCTGGCCGGTGATGGCTGGATGACCCAGCGCAGAACCTGCGGGCTGACCCGCTCATCCGGGTTGAAACTGCGGCTGTAAAGGCGCAAGTAGCGGTCAAGCTCGGCTCTACAGGTGTGCTTCAATAGTCGGACTTCCAATTTCCCCATCCACATCTCCATAGCGATTCAATAGGGGCTGGGGACCAGGGACGACTGACCACCTCGGTTTTGGCGAACCCCCCGCCAAATTGCCTTTTGCTTTTCTCTCTGTTCCAGCGTCAGGATCTGATCGATTTGCTGGCGGGCGGACTTACGGATCGCGGTGGCTTTCGTGCGCGCCTCGCCCTGCGGGAGCGAGGAATCCGCTCGCAGATCTTTAAGCTGTTTGTTCCGGATCTGGAGGATGGGTCGGATTCTTGCCACCTGGTCGTCCGTCAGGTTTAGAGTCTGGCTCATCCTTTTAAGCTCGCGCTCCACCTGGTTGAGGTGGGGGCGCGCTCGTTGCGCCGTTGGCGGCGCTCCGCCAGCCTCTTGCCCTGCGAACATGCTCCGTCCAGTTCCAACCAGCCCGCCCAACACACAGGCTGCCATGGTCAGAGTCCACATTCCTCGCATCTTTGACCTCCTCGCAGGCGTTACGGTCTCGAACCGGCCATCTTTTCTTTCCTCATGGTAGGAATTCCAAATGTCCTGTTGACTTCAGTCCATTATATCCTAATGAACACGCTTTCCGGCTGAAAGTTGCGCTTGGGCGAGAGCAGGCCCGGATGAGTCTTGTTTTTCATGACCATGCGAGCCGCGCTGATTGTTTATCAGGATACTGAAAAAGGTATTGGGCCGTCATTCCGAGCGAAGAAGTCAGGAGTCAGGCTGGGGGCTAGGGAAAAACAGAAGGCAGTAAGCAGTAGGCAGCAAGTGGTCGGCACAAGGGAGAGGGCAATCCAAAGTCTAAAATCCAAAATTGCCCTAGCCCCCAGTCCCGTTAGTTTCACTGGTTATCACGCCTCTGGCCTGGACCCCGGAATTGGCCGGTAACGACACGAGTTGCCAGGAACTGTCCTTGGGTTTCTTTTCCGAGGGCAAAGATGCGGTCGCCAACTTTGAGGTCCTTGAGAGCGATGGGTTGCCCATCTTTCATGAATTGCGTCTGCTCATTGACCAGCACGATTCTTTCACCCTGGCGGGGATTACTGACCTTGAGTTGATTCTTGTCGATAGACTCAATGGCGCCGAAAACTCGCTCGCCGGCGTTCTGAAAACGCTGCATTTCATCGGCAGTGGCGCGTCGAACGGCCTCCGCTACGAATTCCTTGTTGGAGTTGGCTTGACCCCGAACAGAGACCTGGTCTCCCGGCTTCAAATCTTCAAGCTGGATATCCTGTTGTCCCTGGCGGTAGCGAGTGTGCTCATCCACCATCACGGTTTGCGTTGAGCCATCCATCTTCTTGATTTCGAAGCGGTCCACGCCCACAGAGGTGATAGTTCCGAAAACCGCTGGCCCGCCAAACTGCCGCTGCGTGTTACCCGCCTGCGTTTTCGTATCATCCTTTTGTGCCGCAAGTGCCTGGCTTGCGAGAGCAATGAGAACCAGCCCGAGGGCCAAAGCGAACTGTTTGCGCATAAAACTCCTCCCCTGGTTTCGACGTCTAAGAAATGTGCCCGGTTACCGTGTAACCGCGAGCCACTCGAATTCGTAATGATGGGAGAGGGTCAGCGCGCGACATGAACTGCGCGGCATAACCATGCGCGGGGCTAGTTCGTTATTGATGGATGAGGGTCAGGGCGCGATATGAGTTCTACTGTTTTTGGAAGCCTTCCATGGAGGCGAGGTCGGAGTAGTTTCTGGTTGGCGCCAATCTTGGCGCTGCTGGCGGGCCTTTCTCCTGCGAAACTGCACGCTCAAGCTGGCAGCACAGGGACACTTACGGGCCACGTGCGCGGGCCTGGCGGGGTTTCTGTCCCCGGCGCCACGGTGGTCCTGACCAATCCCCAGTCAGGTGAAAGAAAAGAGACCTGGACGGACGAAGCCGGGAATTACGTCTTCAACGGACTTACGCCTGGCAACTACAAGCTGGAAGCCTCACTGGTGGGATTTCGCACTGACGTCCGGGAACCCATCCCCGTCACCGAAGGAAAGACTCTAAAGGTGAACATCGCGTTGATGATAAGTACGCCGGAACCGGCGAACGCTTCCAGCGCAACCACCCCGCCATCAGGGGCACGGCTGCCGGGGAACGTCCAAGCCTTGCCGGCACAATTGCAGGCTTCGATGGGAGCTCAGGGGATGGAACCGGCTCTGGTGGCCGGAATGAACGAGAACGGAAACGGAGGCACCGTCCGATTCTCCGATGAGCAATCGGCTGGAGGCACCCCGCAGGCTGAGAATCCTGTAGATGCCGATTCATCCGCAAGTGCCTCGAGCTCATTCCTGCTTTCTGGAGGCGAGGGCATCTCCGCTTCGACTCCCGGAGGTGACGATAATCGGAGGCAAAGGTTCCAGCAAATGCGCAACCTCATGCAGCAAGGACAGGGCGCTCCTGGTTTTGGGGGTGGCGGACCAGGCGGAGGAGGACCCGGGGGTGGCGGAGGTGGATTTGGTGGAGGAGGAGGGTTCGGGGGTGGCGGAGGATTCGGTGGCGGGGGGGGAGGGTTTGGAGGCGGAGGGAATTGGGCGGGAGGCCGGGCGCGAGTGAATCGCCTGCGGGGCAACATCTCTGAGCAGTACACCAATTCGGTCCTGGATGCTCATCCTTACCCGCTGAATGTGGCCGAGTCGCCCCAGATTCCATCCTACTCCGAGCAGTTGGGCGCCACCATTGGTGGCCCTCTCGTGATTCCGAAAATATATAACGGCGGCAATAAGACGAGTTTCTTCGTGAATTACAGCATGACGCGGGGCAAAAGCCCGTTTGACAGTTTTGCAAGCGTGCCCACGCCCGCCGAGCGCACGGGAGATTTCTCTCAGGCTCAAACCACGGCCGGGACTGTCCCGAAAATTTATAATCCATTTTCCTGCTCGGGAACCCCGTTCTGCGACAACCCAGCCCAGTTCTCCTATAACGGCATCCCTAACATCATTCCGCCAGCAAGCATGGACAAGGCTGCCCTAGGCTTGCTGAATTACATCTATGAAGGCAGCCCGGTCCTTCCCTTGCCAAACCTGCCGGGTTCGATTCAGAACTTTCACCTCCAGGAATCTTTGCCCACCGCCAACGACCGGATAATGGGCCGCATAGGGCAGCAGATTTCGGCCAAAGACAGCCTCAACGCCATGTACTACTTCAATTCCGCACGGAGCCAATCGGTATCGACTTTCCCCGCCTTGACTTCGACCAGTTCCGTCAGGGGCCAGAACATGAGCCTTACGGAGATTCACACCCTCGGCCCGCGCACGATCAACACCCTTACCGCAAATTTCAATCGCCAGAGGACTTCCCTTCTTGATCCCTTTGCATACAAGCAAGATGTCGCCGGTGAGTTGGGAATTCAGGGTATTGCGACAGATCCCCTGGACTGGGGCTTGCCAGCCCTTCAGTTTACGAACTTCGGAGCACTGAATTTGGCCATACCCTCCCTCACGCGCAATCAGACCTTCAGGATTATGGATATTTTTCTTCGCAACGTGGGCAAGCACAACATCAGAATGGGAGGCGAGCTGCGGCGGGTCCAACAGAACGCTCTGACGGACCCCAATGCGCGCGGGACTTTCGCCTTCAGCGGCTATTCGACCAGCGATTTCACTTCCAACGGTCTTCCCGTTGCTAACACGGGCTTCGACTTTGCGGATTTTCTGCTTGGTCTCCCGCAGACCACCTCAGTCCGCTTCGGAGACACCAGCAACTACTTCCGGTCATGGGTGTATTCGGGTTTCATTCAGGACGACTGGAGAGCCACTGCGCACCTGACGATCCTCTACGGCCTGCGTTATGAACACTTCGATCCCTTCACGGAGAAGTACGGCCACCTTTCGGACTTGACGTTTGGCCCGGGCTTTTCATCGCCGGCGGTCGTTACAGGTCAAAATCCGGGCAATCTGCCGGGCTCATTGATGCGTGGGGACGATCACAACTTCGCGCCGCGCATCGGCCTGGCCTATCGCCCATGGTCACAACACTCCTTGGTGCTGCGCACCGGTTATGGGCTTTTTTACGACGGCAGCATCTATTCCCGGATCTATACGAACATGGCCAGCCAGCCGCCCTTCGCCCAGGCTTCCACCCTGGTTACGACTCCGAAGGAAGTGTTGACGCTTGAAAACGGCTTCCCGCAACTAGGGCCGAATATTCTGAGCAATAACTACGCCTTGGACCCGAATTTCCGCACCCCTTACGCGCAGACCTGGAACTTCTCGATCGAAGATGAGATCGTCCGGAACGTCATTCTTTCCATCGGATATGTGGGCACAAAAGGGACCAAGCTGGATCTGCTCCAGGCTCCGAACCAGTCCGCGCCCGGAGCGCCGATCTCGACCGGAGCCCCCACTGCACTCCAGAATACCCTGGCCTTCACCTATGAGACTTCGGGCGCGGCCTCCATCTATCATGGCTTGCAAGTGGGGCTTCGCCGCCAGTTCCATGGCGGCTTCTCGATGAGTGGTACTTACACGTTTTCAAGGTCCATTGACGATGCGGCGAGCGTCGGCGGCGCGGGAAGAACCGTCGCCCAGAACTACCTCAACTTGCAAGCCGAGCGAGGACTTTCGAGTTTCGACGTGCGAAATAAGCTGCTCGTCAATCACAACTATCAACTCCCCTTCGGCGAGCAGCGCCGCTGGCTCAATAAGGGTGGAACGATGGGCCGAGTGTTCGGGAACTGGCAGATCAGTGGCATCACGACTATCCAATCCGGCACTCCGTACACGGCCCAGATCCTGGGCAACCTCAGCAACCGGGCGGGGACGGCAGCGATTTCCAACCTGCGCGCGGACGCCACGGGTCTGCCTGTCGAGCTCCCGCGTTCGCAGCGGACCGCAGAAGATTTCTTCAATACCGCAGCGTTTTCGCTCCCGGCGGCGGGCGAATTCGGTGACGCGGGGCGCGACACCATTCCTGGGCCGGGAACGGTGAACTTCAATATGTCGCTCGACAAGTTGGTGACTTTCTCCCGCGAGCGGGGAATTCGCGGCGACTTCCGCATCGCATCGAACAATATCTTTAATACGCCAAAGTTCGCCGGTCTGTCTACGGTAGACAACGGGCAGGGCTTCGGGCGGGTTACAAGCGTGGGCGCAATGCGCAGCGTGATCTTTTCGTTTCGCCTGAGATTCTAAGGGCAGTCGAGGAGTCGAGAGTCGAGGAGTCGAGAGTCAAAGGTCGACATTCGGCCGCGACCTTTGACGATAAGCGCAGTCGAGAGTCAAGATGTAGGGGCGCACGGCCATGCGCCCGCACGCAAATACGATTGCCTTTTCGACTCTCGACTCCTCGACTCGTGGACTCGAAGGACATTAAGATGCAGCGAAGCGTTCGAATCCTTCTAAGTAAGTTCTCAATTGCCGGGCTGGTATTTGGCCTGTCTGTGGCGCCTTTGGCGCTGGAGGGGCAAGGCACAGACGCCGGAGCGCAACAGGCCGGCACACCCCGCCAAGCGTTTCTCTTACGCAGCCAGACCAATGTGGTGCTCGTGGACGTCCGGGTAACGGCGAAGGGAAAACTGGTGACCGACCTGACGGCGAAAGACTTCCGGGTTTTCGAAGACGGGGCGCCGCAAACCATCACGTCCTTCAGCCTGGAGAACGTCGAGAAGCTGGCGCAAGCAAACACCACAAACGGCCCCCCGCCCACCATTGACCTGGATAAACTCCCGCCCAATGTTCCGGCGGCGACCGTCTTGCAGGACCACCGGCTTACGCTGCTGTTCTTCGATGTGTCCTCGATGCAGCCGGACGACCTGATGCGCGCCACCAAAGCAGCCACCACGTTCGTGCAGAAAAGGCTGACCCCGGCGGATCTCGTGGCTGTTGTCACTTACACCTCGAGCTTGCGGGTGGTCCAGAACTTCACCAACAACCGCGATGCTCTTACCAAAGCGCTGAATGGCATCCTGGTGGGAGAGGAATCGTCCAACCTGGCCGCTAACGGAAACGTGGGCGAAGCCGGCACCACCAGCGCGTCGGGTGAAGAAGCGGTCACGCAGGATGTTTCCGACGCCTTCACGCCTGACGAAACCGAGTTCAATATCTTCAACACCGATGAAAAGCTCGCGGCTATCGAATCCCTTGCGGAAATGTTGCGCGGGGTTCCAGGGCGGAAATCGGTCATTCACTTCTCGAGCGGCATCACGGGCACCGGGATCGAAAACCAGGCGCAGTTGCTGGCCACCGTCGCCGCTGCCAACCAGTCGAACGTCTCACTCTACACCATGGATACGCGAGGCTTGATGGCGCTGCCGCCCGGGGGCGATGCAACTTCTGCAAGTCCTTCCGGTACGGCTGTGTATAGTGGTTCGGCGGTGTCTTCCCAGATTTCCGCGATGCACAGCAGCCGGGAAACCCTGGCCTCGCTGGCGCAGGATACCGGGGGCAGGACTTTCTACGACACAAACGATTTTGGCGAGGCTTTCCAGGAAGTCCAATCGGAAAACTCCAGCTATTACTTGCTGGGCTATTCCCCCACCAACACTCGCTCCGACGGCCGGTTCCGGAGAATCCGCGTCGAGGTAATGCGGCCCGGTGTGAAAATTCAAGCTCGGCCCGGCTACTTCGCCCCCAAGAATTTCCGCCAATTCACGCGCGAAGACAAAGAAGCGCAGCTTCAGCAGGCAATAAATCTCGATCAACCGTTTCTCGACTTGCCCTTTGTGGTTGACGCCTCGTACTTCCTCCGTCCTGACAACACCTACTATGTTGTGCTGGCGGCTAAAATCCCGGGCTCATCGGTGCAGTTGCTGAAGAAATCCAATACGCATGAAACGGAATTCGATTTCATCTGGCGGGCCACCGACCCGTCCGGAAAGCCGCTTGGAGTGCTGCGGGACACGCTGCCGGTAAAGGTGAGCGGTGAATCGTACGACATACTGCTGGCCGGCAATTTCCTCTATGAAGGCAGTCTGGTGCTCCCGCCGGGGAAGTACCAACTAAAGGTCCTGGTCAGGGAAAACCAAAGCGGAAAAATGGGGACTTTCGAAGAGCCGCTGGTTTTGCCTCCCGTCTCGTCGGGCGGACTCGCCCTGAGTTCGGTGGTACTTTCCAATGAGGTGAAAGCAAGTGAGACGGGCAAGGGGCGCAGAAGCAAGTCCAAAGCTGAAAGCGACAATCCGCTGAACCTGGGAGATAAATCCGTATTGCCAAGTGTGACGAGTGTATTCCGAACCAATCAGGATCTTTTCGTACTACTCCAATCCTACGCGGGGAAATCAGCCTCCAAAGCGAGTGCGGCGGAAGCCGCGAATGCCGCTGCGGTCCCACCCTCGGTGGCGCTGGCCTTTTTCCGAAGAGGCGTGAAGGTGGCGGACGCCGGGCCCTTTCCTGGAAAGGTGGGAAAATCCTCCGAGGGCAAGGCGAGCTACTTTGTCGAGATTCCGCTCGCAAAGTTTCACCCAGGCCGCTACACTTTGCAGGTGAATGTGCTCGATCCCGCGCATGACCGCGTTGCCTTCGCAAGAGTACCGCTGGCGGTTGTTCCTGCGCCACCGCGGCCTGCTCCGAGTGGAACCGGCGGGTAAGGGTTGACGGAAGACCCTCGCATTTTGAGAAGCCCGACAAATTGGCGCAGATTTTTCTTGACACGATTCGCGCATTTTCGTAGGATGTTTCTGACAATTGAATATTTGATTCAGTAACCCTGAATCTCATCTAGAGTGGCCGAGGGACGGGCCCGATGACGCCACGACAACCGCTCCGATAAAAGATCGGGGGACAGGTGCCAACTCCCGCCCGGATATGGGGAAGATGAGAGGGGCCGAACGGTATGTAACGAGCCTCTTCCCAACCGGAAGGGGCTTTTGAGTTTATAGCCTCTTCGACGACCTTCCCTAGTTTCCGCAGCCACAAACGGGCCAACTCAGATCAGACAGGAGGATACATTGGAAAGAAAACTTGGTTTCGACTCGATCGCTTTGCACGCAGGACAACTTCCCGATCCTACATCCGGGGCGCGCGCCGTCCCTATTTACCAGACCACTTCGTACGTTTTCAAAGACACAACTCACGCCGCTAACCTTTTCGCCTTGAAGGAATTCGGCAACATCTACACCCGCATCATGAATCCCACTTGGGCGGTTCTCGAGGAAAGGGTAGCGGCGCTCGAGGGCGGGGTTGGGGCGCTGGCGACAGCCTCCGGGCAAGCCGCCGAAACCCTCGCCATCCTGAACATTGCCCAGGCCGGAGACCAGATTGTTTCTTCCGCGAGCCTCTACGGTGGTACCTATAACCTGTTCCATCACACCTTGCCCAAGCTGGGCATTGAGGCGGTCTTCGCCGACCCGTCGGACCCGGAGAATTTCCGCAGGTGCATAACTCCGAAAACCAAACTCATCTTCGCGGAAACGCTGGGCAATCCCAAGAACGATATGCTGGACATTCAGGCAGTGGCCAAGGTTGCTCATGCGGCTGGAATTCCGCTCATCATTGACAACACCGTGGCGACGCCTTACCTCTGCCGTCCTTTCGAGTGGGGCGCGGACATCGTCGTTCACTCGCTGACCAAGTTTCTGGGTGGCCATGGCACCTCGATCGGAGGCATCATCGTCGATTCAGGGAATTTTGACTGGACGAACGGGAAGTTCCCATCACTGGTCGAACCGGATCCCAGTTATCACAATCTAAAGTTCGTGGAGACCTTCGGGAATCTTGCCTACATAATTAAGGTGAGGGTTCAACTCCTGCGTGACCTTGGCCCGGCTTTGAGTCCCTTCAACGCCTTCCTCATCTTGCAGGGAGTCGAGACTCTTTCCTTGCGGGTGCAGCGACACTGTGATAATGCGCTGAAGGTGGCGCAGTTCCTCGAGAATCATCCCGCCGTGACGTGGGTGAATTATCCCGGGCTGCCCAGTCACCCCACGCATGCGCTGGCGAAGAAGTACCTGCGGCACGGTTTCGGAGCCATTATGGGCTTTGGCATCAAGGGCGGCTTGCAGGCCGGAATCAAGTTCATCAATGCCGTAAAGTTGCTCTCCCACCTGGCCAACATAGGAGATGCCAAGTCCCTGGTCATCCACCCCGCCAGCACAACGCACCAGCAGTTGACTCCGGCGGAACAGCTAGAGACGGGCGTGACGGAGGACTACGTCCGGCTCTCGATCGGGCTGGAGAATATCGAAGACATCATCGCGGACATTGAGCAGGCACTCCAGGCGTCCGGGCAGTAAGCTAGCGGGACCGTCGGCTGAAGTTTCTGGCCCTCTCCCCCTTGGGGGAGAGGGTGGCCCGCGCCGGCGCTTTCTTCAGCCGGCGCGGGACGGGTGAGGGGGTCGAAGAGAGAATGGCAGAAGAAGGCTCAGTCGGAATCGTCGAAACCAAGTACCTCACGTTTGCCACGCCCCCCAACGAGATAACCCTGGAGTGCGGGCGAACCCTGGGACCCATCACTCTTGCCTACGAGACCTATGGCGAACTGAATGAGGCCAGGGACAATGCCATTCTGGTCGTTCATGCGCTCTCCGGGGACGCCCATGCGGCCGGATATCATCATCCTCGTGACAAGCAACCTGGCTGGTGGGATATCATGATCGGCCCGGGGAGGGCTTTCGACACTCGGAAGTACTTTGTCGTTTGCTCAAACATTGTCGGGGGATGCCAGGGCTCGACCGGACCCAGTTCCATCAACCCTCGAACCGGGCGACCCTACGGGCTCTCCTTCCCCATGGTCACGATTCGCGATTGGGTTGACACCCAGAAAGTGCTTATCGACCACCTGGGGATCAAGCGGTTGCTCGGTGTGGTGGGCGGGTCAACGGGCGGGATGCAAGTCTTGCAGTGGGTGGTCAGTTACCCTGACATGGTGCGCCTCGCTATCCCAATCGCCACCACGAGCAGGCTGTCGGCCCAGGCCATTGCCTTCAACGAGGTCGGTCGTATGGCTATTCAATCCGATCCCAACTGGCGGGAAGGAGACTACTACGGGAAGACGCTCCCCCGCCGGGGTCTGGCCATTGCCAGGATGATCGGCCACATTACCTATCTTTCCGACCGTTCCATGCACCAGAAGTTTGGCCGCAAGCTGCAAGACAAGTCTGCTTATGGTTACAATTTTCTTACCGATTTCCAGGTGGAAAGCTATCTGCGCTACAAGGGAGATCATTTCGTCAATCGCTTCGACGCAAACTCCTACCTCTACATCACCAAGGCGATGGACTACTTCGACTTGAGCCAAGCCTACGGGAGTCTGGAAGAGGCTCTTGCCGGGGTCAAAGCCAAGTTCCTTGTCATCTCATTTTCGTCGGACTGGTTGTTCCCAACCTACATGTCGAAAGAAACTGCCAGCGCTTTGCGCCGCATTCATGCCTATGTGATTTTCACGGAAATTCAGACTGACTACGGGCATGATGCCTTCTTGCTGGAATCTGAACAACTGAGTTCGCTCATCCGCAACTTTCTTAGCCACGGTTGGAAGCAGAAGTGATCGTCTATGAGTGAATTAACTGAAGAGATTCGATTGCCTGAGACCGGGGCTGTCGTACGCCTTACTCCTGAACACAAGCGGATTATCAGCCTCATCGAAGAAGGCGCACGGGTCGTGGACCTGGGCTGCGGCGAGGGTGACCTTCTCCTGGCGCTCAAGCTTTTGAAAGGAGTCCGGGCGGAGGGCATTGAGCTGTCGGAGGCCTGCATCCAGGCCTGTGTCGCCAAGGGCCTGTTCAGCGTTCACCATGGTGATTTGGACGAAGGATTGGCGGATTACCCGGACAAGTCAGTGGACTACGTGATCTCGACCAATACCATCCAAGTCTTGCATCGGCCCATGGTCCTCATCCGGGAGATGGCACGCGTAGGCAAGCGATGTATCGTTAGCTTTCCGAATTTCGCTCACTGGCCGGCGCGCTTGCAGCTTGCCCTTAAAGGTCACATGCCCAAGACCCCAAAGCTGCCCTATGAGTGGTACGAGACGCTCAACATCCACCTGACCACCCTCCATGACTTCCGGGATTTCTGCCGAAAAGCTGGGTTAAAGGTGCTGCGAGAAATCCCGCTTCGAACCTCGGCCCCCGGAAAGTGCACCGAGGTGAGACTTCTCCCCAACCTGCGGGCTGACACAGCAATTTTCGTCCTCGAAGAGGCCCTGCCCCCCGCCAACTAATCCGCATTTCTCAGCGCGGGTCTGGAAGGGCGGGGCTTCAGCCCCGCCGTTACAAGGCCTTCCTGATTATTCCTGTGTCCCGTGCCCCCCGCAGTCCCGCGCCTGCGGGACTGCGGGGGGCACGGGACCAACAGAGGGCGGGAGCCGCGATTCCGGCGGGGCTGAAGCCCCGCCCTTCCGGCAGCCCGCTAAGTGCGTCGGAACGTGGTGAGAAATCCGGGCTAATCCCGGATTCGGAAGTTAGAGTTGTGCCCCTGCTGCGCGGACGCGTCGCACGTCCGAGGCCTTCATATTGTCAGCCACTGGGAACAAACGGATCGCAGAGCGACGCGAGCCCCGAAGGCGCCGGCGTGAAGAACTCCCTTCCTACAAGATCAAGAATTGAACGACAAACAGGGCAGCGAAGATATAGGTAAGAACTGGGCACTCCCGCCAACGTCCGGTCGCCAGCTTGGCGACAGAATAAGAAATGAGACCGAAGGCAATCCCATCCGCGATACTGAAGGTCAGAGGGATTCCCACCACGGTCAGGAATGCCGGCAGGTACTCCGTGGGGTCGTCCCATTCAAATTCCCGAAGCACCTTTAGCATCATTGAGCCCACTACGATGAGCGCGGGCGCGAGGGTGGGATAGCGGATGATGGGATTGTGGCCGGCGTCCACCCCGACGGCGATTCCTCCGCCAATCATGGAGGCAAGCGGGCTGAAAAACATTGAGGCGAAGAGCAGCGCCGCCGTGACCAGGCTCGCCAAGCCGGTGCGAGCACCGTCCGAGACCCCGGCAGCGGATTCGATATAGCAGGTAATCGTTGATGTGCCGAGTCCAGCCCCCACCGTGGTCCCGACTGCGTCTGCAAACAAAGCGCGGTCCACACGGGGAAGCTTTCCCTCGCGCAGCAATCCTGCTTGCTGCCCCACGCCCACTAGCGTCCCCACGGTGTCGAACAAAGCAAGGTAGAAAAGCACGAAGATTGCGGAAGCGAGCTTTGTGGGCTGAAGCGCGAGCAGCCCGCGCAGGTCGAACTTCATAAACGTGGACGCCAGGTGGAGTTCGGATGAGAAGGCCCCCTGGTAATGGACCAGCCGGAAAGCAGCGGCGATTGCCGTGGTCGCAAGGATGCCAATCAAAATCGCCCCACGAGCCCGAAAAGCCAGAAGCACGAGCATGACGAGAAGACCCAGAATGCTCACCAGCGTGGCCGGTTGCCGGAAATCGCCGAGGCGAACCAGCGTTCCCGGAGCGGCGACCACCAAGCCTCCGTACTCGAGTCCAATCAGCGTGATGAACAGGCCGATCCCTGCGGCGATCCCGCATTTCAAAGATTGCGGAATGGAGTTCACGATCTGGGCACGAATGCCAGTCAGCGTAATCGCCACAAAGAAGATCCCCGCCAGCAGCACCGCCGCCAGCGCTTGCTGCCAGGTTAAACCAAACCCCAGGGGCGCCACGCCGCAGAGTGTGTACACGAAGAAGAAATTCTCTCCCATGCCCGGAGCAAGGGCCACTGGATAGTTGGCGATCAAGCCCATAAGCAACGTGGAAAGCGCCCCGGCCAGGCAGGTGGCCGCCAGGACGGCGCGAAAATCCATTCCGGCCTGCGAAAGCACTCCCGGCTGGACGAAGATGATGTAAGACATCGCCAGAAAAGTGGTGATGCCGCCAATCACCTCGCGCTCGAGGGTGGTGCCGTGGGATTCAAGCTGGAAGAACCGAATGAAGACGTCCTTCATGGTCTCCTCCGCACCGAGGTATGAGTGGGTTCATCATCTGTGTGCCCAGCAGCTACGCGCCCTTACCGAAAGGCCGCTGCCGGAAAGAAGGATGGCGCGGGAGCGGGAAAAGCAGGCAGCGAGCCATCGCAACTCAAACGGGGCACACCTGCCTTTCCACTTGCATTGGGAAAAGAGGCGAGGTAGTATTTGCTTGGGCGCGGTTGAGCCTGCACCGAAGAGTCGGGCACGGGGGTGAGAGCCCGGCCACGCTGGATGTGCTTCGGCACATAAGGTGTCGTTCCCTGTTTAGGCCTCCGCGCCCTTTCCCCTTCTCGTGGTGCTGTAGGGGGACGGCTTGCCGTCCCCTGATCGTTGGCCAGTCCGTCGTCGAGGGTAGGGCAAGCCCTACCCCTACAATTTGTAGGGGGACGGCTTGCCGTCACCTGAGGGCAACAAACGATTACGCCTTCCCGAACACTCTCCGGAAAATCTCATCCACGTGTTTCAGGTAGCGCTCCACGTTGAACACGCGCGCGATCTCGTCCGGCTTAAGGTAGCGGCGGATGTCCTCATCGCGCTCCGCCAGGCTGCGGAAATCCTCGCCTGTTTCCCAAACCTGCATGGCGTTGCGCTGCACCCAGCGGTAGGCTTCTTCGCGCGACGCGCCTTTTTCCACAAGATCGAGCAGCAACTGCCCGGAAAAGATCAGGCCCTTCAGCAGGTCGAGATTTTCGCGCATGCGGCCGGGATACACGAACATGTTCTCCACGAGGTTGGTGGTTTTCGCCAGCAAGTAATCAAGCAGGATGGTCGAGTCCGGCAGGATCACACGCTCGACGGAAGAGTGCGAGATATCGCGTTCGTGCCAGAGTGCCACGTTTTCGAGCCCGGCCTGCGCGTTGGCGCGCACCACACGCGCCAATCCGCAGATCTGTTCCGCCGTGACCGGATTGCGCTTGTGGGGCATGGCGGACGACCCCTTCTGCTCCGGCGAAAAGTATTCTTCCACCTCGCGCACTTCCGTGCGCTGCAAGCCGCGAACTTCCAGCGCAATCTTTTCCAGTGAAGCGGCGCCGACGGCCAGCGTGCAGAGGTAGAAGGCGTGCCGGTCGCGTTGAATGACCTGGGAGGAAACAGGGGCAGGACGCAATCCCAGGCGGTCGCAAATCTTCTTCTCAATGGAGGGCGCCAGATGCGTATAGCTGCCCACGGCGCCGGAGATCTTACCCACCCGCATCTGTTCTGCGGCATAGGCCAGGCGCTCCGTGTTGCGCCGGTTTTCCTCGAACCAGATGGCGAGCTTGCACCCGAAGGTGATGGGCTCTGCGTGGATACCGTGCGTGCGTCCGATCATCGGCGTGTGTTTGAATTCCAGGGCGCGCTTCTTCAAGACCTCGCCAAGGCGCCTGTAATCTGCCAGCAGCAACTGCGAAGCCTCGCGCACTTGCAGCGCCTGGGCGGTGTCCACGACGTCGTTCGAGGTGAGGCCGTAGTGCAGGTAGCGGCCCTCTCGCCCAACGTGCTCGGCCACGTTGGTGGTGAAGGCAATCACGTCGTGTTTCACCTGGCGCTCGATCTCGAGGATGCGCTCGACTTCGAAGCCCGCCTTGCGCCGGATGGCCCGCGCCGCGCTCTTCGGGATCAGGCCGGCTTCCGCTTCAACCTCCGCGGTAGCGATTTCCACTTCCAGCCATTTTTGGAATTTGTTCTGATCAGTCCAGATACTACCCATCTCCGGGCGAGTGTATCGAGGAATCACTTTGCGTCTCCCAATTTGGACTAGGAATCCAAGTGGCCAATCGTAGCACAGGAAAGGATTCAGGAGTTAGCATTCGGGAGTGAGAAGGACGTGGAAGGTAGGTGGTAGATGGTAGGTGGGGACAGAAATTCGGCTTTCAGGTGTCAGATGACAGGGGCTGGTAATTGACGGCTTGGTGATTTTGAATTGCTTTCTATCCTCCCCTACTGCCCTCTGTCGACTGTCTACCCCTTTACTGACTCCTGAATCCCGAATCCTGAATCCTCCCCCTAAAACCTGAAGACCAGCGTAGGCGTCGTTTGGCAGGCGAGGTGCAGCTCGGCGCATCCGCCGCGAGTACGCTGGGCAAGAGCTTGCTCGGCGCTGAGGCGCGCAATCTCGGGATGGTTATTTGTTTCGCTCAAGTGGGCGAGCACCAGGACTTGCGCCCTGCCATCGAAATCTTCGGCGAGAAAGGCGGCGGTGGCGTTGTTTGAAAGGTGCCCGTGCCGGCTCATCACGCGTTGCTTCACGTACCACGGATAAGGGCCGACCTTCAGCATATCCAGGTCGTGGTTCGATTCAAAAATCAAACAATGGCACCCCTTCACGCGCTGCTTGACGACTTCCGGAATATATCCGAGATCAGTGACCAGGCTAATTCGGATGCCCTGGGTATCAAACGTGAAGGCAACTGGATCTACCGCATCGTGCGGGATGGGGAAAGGCGTGACCTCAATGTCGCCGATGCTGAACTTTTCACTGGCGACGAAGTGTTCGAAGCTTTGAATCCTGGTGTCCCAGCTCACGGCGTCGCGTGTGGGAGGGGAAATATAAATGGGCAGCTTCCCGTCAAGAGCCAGCACCCGCAAACCGTAGATGTGGTCGGTATGCTCGTGGGAAACGACCACGGCGTCCAGACCATCGACAGGCTCGCCAATCACCGCCAGTCGCGCGTACGTCTCCCTACAGCTCAAGCCTGCGTCAATCAGCAGCCGCGTCTTTTCGGTCGCCAAGAGGGTGCAGTTACCCTTGCTGCCGCTCCCCAAAACGCAGACGCGGACGCTCATCGGTCCTCCCGGCAAGCGGAAGTGACGAGTGACGAGTGGCGAGTGGCAAGCCAGAGCGTCGGTCTTATGACTTCCCTCTTCTCACACGGCATGAGCAAACGACTTGTGCTACGAAGTCCGTCCATTTGAATTAATCGCAATTATAACTCCAAATAAACATCGCATTGCCCGCTAAACAACCCCTCTCCCCCTTGGGGGAGAGGGGCCGGGGGTGAGGGGGTTACGATTGGAGAATGGAACGGTTATTACGTGACGACGCAGAACCTCCTCGTCGTCATGAGCCCACCGGGTTATCGCTCGGCAGTCACCCCTTGCTATTGGCTCTCACCCAACTCCCGAACGCAGATATTCCGGAAACGAACGGGGTAGTTGTGGTCTTGCAACCGCAACTCTAATTGAGTGATTAATCCATTGAATCATTGAAAGGCGGCGCGAGTGGGCTGGCACAATTCTGTATCCTACGCTCAGGCCGCCTTTCCCTGAAAACGGGGCACGAACTCTTCGGCTACGAAGGTCTCTATCGAAGTTGGCGTAGTGTTCTCGGGGGAGCGCCGCTCAAGGGCCACCATGTACCCGGAGTTGAGCGCCTCCGCCATTTCCAGAAGCAGGTCGCCCATATTGGCGGACATGCCCATCTGGGTGAGCGCCGCCTTCAGTTGCTGCGGCGGCAGTTGCACATAGGCAAGGTCGGGTTTCCCGATAGCTTTGCCGATCACTGACGCCGCTTGCTTGTAATCCAAATCGCGCTGGCCGAGCAGCTCGCGAGCTTGCTTCCCGGCAAAGGCTCGCTTCTGCAGGATCTCAGCGCAGGTAGTGCCGATGTCGCGCGCGGCGATCATGGACACGGGCAGGTCCGCGCGGAGAGGTCCGCCCACGATCCCGAAATTCCGGATCACTCCCACCTGAGGCAGCAGATTCTCCATAAAATAGCCCGCCCGCAGGTAGACGGCATTGAGGCTAGCAAGGGCGTTCAGTTTCTGCTCCAGATTGTGAAGCCCTACCACTGGGCCGGTCTTCTCAGCCTTGTCGGCGCCGACGCTGCTCAGAACAACCGCGTGCGCGACGCGAGCCTGCCCGAGGGCCGTGGCCAAAGCATCGCTCACTCTTTCCTGATAACCCCGGAAATCCGCTGAGGCCATGCTGGGCGGCAGCATCGCATAGACGGCGCTGGCCCCGTCGAAGGCCCTCCTCAGCGCGGCTGCGTCTGTGACGTCAGCGGGGAAGGCTTCGGCGCCCTTCCGGACGAACCGCTCTAGCCGAACGGCGTCCCGGCCGATAACGCGAACCTTTTCCCCCTGAGTCAGCAGCTTTTCGGCAATCACACTACCGGTGTTTCCAGTTGCACCTGTAATGACAAACATAAGGTCAACCTCCTTTTCATCCTCTATTGGATGCACCGGGGCACGCCACGGTGACATCAATCGGGTCAGGCGCGGAGCTCGCCCCGTTATAATCCGCAGATTCCGCAGATGACACAGATTACTATCAGGCCGACTTCAAAGCCCGCGGCCTTGAGGTAGTTGAGCAGTTGAGCCTGCTCGACCCCCCGTCAGCCGGCCCAATGCTTTCAGCTCCACCGCCGCCCCGATGACGGCGCAGGTCCTCGCATCGCGTCTTTCTTCACTCATCTGCGTCATCTGCGTAATCTGCGGATTTGTTTTTCCCCGCTTGTTATAATCCGCAGATGACACATAAGAGGTGTTGAGAGGGGACTCGACTCCGCTGATACCGAGATTGGGCGACGGTGGCGTTGGTCGTCATTTGGCACGAACGCGACGGGCGGGCTGACCTCGTCATCCGTATAGGTGAGTTAGCGCGTTGTGCTGATCGAGCTGGTCAAAATGGATGGGTCTGCCGGCGTGCAGCTTGAAACAGCGCCTTAGAATCGCGACAACGATGAAACTTGAGGGCTTGCGGCGCATCGGATAACTGATGCTGTGGCGGTCAAATCCACAACAAAACCAAGATTGCGAGGAGGAAGGTATGGGTTTCGGACAGGCGTTCTTACCGGAGTTTGATCATGAGATGGCGGGGGTAAGGCGGACGCTCGAACGGGTGCCGGAGGAGAAATTCGACTGGCGACCGCACCCGAAGTCGGGAACGATGGGCTGGCTGGCGTCGCACTTGGCGACGCTGCCGTCGTTCGCGGTGCGGACGATTGAGAAGGAATCGTTCGAGATTGCGCCCGGGGGCCAGCCGCCCTCGGGGCCGCCGAAGCTGAAGACGCGGCAGGAAGTGCTCGAGACGTTCGACAGGAACCGGGACGCGGCGCGGGCGGCCATTGCCAACGTTTCGGATGAGCATCTGATGAAGACATGGACCTTGCTTTTCAACGGCAAAACCGTCTTTTCCTTGCCGCGGGCCGGAGTCCTGCGCGGCCCCTTCATGAACCATACCATTCATCATCGCGCCCAGCTTGGTGTTTACTTGCGGATGAACGACGTGCCGGTGCCTGCGCTCTACGGGCCTTCGGCGGATGAGCAATTCTCGTAGAGGAAGAATTCGTAGCGCCGTCTGAAATGCACCGGGAACACTTGCGCGGGGGTGGCTGGACGAGCGGTAGCGCGGAGTCTCGCATCCCAGAGACTCTGCGGCTTTTTATCCGCGGAAGATCAAGAACCGCGGAGTTTGAAATGCACAAACCCTGCGCTACCCAGGTGGCGCGAAGCACAGAAAGGAGTGAGAAAATGAGCGGAGTACGGGTACTGATTGGCACACGCAAGGGCGCGCTCATCCTGACGTCGGACGGAAAGCGCAAACGGTGGCATGTCAGCGGCCCCCACTTTGGGGGCTGGGAGATCTACCATCTGAAGGGCTCGCCCGTCGATCCGAATCGGCTGTATGCGTCGCAATCCAGCGGCTGGTTTGGGCAGATCATCCAGCGCTCCGAAGACGGTGGCAAGAGGTGGGAGGCGGCCGGAGGCGGACTGACGACCGCGCCAAGCGGCATGCCCGTTGTCGAGGGCAACAAATTCGTCTACGACACTTCTCCGGAAACCGGCAAACCTCTCACCACGCATCAGTGGTACGACGGCACGCAGCACCCCTGGGAGTTCAAGCGCGTCTGGCACCTCGAACCATCGCTGACCGATCCGGATACCGTCTATGCCGGGGTGGAAGATGCCGCCTTGTTCCGGTCGACCGACGGCGGGCAGACGTGGCAGGAGCTGGCCGGGTTGCGCGGCCACGGCACAGGGCCCGGCTGGCACCCAGGCGCCGGTGGGATGTGCCTGCACACTATTCTTCTCGATCCGAGCAATCCCGGACGGATTTTTGTCGCCATCTCGGCCGCGGGCGCCTTCCGGACCGACGATGCCGGCAAGACGTGGCGACCGATCAACCGTGGACTGAAGTCCCAATACATCCCCGACCCGAATGCCGAAGTGGGCCATTGCGTTCACCACATCGCGATGCACCGGTCGCGCCCGAGCGTGCTATTCATGCAGAAACACTGGGACGTGATGCGCAGCGACGACGCCGGCGAGTCGTGGCAAGAGGTCAGCGGGAACTTGCCAACCGACTTCGGCTTCGTGATTGACGTTCATGCGCACGAGCCGGACACCATCTACGTCGTCCCGATCAAAAGCGACTCGGAGCACTATCCGCCCAAGGGAAAGCTGCGCGTGTACCGCAGCCGCACGGGCGGAAACGAGTGGGAGGCGCTCACCAAAGGTCTGCCGCAACGGAACTGCTACGTCAACGTGCTGCGCGACGCGATGGCCGTCGACTCGCTCGATTCGTGCGGCGTGTATTTCGGCACCACCGGCGGGCAGGTGTTCGCGTCGGCCGACGCCGGAGACACCTGGGCGCCCATTGTCCGATATCTTCCGGCCGTGCTGTCCGTGGAGGTCCAGACACTGCCATGATCCGAGTGGTGCTTCCGTATCATTTGCGGATGATGGCGCACGTGGGCGGCGAGGTGAAGCTCGACGTCAAGGGTGTGGTCACGCAGCGCTCGGTCCTCGACGCGCTCGAGGCCCGCTATCCGATGCTGCGCGGGACGATCCGCGACCAGGTCACCGAGCAACGCCGGCCGTTCTTGCGGTTCTTCGCCTGCGAGCAGGATCTGTCCCATGAGCCGCCGGACGCCCCACTGCCCGACGCGGTCGCGACCGGGGCTGAGCCTTTTCTGGTCGTTGGGGCCATAGCTGGCGGCTAGGGGCCAATCGTGACCGCTGCCGATATACGTCGCGCAATTGATAGACAGTTCCCCCCAAGAAGACACCCAAATTGCAAGGTCCGCAGCCTTTTCGAGCGATACACCCTAAACATGGGATGCCTGGAACCTGCCACGACCGTCTGGCTGCGAGGTGGATGGTGACCAGGGGATTTCTCCCGGGTGTTTCAAGGGGGTGATCCTTGGTTGTCAGGCGGGAAGGGCCGATACCAACAGCTAAGCTCGCTCGGCTGGGATCACCTCCCAAAACGGGACTGGGGGGGAGTCAGAGGGAGTTACACTTATACGAGTAGGCCAAATTAACCGGCCAATCCTTTGAATCACGCCTCCAAAACCGTAGCTGTGAAGCGTTATTCTTCTCCAGTTGGGATTTTTCTCTTCAGGAGGAGGGACCCCGCTTCCGGCTCAGATCTTGGCGG
>Ga0208191_1000207_pt1 | contig 50402 bp, 35 predicted proteins | sample June2015DPH_13_5_FD_184709 | JGI IMG/M metagenome (GOLD analysis project Ga0208191, IMG submission 184709) | Peatland microbial communities from SPRUCE experiment site at the Marcell Experimental Forest, Minnesota, USA - June2015DPH_13_40... | ecosystem: Environmental > Terrestrial > Soil >... | reverse complement strand
GCAACTTCTACCTGCTTTTTGCCGGACAATACGGCCTTCACAGCCAATTGACGGATATGGCCTGTTTTTGCATCGGAACCTGAATGAGTGCTCGTTTTCATGCATAATTATTTACACTATTCCGGCAAAAATGCACCATAATTATTGCACTGAGTAGTAATTGAAAATATAGGTGCTTGTCAATAAAAATTTATGCGGGAAACTAACTGCCTCCAGGGGACCAGAGAAAAAGCGGAAACTTCAAGATAAGATCATTCCGAGCTAAAATCTCAAACCAGACCCCGAGTATTGAAAGGAAATCTGCCGCGATCTGCTATATCTCCACAGTTCACACCCGGCTTGTTGAGTGCTGATATACTCATCATGCTGTCTCTCAGAGCCTGGTGGAGGGAGTGGAGGGTTGCACTCTCTGCGTCTGGAGGCACGGCTCACGGGCCTGAAAAGCCCCGATGCCCTCCGACCCCTACACCACCCTTGGCAGGGTCCGTTCGATCGTTTTGACGCCTGCCTCCCGCGTGTTCAATCGCGGGGAGGCCATCCCAGAGATCGGCCTGAGCCTCTTTTCCTGCCAGGGCGATCCAGTCGCGCCGAGCAAGGTCCGCCAAGACCAACCTCACAACATAGCGATCATCGTCCTGGGCGCGAGGGAAGCCATGGGGCTGCGGCTACGGTCTGGACAGGGGTAGGCAAAGGGGGAGGCAGGCGGCCTGGTCGGTGAGGTGGAGGCTGCCCTGGTCTGGACGGCCTGAGACGGCCCAGAATGAATGATAAGGACCTACCCCTTACCTAACCTTCCCTCGGGGAGATCATACGGAAATGACCACCTAAGCAGGGCTCTGTGCCGAAATTGGGGGCACTCTGGAAGGAAGTATCACCCCCACGGGGGCGGGGGATGGGAGCTACGGATGGTTCCTTTCAAGGAACTCTCAGCATCACCCCCACGGGCGCGGGGCGGGGAGGAACAGCCGATAGTCGCTGTTTGAACAGCGACATCACCCTCACGGGGGTGGGGGATGGGACAGGGGGAAGTTTACCGTGGCACCACGACGCCACCGGCGCGGGGACGGGCGGCCTACTGCGCCCCCACCACCACGGGCTGAAGGATGAAGCCAGACTGGGCTCCTGGACCGCGGATTTAGCCTGAAAAGCCTGGTGGACGCGGTTTTGAGAAAAACCGGCTGCATGAGATGCCCCAGGACGCGCGATAAGCCCGGCCCCCTGACTTAAGGGGGGGGTGCTGTTCCCCCTTGGAATGAAAAATTGAAAAAATTTCCGTGGCAATCATATTGACCAGGGGGGACGGGACTCCAATCCCCGGGGTTGGATTCCGGGGGCGAAAAATCTTAAGGCTGGCGGTGGCGCTGGAGGCGGGGCAGCGGCGAGCGGCTGGCGCATGGTGAACGCTGCACTATCCCTAAATTTTAATGACTATTTTTGCCCTTTTCCAGATTTCCCCCAAGCCCCCTGATCAGCGACAGTTAAAATTCCCGGCCTTCAAACCTCTGCAAATGGACCTAAAAAAATTTCCGGCCATAAATTAACCGGCACATACTTCAGAAAAAGTGGCATAATGCGTTTGAGTGAGGCCCGATGAATCCCCTGGAAACCTATCTTAAAGCTAATTACCTATATGGCATGGGGTGTTAACCCTAGGGGCTAACTCAAGCGTTGCTTTATCCCCCCCGATGGAGGCTCCATCAAATGTGGCTGGGCCTCTCAGCAACTATAGTTTCACAAAGCCCTCCTGGAGCAAGTTCTTGGCAGGGAAATAGGCCAGTAGCCGCACATAGTGACGTCCCGCCGTGGCATCTTCCTGGGTCCCCACATAAGTGCACGAGGGCGCCGAGTCTATCCAGGTGCCACAGTTGGCATAAATCGAACGACAAGGGAGGTCAAGCTGGATAATTTGCACATCTGGGGCTGCTGCCAGGAAATAGTGCGGTATCAGGACGGGCTTATGGGTATGTCCGAAAATGACGATATTTTGGTTTGAGCCGAAAAGAGAAAAGTAAACGTAATCTGCCGCCGGAGAGAGATCTCCGACCCCGCCTCCGATCAGTACTAGTTACCAATCAAGGTCATGTCGGTTCTGCTTCCAATAAGCAATAAGCTGTGAATAAAGCGAACCGATAGCCCCGACGGTTCCAGGGAAACTACCGATTCCGTTCATATTGATAGGGTCAGCCTCATTCAGTCCGGCGTCCTGTGCCACTGCATTAAATACGTCTTTGATGAAATTTGGGCTGTCCAAATATTGCCGGACAAATTTTTCCAGAATGTCATGGACATCTTCCTTAGTCCCGGTCTTGAAGACTTTGTAGGCCACTAGGCGGGAAATAAAATACCCAATGGGAAGAAGAGACCACCCGGTGGCATCCGGTTAGCTTGGCAACCTTAACCACTATCCTTTAAGAAGGTTCAGATCATTGAAAAACCGCCATCTCTTTTCCTGCAATAGGCCCTATCTCATGTCCTCCATTAACCCAGGATCCGGTTCGGTTGCTATACTCCTCCTTTTAGGGAATATTATTCCAAATATGCGTGGAATAGAGAATCGGGACGTGATCCACAATTGCCTCTGGAATAAGGGCATCAAAACAAGCTGCCAAGAAGGACAAAGTCTTTCCGGTCTCCCAACTATCGGGGTTGTCTTGGATTAGGCCCTCGCCGTCGATATACTTCAAGTCGCCCACATGCCGATAGACCAGGGGCGGCGGCACTCGGGTCACAATATCGTTGTGGTTCTGAAAACGATACGCTGGGACCAAGAAGGCCTTCTGGAAGTCGAGATCCCCAACCCGAGGCGATCCATAGGTGTACAGGGCGCGGAGCTTGCCATAATATCGTTGGGCCGCCACGGTCGCCAGCCCAGCACCCAGGCTATGGCCGCTAAACCAGACACTGCGGCGTGAATTCTCTTTACTCCTGAGGTGATCGAGAAGACCTTTCTGCTCCCAGACCTCATCCAAGGCCTCTTGGAAGCCCCGGTGGACTTTCCCACCTTGCCCCGACTCTACCAGCGCAATATCGGCGTCGGCTTCCAAGTCCGCAATAATATTGTGGTAATCAGATCTATCCGGCCGTCTGCGGATCTCGGTGCCTCGAAACACCAGGATAAGGAAATCGTCGTTATTAGCCACGTAGCATTGGGTGCTGTTGCCACTGAAAAACTTGATTTCCTTAAAGCCGGCACACTGAAATTTTTCCCCGGCAAAATCTTCCTCGGCATAAGCCAGGGTGGAGGCTTCTATAAGCCACCAGGCATTGACCATATCGAAGGCGTCGGCGTGGGGCCGGAAAGGATATGCGTCTATCCCCTGGAAATAAGGGTAATCCGGATAGGGCGGGGCGATCTTATCCCAGGTGATTTCCGGGAGTACCTCCCGGACCGCGCGTTTGACTGTTGGCATAGCGTCTCCTGAAAGGGTTGGCGAAAATTCTGGCCTCCCCAGAAAACTTTTGTTGCTCACCCCTTAAACCATCATATCTCTATCTCTTCGTAAAAAAATCTTTTAAACGGAGCTATGATCTTTCTCATGAGCAACGCCGCCCGGCCCCTCCAATTAAAGGCGAAGTATGGATCCATGTCCGTCAGCACCCCGAACCACCAATTACTGAAGGCATAGGCTTTTTCAATCATGTCCAGGGAGTCAACAACACTCTGGTCAACATTCTCCCAAGGGTCATAACAGGATTGGTCCCACCCGGGTTTAATATCCGGTTTGCCCCAGGTCGCCATCGCCAGAGGGAGAAACTGCCCCACCTTGGGGTCATCCGGGTCGAGCCCCATCTTTTTGGCTCCCACCCAATCCACTGCGACAAGACTTTTGCCGCCAATGATGGTCTTGGTTAGCTTGGGCTCCGGACATTCAATCACCCCAAACTGGCCGTCGGCGCTGGTAAAGGCATCTATCAGCCCAAAATGGACCGGGAAGTGAGTCAGGGCCGCGATGGTGGGCCAACTATAGTCCCGCTTGTTGTGGTACTCTTTCAATTTATTCTGCAAGGGCAGTGTGCCGTAGACATTCTTCAAGGTAAGTGTATAGTTGCAGAAGCAATGGGTCTTATTTTTGGCAAAGGAGATCCTGAAATCGGCGTCCCGCCAGGTGGGACCGACAAAGTGCCGCCCCAATTTGCGGCAGTAACCAAAAGGGTCTTGCGCCACCGGGATGTCACCGTAATCATAAGGGACCATCTCCTTCGTCAAATCCACCATGCGGTATTTCTTATCCGGGGCGTATCCATCCTTATCCACGGGGTAGCCCACGTAGCGGCCCACGCTGAGCACATCCCTATTCTGGTAGTAGTTCCCGTAGGTGCTCTGCGCCTCGACCAGCGTAATATTGGTGAATCCCAGGTCGTAGATCCTATCAACGAGGGCCTCCACCAGTTCCGGGTCGGTATAGGTGGAGATATCTTTGCGGGAATGCATGAACATAAAGTTGGGCTTAATCACCACCTTGAAGTTTTTCTTGTTGGACTTCCCGGTCTCCTGGAACCGCTTATTCAGGAGGTCAAAAAAATGGGTGGTCTCCAAAACCTGGTCCAACAGCGCCAGTTTATCCGCGCCTTTGAAGGCCGCCACGTTGGTTGGGCCGTTTTTAGCGGGCTGGAGAGGTTTAACCCCCCCGGCCCCCGTAGTTTGCGCCTTCAGAAAGGCCTGGTTGGCTCTGAGAAAAAAGTATAATGTTATCCAGAAGATAGAGCCGTCCACCAGAAAGATGACCAGAGAGGCAAAATACTTGGGATGGTGAAAAAGAAAGAAACCTAAGGATGACAGGGAGGAGGCGGCCTTGGCCACCAGCAGCGCGATAACGAAACCCTTATTCTTTCTGACATGGTGCTGGGCCATGCAGCAGAGGACGGTGATGGTCATCATCATGGAGAAGGCCAGGGATAGCCAAAATTCTCCATCTGCATTCGGTATTTTTTGTCCCAGGCTGGGAATGAGATTGGCGTAAACGGCGAAATGGTTGATAAGCCGCAGGATAGCTCTGGGGAACACCGCAAAGGCCAGGCCGGCTACCAGATAGGTAATGGCGCTGAGCCGGAGAAACAGCCGAAAATGGCATTCTTCTTTGGTTAAGTGCATGGTTGATTCTCCTCTTAGGTGGGGAGCCGTAGTGTGGCCATGGCCTTTAAGCGCCTGGCTGCCGCTCGGTTCGACGCTCTCCCTCCCTGCATCAAAGACCGAAAAGGTGTAATGGTCCAGGGGTTCACGCGCCAGAAATGCCGCCAGGGCAAACTGGGTAAAAATTTCCAGGGGCCAGCATCCCAGGATCAGGAAAAGTGGGGGGAAGTTGGGGTTGTGTGCAAATTCCCAGATTCGGTGCCCCACTCCCAGGCACCCGCTGGACCCCACAAACTCGCTGGGAAAGCCAATAATCCAGGTGGTGATGAGCAGGCCCAAAAAAACCGGCAAGTCCATGCGTACGGCCGTCACCAGGGTTACCAGGAAAAGGACCGCATAAAGGCCCCAAAACCAGCGTCCCGCCCCACCCCAATAATCTCCCAAAGTTAAAGGAATGATGGCGAAGACGAGAACCACGATGATGGGATTGAGGAGGTTCCATCGCCTGGGCAGGTTGGTGGTCAGCTTTTTTACCAATCGGATGACGACCCGCACCGCCAGCCAAAAGACCGTCATGCCTCCCATGACCCAGGCCCAAACCCCGAAGTTGTAAGAATAGGGTCCATGAGGGCTATGGTATTCCCACATCCCGGACCGGATGCCGATGGTCTCCTTGATATATTCGATGATAAAGATTGCCAGCATCATGGCGAGCAGGCGTCTGGTGGAGACCTTGAGCGCCAGCCAGATGGAGATGGCGAAGCCGGTGATGAGGAAAAGCCAGAAGAGCACCGCGATCATGGGTAGGTACCCTTCTTGAAAGGCGGTGAAGAGGGTGATGATTATAAAAAGTGCGACCAGCAAAAGGTTTTCAGGCCAATTGTTATCCATCTCACTTCCCTCCATGCTTTGACCCCTGTGCCGGCGAGTGGCAGGCAGGCAATTCGACACCCTAAGGTTTGACCGATTTACCCAGGTACGCGTCACGGTTCGGCGTTGAGATGTAGTTACTCCTGACCACGCGATTTTTTCTAAATGGCCCTCCTGAATGGTTTAAACCTGCCAGATCATGGCAAAGTTATATAAAAAAATCTGTAACAGCCACCCGGGAAAATCTGGAGGCCCTTTCGCTCCGGTTCCAGGAGCTGGGTGTCAGGAAGTGTGCCTTGCTCCCCTATAATCCCACCTGGTTTCACAAAGCGGCAAGTATAGGAAAGCCCATTGATGCCCGGTTATCCCCCGTTTAGGACCCGCCCATTGCTAAACCGGGCTGAAGATACTGGTTTTCAGGTTCTGGGCCCTGACACTGACTTCCTGGGCCACGGTCTGGGAGAAATCATTCCATAGATCAGGTTTCCGGCTGACCAAGTCAGCGATCCGTTTCTGAAGATCTCCCGGAGAATCGCCTTGATGTAAGGCCTCCTGGACGCTTACCGTATAATTATCAGATCTGGGTGGGGTTGACCCGGGGAGAGATTCAGCAAACCATTACAGGCTGGCGGCCGCAAAATTTTAGATTGCCCTGGAGGGCCAAACCTGTCGGCAAGGTCCGACTGATTTTCTCCTGCTGCAGAAAATTCACCCAAGAAAATTGACCCTACTTTGATTCCGCTTGTAAGAAGACCGTTACGCCGGTGCCTTGGTGAGGTTCGCTTTTTACTCTGATCTCCCCCTGGTGTGCCTTGACAATTGTCTGGGAAATGGATAGTCCCAGCCCGCTGCCCTTGGGCTTGGTGGAATAGAAGGGCTGGAAGATCTTATCTATGATGCCGGGAGGAATCCCTTCACCGCTATCGCTGATCCGCACCAACACCCTTTCGTTATCCCGTCCGCTGGTAAATGTCAAGGTACCCCCGGCCGGCATCGCCTCGATGCCATTCTTGGCAATATTCAAAAGCACCTGGCGCAAAAGAAGCGGGTCGAACTGAACCTGAGGGAGGTTGGGGTCCAAATTCACCGCTAACTTTATGCGGTTTTCCTGCAGACTTGGTTCCAATTTGAGGCACATTTCCCGAATCAGGGAGTTGAGATCTATGGGACACTTTCTGGGCTCCGATAACTTCACGAAACTTCCTACCTCGGCCAAAAATTCCTCCAAACGTCGAATTTCCTCGACGATGATCCGGAGTTTTTCGACGCTCTTGCGCGGGTCTTCTCCTGAAGCCTTCAAAACCTGACGGGCAAACCCACCGATAACCATCAAAGGGTTTTTTACCTCGTGGCTGATATGGGCCGCCATTTGGCCTAGGGCAGCCAGGCGCTCCGACTGCATGAGCTTATCTTGCAGTTGTTTGCGCTCTCGAAGGTCCCGGAAAAATCCCACCGTGGTAACCTCATGACCGTTTCCATAAATAAGACTAGCAGAAAGTTCGACGGGAATTTGCTCTCCGGTTTTGCTCAGTCCCATAGTCTCAAAATGGATCAAGCGCCCCGTGCCCCCATACTCCGGGCTGTATATTTTTGCCCTGACCTCTTGGGCTACCCCGGGAGGATATAGTTGACCTACCATAATCTTGCCAATCACCTCATCTTTTCGATAGCCCAGGATCCTTTCGGCCCCTTCATTAAAAATGATAATGTTGCCGTGCTGGTCATTAGCAATGATGCCATCGTTGGAGGTCTGGATCAACTTGGTCTGAAATTGGTGCATCCGCTGGATTTCTGCTGCCAGCGTCTGTTTTTCCTCACATATATTGGCATTACGGATGGCAAAGGCGATTTCCTCGGCAATCGATTGAAGCAGAAGGCGGTCGTCTTCATAAAATGGCTCGCCGCCAGCCTTGTTCAGGACTTCCAAGATGCCAATCTTTTCATCCCCGGCCACCAAGGGAATGGCCACCAGGTTTCTGGTCTGAAAACCCGAGACAGAATCAAACTTGCCATAAAACCGCGGGTCTTGCTGCACATCATTGAAGATTGCGGATTTTTGCGTTTGAAAGACATAACCTGCCAGGCCCTGATTAACGGGAAATGTGACATTCAACAGGGCTGGTTTGGCAGGTCCTTCCACCCCGAAAAATCGAAAGTTCTTCTTCTCCGAATCAAGGAGTAGCACTGAGGCTGCTTCTGCGGAAACGGCTTCTATACTGGAGTACAAAACGGCCTCGATAACTTTACGGAGGTTCAAGGTCTGAGCGATTTTTGAGCTCACTGCGACGTACGTATCGAGGTGAGCGATCTTTTTGTCATACGCCAACCGGTCAAGAACTTGGCCAATGAAATAGGCAAGCAAGCCGGTAATCTTTCGCATGAGAATTTGCCGGGGCGGCTTTTCAGGCGCAGCCATCACTAAACTTAAAAACCCCAGCTTTTTCGTTTTGCGCTCCAGAGAAAAAAGGACAAGATAGGCAGCTTCTTGGGGAGATAAAGTTACGATTATGGGAGGGGAATCGTCCTGGATCGGATTTTGCTGGAATTCCTCGGTGCAAATTCTCTTTATCAAGGGCAGGCTGTTGGATTGAATCCCCTCTTGGAAGAGGGAGTGAAAGGGGGGTTTGGGTTCTTCAAGGCAAAGGATGGCACCAGTCGCTCCCACCACCCTCATCAACAGGGGAAGCACTCCCTGGGCCAGCCCTTCAAGGTCTTCAGCATGTACCGCTATTTCAGTAAGTTCTAAGAGATGCGCTTCTTCCTCAGCGGAAATATGATCCCGGGATTCACGGTCAGACATAGCACACCTCTAAAATTAAGTAAGTTCTTATCCTAGATTATGCGGCAACTTAACTGCGTATGTCTCAGAGCAGTGCCCGGAACATCTTTTCCCGAGGTTAATCACGAAAACGACCCTCTTATCGAGGGCAACCCTTCTCGTGGGAAGAACGTTAGCACAAATTGGGGCGTAAAGTCAATTTTCCCCAGATTTCGGGCACATCAATCCCTCGGTAACCATATGCTATCTGGCTGGGAAGCCTAAAGACCTCAGGCCAGCACTGATCGGTAGTGGTGTGCCAGATGAAAGGCGGAGGCCACATGGACATACCAATTTCCGCAATCTTCTTCCCCAAGTTCCCTTAGCTGACTGCGATTTTGGGATGGGGAACCCACTGCTCTTTTCAGAATGTTCTAACCTTGACTTTGTCATTCCCGTACCTAAATTAACGACAGCGGTCACAAAGCCGAAACCATCCAGGGGAATATCTTCTTCTTACACTCTTTTTTGGTCGGAGCAGGACGAATCCTCCCATCTCCGGTAGCATCTTCGCATTCCCATGAGGCTCCGTTGGATTTAACCGTAAAATTTTTTCATTAATTGAAAGGAGATGGTCATGAACAGAACCTATGCTACTGAGCGCAAGCTGGCCGGGAAGGAAGGCCGACAAATCGAGGCGCGATTGATCGGGGCGCAACGGCTCATGCTTGTGGGATATTGGGAATGGAACCTGGAGACCAAAAAGTATGGCTGGTGCGATGAGATGTATCGGATTTTTAATTTAAAGCCCCAACAATTTCCCCTGAAGAGTGGCACCTTTTTCAATCAGGTTCACCACGAAGATAGGGGAAAGGTTGTCAAAGCTCTTGGTAAGGCTCTGGTGGGTGTGCAGCCTTACAATATTGAGCATCGCATCCTATGGCCCGATGGCTCGGTACGTTTCGTTCATGGGAAGGCTGAGGTAACTTTCGATAAAGCGGGCAGACCGATTTCCATTTGGGGAACCGTTCAGGACATTACCGATAAGCGGGAGGGTAGGGAGCTTTAATCATGTGGACATAAACGGCTTGATAAAATCTGCCACCTCCCCTTCCCCTTTATAGACTCCATATTGGCCTTTACCAGGGACTCGCTGGTAACATCCCCTGATATTGGAAGGAATATGACTAATAACAGTGGACTGCCAGTGGATGCAGGTTCTGGAGATAGGCAACCCCTGGCAACACTCTTTCCGGGTAGCTCATTTAAAGGATTCGATGGTGAGGAAGGTATTTCCACCGGTCAGGTACTTTTGCCCGGTAACGGTGATTTCTTCGCCACACTTGTTGATGACCCCAGCGGGGATAGGGGTTTAATTTTTGTTGGGCAGCAGGACATAAACCTGGTTCGTCCCTTTTTCCAACAGCCCCACAGGGATCCCCTTTTGGGCGCAGGCTATGGCACATGCTTTATGGCCCATACCCCTGGCGTCCCTCCCCCCATCACCTGGGCATTATCTCGCCCTTTTGCCATCTCCCGTTTCTCCTTGGTCACGCATTATCCCCCAATCGCGTGTCCAAGGAAACCGGATCCACCTCAAATTTTCTTCTCCGGCCCTCATGGCGGTGGTTACCTGGCGCCTGGGGCGTGACGCGGTCATTGATCTTCCCACTGCTCTGTTGGGTTTAGGAAGCGCCGTTCTGCTGGTTCGCTTCCGCCTTAACTCCTTGTGGATTGTGCTTGGCGGGGTACTTATTGGGTTGCTAGTTTATGCGATAAAGAATTAGACCGGAAAATCCCGCAACATCTGAAAAAGCTGTTCCTGCCGCTTTCGCCGATGCTTCCCCTTGCCAGCACTTACTACGGCCTGCGGCGAAAATTTTCCTTGTTATTCAGCCCGATAATGGCAAATACTTACCGGAGACCAGGGGCTCCGATTAATTAAGCCGGGAAATACCCAAAGGACCTCGGAATTATGGCGCTAGTTTACGTGGCGGTAATCGGCGGCGGCCGCGCCAGCCCGGAGATAGCCGCCCTGGCCCGGGAAGTGGGGCGGGAGGTGGCCCGTCGCGGCGGGGTGCTGATCTGCGGCGGTTTGGGGGGAGTGATGGCCGCCGCGGCCCAGGGGGCCATGGCGGCGGGGGGAGTGAGCCTGGGCATCCTGCCGGATGCGGACCGCCGCCGGGCCAACCCTTATCTGACCTATTCCCTGGCCACCAACCTGGGCCACGCCCGCAATATCCTCATCGCCCATAGCGCCGACGCCCTGATCGCGGTGGACGGCGACTACGGCACCATCTCAGAGGCGGCCATCGCCCTCAAATTGGGTAAACCGGTGGTGGCCCTAAAGGTCGAATGGGACCTCCACGGCCTGCTGCAGGCCGCCACCCCCCGGGAGGCCGTCGCCCTGGCCTGGGCGGCCCTGGAAGGCGCAAACTGAGACCTTCTGGAGAAGGGAGTTAAGGGGGCCTAAGGCCCTGACCCCCCAAAATTCTCCCCCTCCTGCTACCTTCTTAAAAACCGCGCCAATTGGTGGCCGAAGTATTCCCTGGCGTCTTCATCGGTGGGCCGGCTGAAGGTAGTGGCCCCTTTGCCTTCCGGGGAGGTTTTCAGAACGATGCCCTTTTCTCCGAAAAGCTTCAGGGAGTTTTGGAAGGTGGATTCCGACAAGGCCTCGGCCCGCTCCACTTCGCCCAGCTTGTAGAGTTTATGGCCGATGGACTGAATGCGCTTGAGGAATTCCTTTTCGCTGCGGGGTTTCTTCTGCAGGTATTTGATGGAGCGGAAGACGATCCAGTACGACTCGAGGTAGTTGTACAGCAGGTTGGCGAAGTAAACCAGTTCCCTGAGGCCGGAGGCCGACAGGGTGTAGGTGGCCGCCTGGGGGTCCAGGTTGATGACCACTCCCCGGGAGCCGAAGTAGGCCAGGATCTCGTTCACCTGAGTCTCGGAATCGGCGTCGTCGAAGATAAAATCATTTTTGAAGAAGTCTTGGAGAAAATCGAAGTCGGCTATAATCTGCCGCCGGTCGAATTCGAAGCCCTGGCAGGCCAGGATGGCCAGGGAGACCAGGGAGGCGGGCAGGAAGAAATGGATGATGTTGTTCTTATAGTATTCCAGCAGGGGCCGCTTGGCCTCGTCGATACTGTAGCCGCTCAGTCCCAGTTCGTCGGTGAGTCCTTCTTCCTTCTCGATGGGGGTGATGAGTTTGCGGGATTCGCACAGGGCCAGGGTATCCTCCACCGCCGGAATGAGATTCTCCAGCGATTCGGCCTGGGGGACCCCCCGGGTTTGGAGGTAATCGTGGAGCACCTGGATGATTTGCAGCAGTTCCCGGCGATAGACGCCTTTGCGCGGGTAAGTGAGCAGGGCGGCGCACACCAGGGAGAAGGGGGTGACCACGGAAATGGCATTGATGGCCTGAATGATGTGATAGGCCAGGTTTTGCGCCTGGTTGCGCAGCTGGCTGCCCCTCGGGGTCTGCTTCGCCGCCCGGCTCTGGAACTCGTTTAAGGAGATGGGCTCGCTGAATTGGATGTAAGCCCGGCCGTACCGTTTCCACAAGAACTTTCTGGCCTTCACCAATTGGCCCATGGATTCGGTTTCCTTGGCCCGCCCTTCCAATTCCTTTAGGTAGGTCTTTTCTTCCGGCACCTGGTCATAGCCGATGAAGGTGGGAACAAACAGGAGGTCGGTGGCGGCCTTTTCCTCGTAAGTCCGCAGGATCATGTGCAAGAGGCCCAGTTTGGGCAGCACCAGCTTGCCGGTGCGGCTCCGGCCCCCCTCGATGAAAAACTCCAGATTGTAACCGCTGCGGATCAGGGTCTTGATATAGGTGTAAAGCACCTCGGCATAGAGTTTTCCCCCCAGGAAGCGACGGCGGATGAAAAAGGCCCCGGAGCCCCGGAAGATAGGGCCCAGAGGCCAGAAGGACAGATTTTTGCCCGCGGCAATCCGGGGCGGGTGCATGTGGTGCTGGTAAATCAGATTATTGAGGATGAGATAGTCCAGGTGGCTTTTGTGACAGGGGACGAAAATGAGGCTGCCCCGCTGCCCGGCCTCTTTAACCCGCTCGAGGCCTTCGGCATCGAAGGCGATGCCGTCAAAGAGGTGTTTCGACAGCCAGGTGACCACGTAGATCATCCCGTTGACGCAAAACTGGTTCCAGTCCGCCGAGATCTCCCAGAAATAGTCCTGGGCATCCTTCTTAATCTTATAGAGCTTTTTCTTTTCGGTCTCGGCCAGGTGCTCCATGGCGCGGGTGAGGCCCGGGTCGGTGAGGGTGAGTTCCATGACCTCCTCCCGGGATTTGATCACCGGCCCGGTGATCACTCGGCGCTTGAGGTCGATGCGCGAGATCAGCTCCCGGCGGATCTCTTGGGCCACCTCCCGCAGGCGGCCATCATGGGGGGTCGCGGCCAGGGCCTCTTGCAGATCGACCGGCTCGGCCACTTCCACTACGGCCCGCTTGGCCTTGAGGAAGCAAAGCCCCAGCTTCCGCAATTTCCCGGGGTTTTCCACGTCGCCGAAGAATAGCTGCAGCAACCCCTTAGATTCCCGGGACGGCGTCTTCTCGTAGATCACCATCTGGGGCACCAGAAAGATGGGAAAGTCGAGCTCTTCCTGGATTTCCAGGAGATGCCAGATGGGGTCTTCCCGGGGCTTGAGGAACCGCTGCCGAAAGCCCACCTGATCCACCAGGAAGAGAAGCGAGCCGCGGCGCTCCTGAAGAATCTTTAAAAAATAGCCGTCCTGGAAGGGGTTGGGCCAGGCCCGGCGACGGGTAAAATGATTGACGGTGGCGGAGACGATCTGCACCAAATGGGAGAGGGGCTGCCACATCCACAGGTTGAGATCGAAGGCCACCTCCGGGGCCACCACCCCCAGATTCTGGTAGCGGCGGTTAAAGAAGAGGAAATCCAGGTGGCTGCGATATTTCAAGGCATAAACCACCGCGCCCTTCCGGGCCAGTTCCTTGAGACGCTCCAGATAGCGGGGGTTAACCTCGACCCGGGAAAAGAAGGGGTCCAGGGTATAACGCAATAAAAACCCCGGGCGCCTGGGAAGGTAGCCAGCGTAATGGTATTCCCCCCCCGCCAACCAGGCGGCCAGGCGGGCCAGCAGGGGGCGCAGCCAGCTTCCGGATTTTTCCGGTCCAGTGGGGGATTCGCTCCCCGGTTGGTTATTCTCCATGGCCATGGTCAAATCATTTTATCAAATATCTGATAAGCGTCTATATATCGGCAAGTCCCCGATCCTGTCAACCGAAATGGCTGCCTGGCTGGCGAACCGCTCAGAAAAGAGCGATCCTTCGCCGAATTCCCGCGTTTCGCCCGGATGCCGGAGGAATAGGGCAGACGGCCGCGGCAGGAGCGGTTCGCGGTTCCTCCTGCTGCTTGGTAAGGGCGGTTGGCGCCGGTTCACGAGAGCAGGCCGGGAGCAAGCCTTAAGAGGGAGAGGGCGGGCCCACTCCCGTTTGCGCCGGGAGTGACCCTGCCTCACCCTCCTCGGCCGGGGCGGGCCGGCCAAACAGGCGCACGGCCAGGATGGAGAGTTCATACATGAGGTAGATGGGAATGGCGATGGCCGTCATGGTGAGCAAATCGGCATGGAAAGCGGCCACCACGGCGCTGAGCAAAATGGCCAGGCGCCGTTGCCGGCGCAGGAAATCCACTTCCACCAACCCGATGCGTGCCAGGATCAAGAGGACCAGGGGCAGCTCGAAGATCAACCCGAATAACACCAGCAGGCGCAGGCAAAAGTTGACGAAATAGGTCAGATTGAGCATGGAGAAGAGGAACTCGCTCTCATACCGCAGGGAAAAGGAGATGACCAGCGGCCACACCAATTTGAGGAAGAACAGGTCCCCCAGGATGAAGGCCACCGTGCCCAGGGGGATGAAGAACATGAGGACCCTTCTTTCCTTGGGGTAGAGGGCCGGAGCGAAAAAGAGCCACAGCTGGTAAAGGATCACCGGGAAGGCCAGGGCCAGGCCGGTGATCAGGGAGATCTTCATCTGGACGAAGAACGGCTCCAGGGGAGCCATGTAGTTCAACCTATGCAGGGTCACCCGGGGGGGCTCCGGCTTCTCCAGGCCAAAGCCCTTGGCGGCCTCGGGAAACTTCCGGAGCAGAAACGTTTCCAGGGAGTAGTGCCACTCTTGGGTGATGGAGGGCTCCTGCAGGGGCCGGGTGATAAATTTTTGCACCGTGGGCACCAGGGGCCAGGCGATCCCCGTGGCGATGACCACGGCGACGATGCAAATGATCAGGCGCTTGCGCAATTCCTCCAGATGTTCCAGGAAGGGCATGGTGGTCAAGGCGGCTAAATCCTCTCCTGGTTTCCCAAGCCTGGGCGGCCGGCCGTAGCCGAAGATCCGCGCTCTTGGCTGGCGCGGCTAAGGGGAGAAATCGATTCAAAACTCATATATGGTAATATTAACCCAGCGGCGGGGCCATGGCAATCAGCTAAGGGGTACCTTACCACCGGGCGAAAAGCCTGCCAGGGCGGAAGAACATGGAAGGAGAATGGGAAACGCCGGGGCTGCAAATGGTCAGGGCTGCTTACCGGGAGGGGCCCCGGCGATGAGCTCCGATATCGTGACCATGCGGTAGCCGGCCGCCTTCAGGGCCGGCAGGATTACCTTCAGGGCCTCTACCGTGGGAGTCCGGTTGGCCCGTTCGTGTTCATCGCTATCATGAAAGATGATAATGGCCCCGGGACGCACCCGGTCCAGGACGTTGTGGACGATGGCCTCCGCCGGCAGGCCCTTCCAGTCGCCGGAGTCGATGCCCCACAGCACTAACCGCCGGTGGGTATGGTCCAGGTAGGCCACCAGCCGCTGGTTATAATCGCTGAAAGGGGGGCGAAAGAGGAGATCGGCCGGGTGATAACCCAATAGATCCAGGTCCACCTGGGTGCGCTCCAGCTCCCGTTCCTGGGTAGGCATGTCGCACTTGGGGAAGCGGGGATGATCGAAGCTGTGGTTGCCCACTTCCTCGCCATCCCGGATCTCGGCCCGCACCAGTCCGGGATATTCTTCCAAGTGGTCTCCCAGGACGAAGAAAGTCGCATGGGCCCCATATTGGCTCAGCAGACCCAGGATTTGCCTGGTGGCGCGGGGCGAAGGGCCATCATCGAAGGTGAGGGCCACCTGCCTCACCCGGGGAGGCCCGCCCCAGACAATTACCGTCTCCGCCGCCGGGGCCGGCAAGGGCCGGGCGGCCGGCAGCAGCAGGGCCAGCAACAGGCAACCAGCAACGGCCAGGAAAGATTTTTTCAACCGCATCCCATGCAATTTACTCTCACCAATCTCCGAGATTTCCTCGCATTCTTACGCAACTTATACCAAAAATCGTAACAAAAAGGGAATCATTTGCATGAAATTTGTTGCCACTATACCACATTTTGGTAGCTGTCAGCTAGCAGCTTAATACTTGGTGCGAAACTTGACTAAATAACTTAAAAACCGAAAACCGAAAACCGAAAACCGAAAAGCTGATAGCTGACAGCTAATATTCAAATGATCCTGGGCTCCCGGGGGCTGCGGGTGAGCCACTCCACTCCCGAGGGGGTGATCACCCCGGTGTCCTCCAGGCCCACCATGCCGATCTCCGGCAGAAAGAATTTGGGCTCGAAGGCCAGCACCATGTTCTCCGCCAGGGGAAAAGGGAAGCGGGCGCTGAGAAAGGGGAATTCGTCCAGTTCCAGCCCCACCCCGTGGGCCAGGAAGCCCACCCGGTCCGGCCCCCGCCCCATAAAATAATCTTGTAACCCCCGGGCCCGCACCAGGTCCCAGAGGCGGTGAAAGAGTTTCCCGGGCGCCACCCCTGGCCGGGCCTCTTGCTGCATGACATCGTAGATCTCCCGGACCGCTTGCCAGGCCTCCCAGGCCCGTTCCGGCAGCGACCCCAGGGCGTACATCCGGGTCATGTCCACCACGTAACCGTTGACGCAGGCCACCAGGTCAACGCTGATAGGCTCAGCCACGGCCAGCTTCTTCAACGACGGCCCCTGGGGAAAGGCGGTACTGAGCCCGAGGCCGCCGCTGGGGGTGTCGATATAGGAGGCCGCCAGCCCCGCTATCCCGGAGAGCACGTGTCCATAAAAGATCTCCAGGTCCCAGTTGCGCACCCGGACAAATCCTTGATGGCCCAGGAGCCGGAGACGGTACTCCAGGGCAGCGGAGAGCTCCAGTTCGGAGATCCCGGGCTGGAGCAACTCTGGCACCTGTCCGTGGACCCGATCCAGGATGGCCGCGGCTCGGCGCAGTTGCTCAATCTCGTACGGGCTCTTGACCATCCGCTGCCGCCGGATCAGGGGGGAGAGATCCAGGATGGGTTGCTGGGGGAACAGGCGCTCCCGGATCCTTTGATAAAACCCGGCAGGCATGACGTCTATCTCCAGGCCCAGGGCTCCCCGGGGCCTGAGTCCAGAGCGCTCCAGTATCTCCGGGAGTTCCTGTAGATCCTGGTAGAAAACTCGGGGCCAGGGAGAGGGGATCGAGGCGTCCCTGCCGCGGGGCCGGCGCACCAAAAGCAAGGGGCTGCCTTGGGGGGCCATCGCCAGGAAGCCGTCCACCAGGGCCCCGGCATAGTAGAAGAGATCGGCCCTCTGGCGCACCAGGGCCAGGTCGATATTCTCCTCGGCCAGGGCCCTTTGCAGGGCCGCGGCCCGGGAGCTGAGCTCGGTAACCGGCAGCGGCTCCATCAATGCTCCGGCTGGTAAAGCACCACCTGGAGATCCCTGGGCCCCTGGGCCCCCAGGACCAGGACCTTTTCGATGTCGGCGCTGCGGCTGGGGCCGGTGAGCCAGCTAATCATGCCCGGGGCCTGCCGGGCCACCAGGTCCAGGGCCTGGGCCAGGCTAAGGCCGGCCGCCTCCTGGGGGATGATGACCACCAGTCGCCGCACCCGGAAGGAGATGGCCGCAGCCGGGCCGGAGGCGGCCTCAATGAGGACGCTGCCGGTCTCGGGGATAGCCCCCAGGCCCACGATGACTGCGGTCTGGCCCGGTGGGGCCCAGCGGCGCTTAGCCAGGTGCGGCGACAACCCCAGCCGTCTCAGCTCCCGGGCGGCTCGCGAGAGCCAGGGATGGTCCTGAAACCACAAGGGTTCTGGCAACTGCGCCAGCAGCCGGGCCAGTTGGGCCGCTCCCCGGACCCGCTGGCAGGTGGCCCCCACCTCCTCCAGGCGAGCCGCCAGGGTGGGCGGGTCCATAATGGCGTCGCCTTTCCCGCCCGGACCAGCGGGCCTGGCCACCTCTGTTGCCAAGGGGAAGGAGCCCCCACCGGGAGCGGCCACCGGGTCCGGGACCTGGGCGGGGCTGCCGGGGTGCGGCCCGCGCTGCCGCCTCCGCTGAAAGCTTTCCGGGGATAGCCTCAGCGCCGACCAGGGGGGCTGCTGGAGGCCAGGGACCAGGGTCTGCAAAAACCGCAGACCCGGCTCCAGGCTCCGATACAGCCGCGGACGGACCAAGGCCTGGCCGGCAAGGCCGGACAAGGCCCGCAAGGTCCGGAATCGCCGGCTGCGGGCCCGCTCCTTCAGGATGTTCTCCGCCAGCGAGATGCCAACCGGGCAGATTTCCTGGCAGGCGCCGCATTGGCTGCACAAATCGCTGAGGTCGCCCACCGGGGCCAGGTGCGGGGCCAGCAGGATGCCGATGGCCCCGGGATAGACCCGGTGGTAAAGGTGGGCGGCTCGGAGCTGAAATACGGGACAGATGTTGAGGCAGGCCCCGCAACGCAGGCAGTAAAGGGCTTCCCTGAACTCCGGGTCCCGGGCCAGGCGGCGCCGGCCGTTGTCCAGGATGATCAGGTAAAAGGTCTGGGGCCCCTCCGGCTGGAACTTGCGCCCCCGGAGAAAATGGACCAGGGCCGTGAGGCGCTGGCCGGTGGCGCTGGCCGGCAACAGCCGCAGCAAGACCTCCGCGTCACCCAGGGCCGGAATAATCTTCTCCAGCCCCATGACCGCCACCTGCACCCGCGGCAGGGTGGCGGTGAGGCGGAGGTTGCTCTCATTCTCCAGGAATACCAGGGTGCCGTCCGCGGCGGCGAAGTTGACCCCGGTGATGCCCATCCCTGCCCGCCAAAAATGGGGTTGGAGATGGCCGCAGGCCAGCCGGGTCAGGGCCTCCGGGTCCGGGGGACAGGCCACCCCCAGTCGCTCCCGGAAGAGGGCGGCGATCTGCCGGCGGTCCAGGTGCAGGGCCGGGGCGGTGAGGTGCGCCGGAGAATCGCCGGCCAACTGAACGATGAATTCCCCCAGGTCGGTCTCCCAGGTCCGGATGCCCGCCGCGGTTAGGGCTGGGGTGAGGCCGATCTCCTCGGTGGTCATGGACTTTGATTTGGTCACCATGGTGACCCGGTGCTTCCGGGCCAGACCCAGGATCAGCTCCCGGGCCTGAGCCGCATCCCGGGCCCAGAGCACCTTACCTCCCCAGGCCTGGACCTTCCGGGCCAGCCGCGGCAGCAATTCATCCAGGCGGGAGATGGCCTCGGCCTTGATCTCCCGGGCCTGGCGACGCCAGGCTTGCCAATCCGGATAGTCTTGGAGGATTCGTTCCCGGGCCATCAGAGCCCGGTGGCAGGCGGCCCTGACCACCGCCGGCGAAGCCCCGGAGACGGTCTCGCTTGGGCCGGAACTCTCGCTGGGGTTTAATGGGCTCAGAAGGCCGGCGGGGCTATCTGGAGGATTTGGTGCAGGATTCAAATTTGGCTGTCCATTCGGGAAAGGTCAGGTCTTCAGGGCTCTCCATGGCGAGGCGCAGGAATTCGTTGGTATGTTCCTGGATATAGGGGTGTTTGGCAAAATCATCGATGGCCTGGAGCATCAGCTTTTGAAAATCCGCCGGCAAGGTCGTGTCGCAGGCGATCTGATTTTTTAAATAGGCCACCAGCGTGGACAGGCTGAGCATTCTTTGTTCCACCCCGTGGCGCCGCAAGGTGTCCTTGATATCATTCCGGATCCGGTCAGTGGCCATTTCATGGAGGAAATGAAAGGGGTTGGCGCCGCTGAACAGGGAAGACCCGGCATAACACACATAGTAGAACCTCTTGCCGGTCTCCCAGACCTGCTGAATCAGTTCGTGCTTCTCAGGCGCTTGGGCCATCGAGGTCAGGGCAATATGGTAAGGCCGTAACAGGCGCGCCAGGATCAAATAGTAAAGCAACATCATGTTAATCAGGAACATGCCGAAGACGCTGATGCCCGACAAGACGGGGCGAATGGCGCTGACCCAAACGAACATCAGGTAAAAAAAGATCAGCAGCAGGATCAGGACGCGCACAATGCTGATGCCGGAAATCGCCAGGCGGGGATCTTTCCGGTGCGTTAAAAAGGCGAGCAGCAGTACCACTAAGATGCCTATTTCGATAAAGGGGCTCGCCAGGGTATTAACGAAACTTTCCAGCATGTCTTCTCCTCTTGGGTCGGCCGCCTGCTTCAGCCTTGGCGCCAGCGGAACGCCCGGGCCGCCGCCTGATAAATTTTATCACAACCATGGGTGGATTCCGAACTCATTCCCCTCCGGGCAGCTCGTACTCTTTAATCTCGGCCCGGCGGCGCTCGGCCTCCAGCCAGGAGACCAAGATCATCTGCTTCTTATCCTCCAGCAATTGGGTCTTTAGCTTTTCCCAGTTTTTCTGCAACTCCGCCTGATCGGCGGGACGCCGTTCCTTAAAGGCCAAAAGGTAATAACTTTCCTTCCAGGCAAGGGGACGGTCCGGGTAGGGGTGTTCCCGGGAGAGGAGGAAGGCGGCCCCGGTGAGGGCCTCGGCCTGGCGCTGGCCCTCAAAGCCCTCGAAACGGGTGAAAAAGCCGCTCTCTTTGACGGGCAAACCGGCCGCCACGGCCACCTGAGCCAGGGGTTCCCCTTTCCGCAGACGGGCCAACAGCCGGGTCGCCTCTTGTTCCGCGTCTTTCATGGCCCCCTGCTTCTTCACCTGCTGGACCACCTGGTCCTTGATCTGTAAGAAGGGCGGGAGGTTCTCCGCCTGATATTCCAGGAACTTCATGACCGCGAAGCCGTCGGGTAGCTCAACCACCCGGCTCACTTCCCCGGGTTTGAGCTGCAGGGCCGCCTGGTTGAAAGCGGGCGCCGGGCCCAGCCCCGGAACCTGGTCCTTTTGACTAATCAAGGGAGTTTCCTTCAGGCTGCCCCCATATTTCTTGGCCACCTCGGCGGCGGTGTCCTGCGACAGAACGGCGCGGGCCTCCTTGGCGGCCTCCTGGGCCAGGGTCTCGGCCTTCTCCTGCTTGAGGCGCTGCCTCAGCCTGGTCTCGGCCTCGGGTATCTTCTCGGTTTCCTTGACCTCCTCCATCTGGAGCAGATAGATGGCCTGGGGGGTGTCGGCCCGGTCCACTTCTCCGGGTTTAAGGCCAAAAGCTACCAGGTCCCACTGGGGGGGGTGCTGGCCCCGCTGGACCTCGGCCAAGTCCCCCCCCCGGTCCCGGCTGGCGGGGTCCTGGGAGTAGGTCTGGGCCAGCCTGGCGAAATCTTCCCCGGCCTTCAGTTTGCCAAGCAACTCCTGTGCTTGCTTTTCCAGGCGCTGCCGCGCCCCCGCGTCGGCTTTGGGCGGGATGGCCAGCACTATCTGGCGCACCCGCACCACCTTGGGGCGGAGGAATTCCGCCGGGTGCTCCTTGATGAAATCTTCCACCGCGGCATCGGAGATCGTAACCCGCTCCTGGAAGTCCCGGGTGCGGAAAACGAGATAGCTCACCCGGGCCCGGGCCGGCACTCGAAACTTCTCCTGGTTGTCCTGGTAGTAGCGGGATAGCTCGGCCTCGCCGGGATGCTGGCTGGCCATGAACCTGTCCGGGGTGACCGCCAGATAACTCACCTGGACCGCCTCCTTGGCCAGGTTGTATACTTCCCGGATTTGAGCGTCGGAGATCTTGGCCAGGGAGGTCACTTCCTCGGTGATCTTCCTCAACTGGAGAGCCCGGCGTTCCTGCTCCTCAAACTCGGCGCTGGACAGTTGATTCCGGGCCAACAGTATAAAATAGAGATTTTCATCAAACTTGCCATCCCTCTGGAAAAAGGGATAGCTCTGGATCCGCTCCCGCAGTTCGGCGTCGCTCACCGTGAGCCCCTGGCGCTCCGCCGCCTGCAGGAGCAGGGCTTCAGCGAGCAGCCGGTCCCGGGCCATTTCCTTGAGACGCATGGCCTTGATCATCTCGGGGGTCAACTCGCTCCGGCTCATCTCCTGATATTGCCTGATCATTTCGTTAAGCTGCCGGGCATAAGCGGTAATCAGGATGGGCTGGCCGTTGACCACGGCTACCTCTTGTAAGGGCCCGGAGTGCAGGCCGCCATAGCCGTAGGAGAGGATAAAGACTGCGCCAATGGCAAAAACGATCAGACCGATGATCCAGTGTCTCGCATTTTTACGTAGTATATTCAGCATATTGGGTGTTTTCCTGGCTCACGCCTGACTGTAAATGAATCGATATCTCGTCCTTAAATTGGCAGGCCCTTACAAAAAAAAATTCAGGATGGCTCAGGGAGGGACCTGTTTCATCACGGCGGCCACAGGCCGCCCTAAAAAATCCCCTCTCCCTGGGCGCTCCCAGGGCGGGCTGTACCCGCCGCCCTTTGGGGCGCCATAAAATGGGGGGCCCCTCCGAAAATCTCCGCTCAGCTTACCTTAGCCTTGAATGCAATTAAAAAAAAATTCGCCGGCCACCGCTCAGTCATCTTTGGGAACCGCGCTGACCCGATTTTTTCTGCTACTCCGGTTTGGGCGCCGCCTTGGCCGGGGCCTTGCCAGGGGGGGCCTCCTTCTTCCCTTCCTTCAACCATTTCTCCCCCTCTTTGGCCTCCGGGCTCTTGGGATAGGTCTGGACCAATTTCCTTAAGGTGCTTCGGTAAGACGGGGTTTGCTGCAGATACTGGTAGGCCATGGCCTGGCGCAACATGGCGGCAGGGGCCAATATGCTTTTGGGAGACTGGCTGGCCAGTTTATTGAATTCCACCGCGGCCTCCTGGTATTTGCCCTCCTGGAAAAAACTGTCGGCCAGCTGATAACGGGCTTCGGAGGCTTTGGGGCCTTTGGGTTGTTCTTTCAGATACTGGAAGAATTTGGCGCGCGCCTGGGGGTACTTTTTCCCCTGGTAGAGATGCAGGCCCTCGTTGTAGAGCTTATCCGCAGCGGTGGCCGGGGCCGCCGCCGGGCGCTCCCTGGTCTTGGCCGCGGCGCCAGCCGGGGCAGGCTGCCGGGCTTCGAGCTCCGCCAGCCTGGTCTCCAACTGCTGCACCCGGACCTCCAAACCCTGGACCTGCTGCGGCAGATCCGGTTTGCGGGCCGGCGTCTCGACCGCCGGGGCGGGCTGAGCCGCCGGGGCGTTGCCCCCTGCCGGAGTGGCGGCGGCGGGTTTGCCAACGGATGGCAGATAGGCGTAAGTCTCGGAACAGCTCGCCAGAAACAAGACAGACAGGCCCACCGCCAGATACCGGATACCCAGGGTTACCCTCATGTTTTTCCCTCCCTGGGGGATTAAAACTTACCCCCTCCAGATTTCCAAGTCAACAAGGAAGCGCCGTCAGAGACCAGCCAAATGAGCCAAATATCCAAATGTTTCATATTATTATCTTTGAAGGGGACTTGTCAAGGAAGGTCTTCGGGCGGGCTGGCAAAAACTTCCCCCAGGGAGAGATGGACTTGGGACCTCTGAAAAAACAGCAAATTTTCCCCTGCATTTCCGGGAAAGCCGCGTTGTGGTGGAGAGCCGGCGCCTCGCCTGCCATATCCACCGCGGGCGGCTATTCTGCATGTTTTTTTCAGAGGTCTCATCTTGTCAAAAAGCAATTTTTTCATTATAAATTAGATGGGAAACCTGGGCGGTTAACTCAGCGGAAGAGTGCCATCCTCACACGGTGGAAGTCGCAGGTTCAAATCCTGCACCGCCTACCAGTAAATTCAGGGGGTTACGGTTCAAAGCCGCAACCCCTTTCCATTCCCGACTCATTTTGTTGCCCATCTTTGGAAAAAGCTTGCAGGGTCTTTTACTCCCTGACTCATAGCAAAAACCTTGCCGGACCCTACTGCCAGAAAACAATCCTGCCGCTTTTCCGGAGGCGTCTCTGGAGACTTGGCAGGGCGCTGTTCCCCGGGATCGCGCTTTAGGGGCGGACCCATGTGTCCGCCCCAGGGCGCGGCGAACCGGATAACCGCTGAGAAGAGACTTTGGGAGTAAGGCTCGCTCCAGATCTTTGCGAACCCGGAAAGCCTGGTTGTAGGAACCCCACCGGTCACCTGGGGCGTGCCATGCCCGCCGCCGGAGGTTCGGCGGCCACGGGCCGCCCTATAATCCGTCCTAGAGGGGACTCGCTGAGTCGCCCCGATGTAGTTCTCACTCACCACCCCCAAAAAAGGCGCGCGAGGCGCGCCCTACGTCTGGCCAATAGCTTTAAGAGACCACGCGGCGTCCTCCCGCTTTGATCGTCACTTCCACCTTTAACCCGAAATGGGTGCCCTCAAGCTAGAAATTAAGGTCGTTATCTGTGCATGGTTGCCCATTTCGAGGATGGCTCTCGATCTTTGGCAGATTGACAATTGCATATTTAAAATAATATATTATTTAAAATGATAGATGACTGGTTGGTTATGGACCGGATCGCCATCCCTTCTTTGGTCAAGCGCCTGCGGCAGCGGCTGGGACTGACCCAGGAGCAGTTGGCCCATGAGGTGGGGGTTACCTTCAGCACCGTCAATCAATGGGAAAATGGCCGGCGAAGGCCCCAACCCTTTCTCGTGAGACGGCTCTTGGAGATGGAGGCCGGGCTTAACCTGCTTCCAGGGCGGTCTGAGGCCGCCACCTACCGGGCGGCCCCGCGGGTTGCCTCTACCGGAGAAAAGGTCCCGGCCGGCCATCTGACCAGGAGCGCGGCCCAGGACTTCCAGCGAAGGTGGCAGCAGGTCAACGCCGCCGAATGGGAGGAACTCAGTTTCACCCCGGTGGCCCACAAGTTTCGCCAATTGGCGGCGCTGCTGGCGTCTGCGGGGACCCTGGGCTGGACCGCCGCCCCGGCGGCGGCGGAAGAGGACCGGGTCCGGCTGCGCTGGGCCCGGCTGCGTGGGCTGCAGCATGCCTGAACCCCGAGAGCTGGCGCCCCTGCTCACGATTTTACGCCACCTGGTGGCCTGGCTCCAGGCCGGGAAGGTTCAGGGAGTGGTGATCGGCGGAGTGGCCGCCTCCCTTTGGGGACGGCCCAGGCTGACCCGGGACGTCGACGTCCTGGTGCTGCTGGAGGAAGGCCGCTGGGGTGAGTTTCTGGCCGCGGGGGCAGGGCACGGCTTCCTGCCCCGCCGGGCCGACGCCCTGGCCTTCGCCCGGGAGACCCGGGTCCTGCTGGTGCGTCACGGGGAAAGCGGCATCGATCTCGACCTGGTTTTCGGGTCCCTGCCTTTTGAAAAAGAAGCGGCCATCCGGGCAAAATGGGTGGATCTGGGCGGGGTGGCCATCCCCCTATCTTCACCGGAAGATTTAATCATCATGAAGGCGGTGGCCCACCGGCCCCGGGACCTGGAGGATATCGCCGCCATCCTGGCGGCGCAGCCGGGGCTGAATGTGAGAAGGGTGCGGCGCTGGCTGCGGGAATTCTCGGGTGCTCTGGAAATGCCGGAAATCCTCAATGACCTGGAAGCCTTGCTGTCTCAAAGGCGAAAACGACCAAGAACCAGGCCCAGGTGAGGATCGTTTGGGGGAGAGGGGATTTAGTTGCATCGGTATAATATGTTGATATCGCTGAAATTATAATGGTCTAGAGTTTAACTGCGAGATAGTGTAATCTTCTCCATGAAATTTTGTTGCCGGACACTACTGGGATTTAGGGGGATTCCAAAAGCTTCTCAGCGAAAACCGAAAACCGAAAACCGGTCAGAAGGTGCTGCGGGTACCCGAACTGGCTGGTGGTGGGGGCTTAATTTGACGTCAAGCACTGCCTCTGATAAATTTTAAAGATAGCCAGATAATTTGTCTGGAAGGGAAGACCATGGGGCACAGATTTTGGCTGTTGCTGTTGTCGTTGTTAATCCTGGTCCTCAGCCCCCTGGCGGGGGTGGGGGCCGAGAGCCCGGAAGCGGTGATGAAACAGGTCCAGGCCCGTTACGACAAGACCGGGGTCTTTCAGGCCCGCTTTCAGCAGGAGTCCCACCTTACGGCGATGCAGCAGACCGACAGCGCCGCGGGCTGGGTCTATTTTCAGAAGCCTTCCCGCATGCTCTGGAAGTACGAATTGCCCGCGGAACAGAAGAAGGAAGTAGTCTCCGACGGCCGCCTGGTGTGGATGTACATGCCCCAGGACCACCTGGTCATGGTCTATAAACTGAACCAGGTGCTGCGCTCTGATCTGGTGATGCGTTTCTTCTCTGGCATCGGCCAGTTCCAGAAGGACTTCAACGTCTCCTGGAAACAACCGCCCAAGGAGGGGGAGAGCCTGGTCATCGACCTCTTCCCCAAGAAGGAACAGCCGGAATTGAAACGCCTCACCCTGACCATCAACCCCCGCACCTTCCTGGTGGACCGCCTGGAGTTTGCCAACGCCCTGGGCGAAGAGACCCGCTTTGTCTTCAGCCAGATGAATTTGGATGTGAAGCTGGGGCCCGATTTTTTCACCTTTACGCCGCCGCCGGGAGTCCAGGTGGTGCGGGAGACGCCGGCGTCCTAGCCGGCCACCTTCGCGGCGAGGGGCTCGAGGGGCTCGTTAAAAGTACAGACTTTGGCGCCGGACCATGGAATTCACCCGCCAGCAGCAGGAAATTAGAGAGTGGCTTAAGCGCCGCCGGGCCATCATGCTGGCCCACAATTACCAGCCGGCCCCCATCCAGGATGTGGCCGACCTGGTGGGCGATTCCTTGGAGCTGTCCCTGGCCGCGGCCAAGACCGGCGCCGAGGTCATTGTCTTCTGCGGGGTTCACTTCATGGCGGAGACCGCCGCCATCCTCTGCCCCGACAAGACCGTGCTCCTGCCCCGCCTGGACCTGGGCTGCTGTCTGGCCGAGTCAGTCACGGTGGACAAACTCACGGCGCGCAAAGAGGAATTGCCCGGGGTCCCGGTAGTCACCTATGTCAACTCTACCGCCGCGGTGAAGGCGGAAAGCGACATCTGTTGCACCTCCGCCAATGCCGTCAGGGTTGTCAATTCCTTGAATGCGCCCCGGGTCCTGATGCTGCCGGACCAAAACCTGGGCCTCTATGTGGCCCGGCACACCCAAAAATCCGTAGAGATCATCACCTGGGAGGGATGGTGCAATGTCCATGACGGGCTCAGCGCCGAGGAGGTGCTGCAATGCCGGGCAGCCCATCCCCAGGCGGTCTTCCTGGCCCACCCCGAGTGCAACCCCGAGGTCCTGGATCAGGCCGACGCCATCCGCAGCACCAGCGGCATGCTCCAATATGTGCACGCAGCCGCGGCCCAGGAGTTCATCATCGGCACGGAAACCGGCATTCTGCACCGCATGCATAAGGAAAATCCAGGCAAGCTCTTTTACTCCCCGTCCCGCCGCCTCATCTGCCGGCCCATGAAGCGCATCACCCTGGGCGATGTACTGGCGGCCCTCAAGGAAAACCGCCATCAGGTAACGGTGCCCGCCCAGACCCGGGAGCGGGCCCTGCAGGCAGTGGCGCGTATGCTGGCGGTACCCCGGGATTGAGGATGTCTGGGCCGCCCTCAGGCAGGCCTGGGAGCCGGTAGGCTTCTAACCCCGCGAGGCCACCGCCCGGGCGGCGATTATGCCGCTGGCGGAGGCCTGGATCAGGCCGCGGGTGATGCCGGCGCCATCCCCGATGATGAACAGATTGCCGATGGGGGTCTCCAACTCCGGGCTCAATTTCAGGCGATGGGAATAGAACTTCACCTCCACCCCGTAGAGCAGGGTATGGCGGTGGTTAATTCCTGGGGCCAGGGCATCCAGGGCCTCTAACATTTCCAGAATGTCTTTCAGGTAACGGTAAGGGAGGACGAAGCTGAGATCCCCGGGGGTGGCGCTCTTGAGGGTGGGCCGGGTGAGGCAACGATCAAGGCGGGCGGGGTTAGTGCGTCGGCCAACCTTAAGGTCGCCCAGCCGCTGGACCAGGGCTCCCCGGCCCAAGAGATTGGCCAGGCGGGCGATATATTGCCCGTAGCTGATGGGATCGTTAAAGGGCTCGGTGAAAGTGGAACTCACCAGAATGGCGAAATTACTGTTTTCCGTTTTCCGGGAAGTATAGCTGTGGCCATTGACGGTGACCAGGCCATCCATTTCTTCTAAAACGACCTCGCCGTAAGGGTTCATGCAAAAGGTGCGCACCTTGTCGTCAAAGGTGCGGGAGTAGTAAATCAATTTGGCTTCATAAGCCGGTTCGGTAAGGGGCGCCAGCACCGGGGCCGGGACTTCCACCCGCACCCCGATATCCACCGGGCTGGGGATAGAGGGAATCGCCAGGCGGCGGGCCTCTTCCCGCATCCAGGCGGCCCCGGACCGTCCAGGCGCGGCAATCACATAACGAGCCCCCACCACCTCCTGGTTGTCCAGGGCTACCCCAATGACTACCCCATCCTTGGCCATGATGCGCTGGGCCCGGCAGTGAGTGCGGATCTCCACCCGGTCGCGCAAACGTTCTCTCAAGCGGCTCAGAATTTCCCGGCAATTTTCCGTGCCGATATGGCGCAGGCGGGTGGGGATAAAGATCATCCCGGCGTGCCGGGCCTCGGTCTTAAGAAGTTCGAGGGTATCCGCATCCCCCCCATGGGTTTCCGCGGATGCTCCCAATGATCGATAAAGATTATCCACTTCCTCGATTAAGGCCGTTAAGTCATCCAGGGATAACAGGTCGCTTAAGAAACCGCCCACCTCGGGGGAAAGGATGAGTTTGCCGTCGCTGAAGGCTCCTGCCCCGCCCCAACCGCAGAGGAGACCGCCCGGGGTATCCCGCTGACGCTCCCCCAGGTCCGGACCTTGTTCCACCAAGAGGACCTTTCCCGCACCTAAGTTCTCCAGGCTGAGGGCGGCAAATAACCCCGCCGGCCCGGCTCCAATAATGACTGCTTCATAAGTGGACATGGTGACCCCGAAGGCGCCGGAATTTCCAGCCGCCAGGTTCTCTATTCCGCAGATGACGCCAGAGCAGCCTTTCCGTAATGGTCATTCGCTTCCGCAAGGCCCCGGCGCAAGGCCCGGTCATGAGCCACTCCTCACCCCAGCCTCTCCCCGGTCCAAACAAGGGGGAGAGGGAGAAGAAAAATGGTGGGCAGTGCCCGCCCTTCATGAACCTGCACAGGCGATCAGCCTGTGGCATCGGAAATGGCGCCGGCCACAGGCCGCCCTCTAGGGCCCCTGAAGGAACACGGACTGGACACGATAGTTTAACAGAAAAACAGAAAACCGGGATTAAATGATTTTATCGAAATACTTGGACTTTTCCTGCAAACATGGGTATTCAAACAACTTATGACGGGCGCCATCCTGGTTCTCGGTTTACCCGGTCGTTCCCCCAGGGTTGCGAAAATGATTCGAAAGGCGTAAATTCAGGAAAATTTATTCCGGAAAAGCATTTGGTAAAGAGATAGGCTAAACTTGCCAAAGTAAGCGCCGGATTGCCGCGGCCGCCGGGTTTTAAAACCCAGAGCCTTCCTCCGTGGGGCGGGCTGCCAAATCCCTTTTTCGACAGCCTGATAGTTCTCGCCATTCAGTCCGGTGCGGTTCATCAAGGCTGTGTTGCAGTGGGGCTATACTTATGAAATTTTTACCACTTAACCCTGCCCCGGGGGAGCGGATTCCTGCCGTGGCCTGGGTCCGGCGCCGGTGGCTCTGGTTGCTGGCGGCCGCTATCTTGGGGATCCTGGTCTACGCCTATTTTTCCAAGTCGGGCAAGTCCACCGCGCCAGGGGCGGCCGTCACGCCGCCGGTGGCGGTGACTACGGTGGCGGCTAAAAAAGGGGACATCGCCATCTATCTCAGCGGGTTGGGCACCGTCACCCCGATAGCCACCGTCACCATCCACACCCGGGTGAACGGAGAGCTGATGAAGGTTGGCTACAAGGAGGGCCAGATCGTCCCCAAAGGTTATCTCCTGGCGGTAGTCGACCCGCGGCCCTATGAGGCGGCGTTGCTCCAGGCTCAGGGGCAGCTGGCCCGCGATCAGGCCCTGCTGGAGAACGCCAGGCTGGACGTGAAGCGCTACCGGACCCTGACCGAGCAGGATTCCATCGCCAAACAAATATATGATACCCAAAAGTCCCTGGTGCATCAGGATGAAGGGATAGTCAAGTTAGACCAGGGAAACCTCGACAGCGCCAAAGTAAACGTCATTTACACGCACATCACCGCCCCTGTCAGCGGGCGCATCGGCCTGCGGTTGGTGGATCCGGGCAACATCGTCCAAACCACCGATACCACCGGGATCGCGGTCATCACCCAACTGGAACCGATGACCGTGATCTTTACCATCGCCGAAGACAGCTTGCCGCCGGTGCTGGACAAGCTCCAAGCGGGAGCGCGCCTGCCGGTGGACGTCTACAATCGCGAGCAAAGCAAAAAACTGGCCACCGGGGTTTTGCTGACGATGGACAACCAGGTCAATGTAACCAGCGGCACGGTGCAGCTCAAGGCGGAATTCCCCAACAAAGACCATGGGCTGTTCCCCAACCAGTTCGTTAATGCCCGCCTGCTTCTCAATACCCTGCAAGGCGCCACCCTGGTGCCGACGGCCGCCATCCAGACCGGCCCCACAGGGGCCTTCGTCTATTTGGTAAATGCCAATCAGACCGTGGCAGTGCGCCAGGTGAGCCTGGGGCCCAGCGAGGGGGATAATACCGCCATTGACAAGGGGCTCTCACCCGGTGAGCGGGTGGTAGTGGAAGGGATGGAGCAGCTGCGGGAGGGGAGCCGGGTGCAGGAAACGGCTCCGGCCACCGATAAGTCACAGAAGGCTCCGGCTACCGATAACTCGCAGAAGGTTCCGGCTACCGATAACTCACAGAAGGCTCCGGCCAACGATAAGTCGCAGAAGGCTCCGGCCACCGGTAACTCGCAGAAGGGCTAGTAATGAATCCGTCCCGGCTCTTCATCCTGCGCCCGGTGGCAACCACCCTGCTGATGGTGGCCATTCTGCTGGCCGGGGCGGTGGCCTACTACCAGTTGCCGGTCTCCGCCCTGCCGGAGGTGGATTATCCCACCATCCAGGTGCTCACCTTTTACCCGGGTGCCAGCCCCGACGTCATGGCCTCCTCAATCACCGCCCCTCTGGAGCGCCAGTTCGGCCAGATGCCCGGGCTGAAGCAGATGACCTCCTACAGTTCCGGAGGCGGTTCGGTCATCATCTTGCAGTTCAGTCTGAACCTGAGCCTGGACGTGGCCGAACAGGAGGTGCAGGCTGCCATTAATGCCGGGAGCTCCTTCCTGCCCACGGACCTGCCCAATCCGCCGGTCTACAACAAGGTCAATCCGGCCGACACCCCCATCCTGACCCTGGCCCTCACTTCCAAGACCATGCCCCTGGAGCAGGTGGAGGACCTGGCGGACACCCGCCTGGCCCAGAAGATTTCCCAACTGACCGGGGTAGGGCTGGTCAGTATCAGCGGCGGGCAGCGGCCGGCGGTGCGGATTCAGGCCAACCCCACGGCCTTGAGCGCTTACGGCCTGACCCTGGAGGACCTGCACACCGCCATCACCGCGGCCAACACCAACGAGGCCAAGGGCGGCTTTGATGGGCCCCGCCAATCGTCGGTCATCGGGGCGAACGACCAGCTCCTCACCAGCAAGGAGTATCTGCCGCTGGTGGTGGCCTATGTTAACGGGGCTCCGGTGAGGCTGTCCGACGTGGCCAACGCCATCGACTCGGCCGAAAACGTCAAGCAGGCGGCCTGGATGAATGACGTCCCGGCGGTGATCGTCAACATTCAACGGCAGCCGGGCTCCAATGTGATCGATGTCGTTGACCGCATAAAAAGGCTGCTGCCGCAGTTGCAGAGCACCCTGCCGACGGCGATACAAGTCTCGGTGCTGACCGACCGCACCACCACCATCCGCGGCTCGGTGGACGACGTCCAGTTCGAGCTGATGCTGGCGGTGGGCCTGGTAGTGCTGGTGATCTTTCTGTTTTTGCGCAACCTCTCGGCCACCGTGATTCCCAGCGTGGCGGTGCCCGTCTCCCTGGTGGGCACCTTCGGGATCATGTATCTGCTGGGATACAGCCTGAACAATCTCTCCCTGATGGCCCTGACCATTTCCACGGGTTTCGTGGTGGATGACGCCATCGTCATGATCGAAAACATCTCCCGCTACATCGAGCAGGGAGATCCTCCCCTGGAGGCGGCCCTCAAGGGCTCGGAGCAGATCGCCTTCACCATCCTCTCCCTGACCGTCTCGCTGATCGCGGTACTCATCCCGGTGCTGTTCATGGGCGAGGTGGTGGGCCGCATATTCCGGGAGTTTGCCATTACCCTCGGGGTGACCATTCTCATCTCGGCGGTGGTCTCCCTCACCCTGACCCCGATGATGTGCGCCCGGCTGCTGAAGCATACTCCAGAGGAGCAGCAGAGCCGGATCTTCCACGCCTCCGAGCGGATCTACCATAAGGTCATCGACTTCTACGCCGCCACCCTGCGCCGGGTGCTGCAGCACCAGACGCTGACGCTGCTGATTGCCGCCTCTACCCTGGTCATCACCGTCTTCTTGTACCTGGTGGTTCCCAAAGGCTTCTTTCCGGTGCAAGACACCGGCATCATCCAGGGCATCTCCGAGGCCCCGCAGTCGATCTCGTTTAGCGCCATGGCGGAACGCCAGCAGGCGCTGGCCAGGCTGATCCTGCAAGACCCGGCGGTGGCCAGCCTCTCCACCTTCATCGGGGTGGACGGTACCAATTACACCCTCAACAGCGGGCGGGTGCTCATCAACTTGAAGCCCTTGGCGGAACGCCGGATCAGCGCCAGCGAGGTCATCCGCCGTCTGCAGCCGCGGCTCGCCTCGCTTTCGGGCATCACCCTGTTCATGCAGCCGGTGCAAGACCTGACGGTAGAGGATCGGGTCACCCGGACCCAATACCAGTATACCCTGGAGGACCCCAACGCCCAGGAATTGGAACTCTGGGCCCCCAGGCTGGTGGAAGCCCTCGCGAAGATGCCGGAACTGCGGGACGTGAGCAGCGATCAGCAGAATCAGGGGCAGCAGGTCTCCATAGACATCGATCGCAGCACCGCGGCGCGCCTGGGCATCACCACGCAGCTCATCGATGATATCCTTTACAGCGCCTTCGGGCAGCGACAGGTGTCAACGATTTTCACTCAGGTGAACCAATACCGGGTGGTTCTGGAGGTCCAGCCCAAATTCCAGCAAAATCCCCTCAAGCTCAAGGACATCTATCTGCGCAGCACCACCGGCGGCACAGTGCCGCTGAGCGCCATTACCCGGGTGAAAGCCACCTCGGGCCCCCTGCTCCTCGACCACCAGGGGCAGTTTCCGGCGACCACCCTGTCCTTCAATCTGGCGCCGGGAGTCTCCCTGGGGCAAGCAGTCCAGGTCATGGAGGAGACCACCAAAAAGCTCAAAATGCCGGCCGCTATCGTGGGCAGCTTTCAGGGCACCGCCCAGGCCTTCCAGGATTCCCTGCAGGGCGAACCGATATTGATCCTGGCGGCCCTGCTTACGGTTTATATCGTCCTGGGGGTGCTGTACGAGAGCTATATCCACCCCATCACCATCATCTCCACCCTCCCTTCAGCCGGGGTGGGGGCCCTTCTTGCCCTGCTCCTCTTCCGCACCGATTTCAGTGTCATCGCCCTCATCGGCCTCATCCTGTTGATCGGCATCGTCAAGAAAAACGGCATCATGATGGTGGACTTTGCCCTGGACGCCGAACGCCGGGGAGGGAAGAGCCCGGAAGAGGCGATCTATCAGGCCTGTCTGTTAAGATTCCGCCCCATCATGATGACCACCATGGCCGCCCTGTTGGGGGCGCTGCCCCTGGCCATCGGAACCGGATTGGGTTCCGAACTGCGCCACCCCCTGGGCATCTCCATCGTCGGCGGGCTGATCATCAGCCAGGTCCTCACCCTCTACACCACTCCGGTCATTTATCTCTGGTTCGATAGGCTGGCAATGCGCCTGGGTAGGAAGCGACCCGAAGAGCCGCCTCCTGGGGCCGATCTTACGGAACCGGTATGAACCTCTCGGCCATCTTCATCAAAAGGCCGGTGGCCACGACGCTGCTCACCTTGGGCATGGCCCTGGCCGGTTTCCTGGCTGTTCGCCAACTGCCCGTCTCCCCCCTGCCGGCGGTGGACTTTCCCACCATCTCGGTGAGCGCGTCGCTGCCGGGGGCGGACCCCGAGACCATGGCGACCTCGGTGGCGGCGCCCCTGGAACGGCAATTTGGGCGGATTGCCGGGGTGACCGAGATGACCTCGTCCAGTACCCGGGGGTCCACCAGCCTCGTCTTGCAGTTTGATTTGAGCCGGGACATCAACGGGGCCGCCCGGGATGTCCAGGCCGCCATCAATGCAGCCCGCAGCTACCTGCCCATCAATTTGCCCAGCAATCCCACCTACCGCAAAGTCAACCCGTCCGACGCCCCGATTCTCATCCTGGCCCTCACCTCCGACACCGCCAACAAGGCCGCCATGTATGATGTAGGCTCCACCATTATCGCGCAAAAACTCTCCCAGTTGGAAGGGGTAGGCACGGTCTTCGTGGGGGGTGGTTCGCTGCCGGCGGTGCGGGTGGAGTTGAACCCCACGGCGCTGAATAAATACGGGGTCAGCCTGGAGGCCGTCCGCAGTGTCCTGAGCAGCACCATCGCCAACCGGCCCAAGGGACAACTGGCGGATGCCAGCCAAAACCGGGAGATCATCACCAACGACCAACTCTTCAAGGCCGCCGACTACCGCGATCTCATCGTGGCCTTCCAAGGCGAGGCGCCGATACACCTGGTGGATGTGGGCGTGGTCCAGGATTCCCAGGAGGACCTGCGCGTCCAGGGGCTCGTCAACGGTAAGGCCTGCGTGATGGTGGTTATCTTCAGGTCGCCGGGGGCCAACATCATCGATACGGTGGACCGCATCACCGACCTGCTGCCGCAGCTGGCGGCCGAAATTCCCCAGGACATCGACGTCAAGGTGGTGGTGGACCGCAGCCCGTCGATCCGCGGTTCGCTGCAGGACGTGGAGCGCACCCTGGTGATCTCAGGCATCCTGGTAATCCTGGTGGTGTTCGCCTTCCTACGGAGTGTGCGGGGCACCCTCATCCCGGGGGTTGCGGTTGTGGTTTCCATCATCAGCACCTTCGGGGTGATGTACCTGCTCGGCTATAGTCTGGACAATCTCTCCCTCATGGCCCTCACCATCGCCACCGGCTTTGTGGTAGATGACGCCATTGTGGTGCTGGAAAACATCACCCGTCATCTCGAAAAGGGAGCGTCTCCTCTGGAGGCGGCGTTCCTGGGATCCCGGGAAATCGCCTTCACCATTCTCTCCATGAGCATCTCCCTGGTGGCGGTCTTCATTCCCCTGCTGTTGATGGGGGGCATGGTAGGCCGGCTGTTTCGCGAGTTCGCGGTTACCTTATCCACCGCCATCCTGCTCTCCATGGTGCTGTCCCTGACCACCACCCCGATGATGTGCGCCACCCTCCTCAGGCAGGGGAAGGGGGAAACTCACGGAGCCGCCTTCCGGGCCAGCGAGCGGGTCTTCTTATGGATGCACCACACCTACGAGGTCACCCTCGGCTGGGGTTTGAGGCACCCTCGCTTTATGCTCTCGCTGACGGTGCTGACGTTGGTGGTTAGTATCGGCCTATTCTTTTACATTCCCAAGGGTTTTTTCCCCGAACAGGACATCGGCCGCCTCACCGGATCCATTCAGGCGGCGCAGGACATCTCGTTTCAGGCCATGAAGAAGAAATTGTCGGAAGTGAGCGACATCATCCGGAAGGACCCGGATGTGACGGACGTGGTGGTCTTCACCGGCGGCGGCGGCGGCGGCTCCACCACCAATATAGGACGCATGTTCGTTTCCTTGAAGCCCTTCGCGGAGCGGCGGAGCAGCGCCCGCCGGGTGATGGCCAGGTTACGCCCGCAACTGGCCCAGGTGGCGGGGGCCTCCACCTATCTACAGGCGGTTCAGGACTTGCGGATCGGCGGTTATACCAGCGGCGCCCTCTATCAGTTTAACCTCCGGTCAGACAACCTGCAGGATCTAAATTCCTGGGGCCCCCGGGTCTTCCAGAAACTCCGCACCTTACCCCAACTGGTTGACGTGAACAGCGATCAACAAGATAAAGGATTGCAAGCCACCCTGGCAATCGACCGCGACACCGCCTCGCGGCTCGGCATCTCCGCCATGCTTCTCGACAACACCCTGTACGACGCCTTCGGCCAGCGCCAGGTTGCCATCCTCTACACCCCACTGAACCAGTACCACGTGGTGATGGAGGTGGCCCCCCCCTATTGGCAGCGCCCGGAAATACTGCGAGACATCTTTATGTACTCCACCAGCGGTGTCGCGGTGCCCCAGAGCACCTTCTCCCCAAAGCTTGGCGGAATTCAGGAACCGTATGTCCCTACCAGCGGCGTCGAGGTGCCCCTGAGCGCCTTCACCACTTACCAGATGACCTCCACCTCTCTGGCGGTGAACCACCTGGGACAGTTTCCGATGGTCACCATTTCCTTCAATCTGCCGGCGCGGACCTCCCTCGGGGATGCGGTGGCGGCCGTCGAAGCGGCTACCGGGAAGATGCGCCTGCCGGCCAGCATCCAAGGAAGCTTTCTGGGGACGGCCCAGGCCTTCCAGGCCTCCCTGGCTAACCAGCCGTTTTTGATCCTGGCGGCGCTGTTATCGGTTTATATCGTCCTGGGGGTGTTGTACGAGAGCTACGTCCACCCCATCACTATCCTCTCCACCCTCCCTTCGGCCGGGGTGGGAGCGCTCTTCGCCCTGCTGCTCACCCGCACGGACTTGAGCCTCATTGCCTTAATCGGCATCTTCCTGCTTATCGGCCTGGTCAAGAAAAACGGCATTATGATGGTGGATTTTGCCCTGGAGGCGGAGCGCCAGGAGGGGAAGAGTTCTCAAGAGGCCATCTATGAAGCATGTCTCCTGCGATTCCGCCCGATTATGATGACCACCATGGCCGCGCTGCTGGGGGCGCTGCCCCTGGCGCTGGGAACCGGGGTGGGCTCCGAGCTGCGCCGCCCTCTGGGGATCGCCATCGTTGGCGGGCTGATCTTCAGTCAGATGCTCACCCTTTATACCACCCCGGTGATCTATCTTTATCTGGACCGCTTCAGGCTCTGGTTTAATCGCCGGCGCCGCGGGCGGACGCAAAAATAGGCGAAAGAGGAAACGAGCTATGTGGCTGCGCTTCAAGACATTTTTAGGATTATCCCCGGGGCCGGGCCGGCTTAGCCCGGTAATGATTGCCGGGATGTTGCTGCTCTTGTCCGGCTGCACGGTGGGTCCGAATTATGTGAGACCGCCCACCGCGGCGCCCGAGGCCTACAAGGAAACGCCAGGCTGGAAGGTGGCCCAGCCCCGGGATGAGCTGCCCCGGGGAGCCTGGTGGGAGATCTATAATGATCCCAAGTTGAACGCCCTGGAAGAACAGGTCGACATCAACAACCAGAACATCGCCGTGGCGGAGGCGCAGTTCCGCCAGGCCCTGGCGCTGGTGCAGGAGGCCCGGGCCGCCTATTTTCCCACGGTCACCGGAGGGTCGTCCTGGACCCGCACTCAAATTTCGGGGACTATCATCAGCTCTTCCGGCGGAGGCTCCGGCTCGGGAGGAGGCTCCGACCCGGCGGGAACCTCCGGTAAGAAAGCCAGCAAAGTATCGCCGGGACCTCCTGCCATATCGGACTTCCTGTTGACCTCCGACCTCACCTGGGAGCCTGACCTCTGGGGCAAGGTGCGCCGCCAAGTGGAATCAAGCCGGGCCAGCGCCCAGGCCAGCGCCGCCGACCTGGAGGGGGTTCGCTTGAGCGCCCGGGCCACCCTGGCCCAGAGCTATTTTCAGTTGCGCACCGTGGACGACCTGAAACGTCTCCTGAACGATACAGCCGCCGATTATCAAAAGATCCTGGTGTTTACCAAGAACCAGTATGCCCAAGGGGTGTCTTCCCTGGGGGACGTGGCGCTGGCGGAAGCCCAGCTCAAGTCCACCCAGGCCCAGGCGATAGACCTGGGGGTGCAGCGGGCCCAACTGGAACACGCCATTGCCTTGCTCATCGGAAAGTCGCCCTCCGTCTTTGCCATACCGGAAGCCCGGCAAACCCTGAAGGTCCCGGAAGTACCCTTCGGGGTGCCCTCGGAACTACTTGAGCGCCGCCCCGACATCGCCGCCGCCGAGAGGAATATGGCCGCGGCCAACGCCCAAATCGGGGTGGCCCTGTCGGCCTATTACCCCACCATAACCCTGAGCGCCTCGGGAGGATTTGAAACCTCCAGCCTGGCGAAGTGGCTCACCTGGCCCAGCCGCATATGGTCCCTGGGGGCGGCAGCCTCGGAGACCTTGATCGACTTCGGCCTGCGGGGCGCTCAGACCGAGGCGGCGCGAGCCGCCTACGCGGCCTCCGTGGCCACCTATCGGCAGACGGTGCTTACCGGCTTTCAGCAAGTGGAAGACAATCTGGCGGCGCTGGGCATCCTGAAATCAGAGGGCCAGGTGCAAGATGAGGCGGTCCAGGCCTCCAGGAAATCGCTGGCGGTGAGCACCAACCAGTATAAGGCCGGGATCCTCAACCGTATCGCCCTCCTGGTGGTGGAAACCCAGACACTGGCCAACGAAAGGACCGCCATCACCATTCTGGGCAACCGGATGAGCGCCAATGTGCTCCTCATCGAGGCCCTGGGCGGGGGCTGGGAATCCTCCGATTTGCCTCCGGTGGGCCAGGGGCCGCCCACCTCGCCTCCGGGCGAGGGGCGGCTCGCCGCCACCAACCCGACCCGGTTACCGGACTGAACCTGTCTGAGGGAAGCGGTGGCGCAGCTTATACCGGATTTATCCCCTGAGCCGTCTGGATGGGATCGATTGCAACCTGGCGGTAATTCCGGAGGACTTCAAAGTTGAACGGCAAGGCCGATCGCTGACTCAGTAAAGGAGATATGGGGCGCGCCGGCGGCTGAAGGCTGCCAACCCGGGCTGCCAGCGGCGCTGAATCTCCCGGGGATCATCGCCGCGCTTGAGGGCCTGGAGGACCTGGCGGGAACCCACCATGGACAGAGTCAGGTCCAACTGAAACTCCCCCGGATAAAGGCGGTACAAGGCGGAAGCGATCTCCACGCCCAGGTCAGGCGCATCCAGGGCCTGCCGATCCACCAGGCGCAGCCGCACCCCCTGGCATCTCTGCCCCCGGTAGGGACTGGCATTGGGCACGAAGGCCACGGGCTCGAAGGCAATCCCCGGAAGCTGCCGCCCGTTCAGATAGCGGGCCAGCCGGTCGCCGGCAACCCAGGGGGCGCCGATGACTTCGAAGGGGGTGGCGGTGCCCCGACCGACGCTGACGTTGGCGGACTCCACCAGGCCCACCCCGGAGTAAAGGATCGCCTGGGTTAGAGAGCGCAGATTGGGCGAAGGCGAGACCCAGGGCAGGCCGGTTTCGTCGAACCAGGCCTCCCGGTGATATCCCTGCATGGGCACCACGTGCAATTTGGCGCCGATGCCCCGCTCCCCGTTAAAGAGCCGGGCCAACTCCCCGGGGGTCATGCCGTAACGCACCGGCAAGGAGCAATAGCCGATGAAGGAGCACAAGCCGGGGTCCAGCAGGGGACCTTGCACCACCGCGGCGCTGATGGGGTCGGGCCGGTCCAGCACATAGAAGTCCAGACCCGCGGCCGCGGCAGCCTCCATGGCATAGGCCATGGTGGTGATGTAGGTATAATAGCGGGCCCCCACGTCCTGGATATCGTAGACCAGGGCGTCAAGGCCGCGCAGCATCCGGGCGGTGGGTCGTTTCACCTCGCCGTACAGGCTATAGACGGGCAGGCCGCTGGCCGGATCCCGGCCGGAGGGGACTTGTTCGTCCAGCGAGCCGGACAGGCCGTGCTCGGGGCTGAAAATCGCCCGCACCCGGACGCCGGGGGCCTGAAGCAAACGGCTCAGGGTGGAGCGCCCGGCGCCATCGACCCCGGTGTGATTGGTGATCACCCCGACGTTCTTGCCCACCAGGGGGGCGAAACCGGAGGCCGCCAAGACCTCGACCCCCGGCCGCACCCGGTCCGGTCCGTCCGCCTGGCCATGGCCGCCCATCCTCATGCCATCCAGGGCTGCCGCTACCGCCGGGGGGCCCATGGGCACCGCCGCGGCCACCACCGCGGCGATCTTGGCCCGCAGGGCCTTGACCTCTCCTTTGCCGCCGGGATGCAGGCGGTTGGTAAGGATAATCAGGTAGGTCCGGGAGCGGGGATCGACCCAGATGGAGGTGCCGGTATAGCCGGTGTGCCCAAAGGAACCGGCAGGAAAGGCGGCGTTAAAGATCCTGCTATAAGGGGAGCGGATATCCCAGCCGAGCCCGCGGCGGGTGGAATTTCCCGGGAGGGACTGGGGATGCTGCATGGCCGCCACCGCCTCCTTGCTGAGAATCCGGTGGTCCCGGCTCTGGCCGCCGTCCAGGAGCATCTGTACGAAGACGGCCAGGTCATCGGCGGTGGAGAAGACCCCGGCATCCCCGGCCACCCCGCCCATCCGATAAGCGGTGGGGTCTTGCACTTCACCCCAGCGCAGGCAGCCGGATTGCACGTCGCAGGGGGCAATCCGCTCTTGCAGGCCCTGCCGCGGCCGGAAGGAGGTGTCCTTGAGGCCCAGGGGCCCAAAGATCTTTTGGGCGCAGTATTCATTCAGCGGCCGCCCCGAGACCCGGTGCACTACCTCGCCCAGGGTGATAAAGTTGACGTCGCTGTAATGGAAATCGGTGCCCGGCGGCCGGATGGGCCGATCGGCGGCAATGACCGCCAGCGCCCCTTCATAACCCGACCAGTGGTAGTGGGAATTCACTTCGGCCCGCAAACCGGAGGTGTGGGTCAGGAGTTGCCGGATGGTGATGCAGCCCTTGCCGTTGGCGGCGAATTCCGGCCAATACCTGGCCACCGGGTCATCGAGACGCAGGCGGCGGGCATCGGCCAACTGCATGACGGCCGTGGTGGTGGCCACCACCTTGGTTAGAGAGGCGATATCGAAGATAGTGTCCGGGGTCATGGGCAGGGGCCGCGGCTCCAGGGCGCGCAGGCCGAAGGCACGGCGGTAGACGATCCGGCCCTGGTGGCCCACCAGGACCACGGCCCCGGGGAGATGCCCGGCGGCGATCTCTTGATTGACCGCGGGTTCGATGCCGGCGAAGCGGCGGTCGTTCACCTCGGGGGCCACGGGGGCCGGGGCGGGCGGCGGCGCCGGGGACGCCAGCGGCGGCGGCGCCTTCCCGGCGGTGGGTGGCGGCACCGAAGCGCATCCGGCCAGCCAGGCGAGGCCGGCGGCCACGGCGATAACGGTAATCAAGGAGGTGGCAGATTTACCGGAAGACATCGCGCCTATTTTTACATGGTCTTTATCGAGTTTTGATTATACCCTAGTTCATGGCTTTTGAACCAATTCCCTTGAAAAAACTTAAGATGTCAAGTTTCGCACCAAGTATTAATGGGAGCGGAAAAGAGATTGAATTCCCCCTCACCCGGTGTCGTCCCCCATTGGGGGAGAGGGGATAAAGAGCCAACGCTTGAAATGCTCCCTCTCCCCCCGGCGGAGGGTGAGGGGGGGCGACAAGAAACGTTACCATATTTAAGAAATCAAGCACTTAGTATCCGAGAGACCAAACCTTGCCCCAGCTTCGAGCCGCAGCCGCGCAATTTGCCCCGCCGGGGCGAATTCTCCAGGTGCAGACCTATGGCCAAGGCAACGTCCATGACACCTTCCTGGTGACGGTGCGCGGCGCCCACCCCAGGGACCCGGAGGCGGCCGGCGAACTGCATTTGATCCTGCAGCGCCTCAACACCCGGGTGTTTCGCCGGCCGGAGCCGGTCATGGCAAACCTGCGCACCTGCACCGGGCACCAGCGCCGGCGGCTGGCAGAGGTCTCCCCGGGCCCGGGCCGCCGCTGGGAGGTGCCCCGGGTGCTGTTGACCCGAGATGGCGCCGACCACTGGCTCGACCCCGAGGGCTCCTTCTGGAGGGCCCTCAGCTTTATCGAAAACGCCCAATCCCTGGAGGTCATCCAGGATCTGGAGCACGCCCGGGAGGTGGGTTACGCCCTGGGGCTGTTCCATGCGCTCCTGAGCGATCTGGACCCAGCCAGCCTGGCCGACACCCTGCCGGGGTTTCACGAGACCCCCGGCTACCTGCGGCACTTTGACGAGGTGTTAACCAGGCAGGGGGCCGGCCAATCCCCCGAGGTGGCTTCCGGCCTGCGGTCCATTGGCCAGCGCCGGGGCTGGGCCGGGGTCCTGGAGGCGGCCAGGGCGCAGGGAAGGCTCAAGCTCCGCCCGATCCACGGCGATCCCAAGGTCAACAACGTCATGGTGGACTGGGCCAGCGGACAGGCCGTCGGCCTGGTGGACCTGGACACCGTCAAGCCCGGCCTGGTCCATTATGACATCGGCGACTGCCTGCGCTCGGGCTGCAATCCCCTGGGAGAGGAGATCGAGTCATGGGAAACGGTGCGCTTCGAGCCCGAACTCTGCCGGGCCATCCTGATGGGCTATCTCTCCCGGGCCGGCGGTTTTCTCACCGGGAACGACTATGAATATCTGTACGACGCCATCCGCCTCATCGCCTTCGAGCTGGGACTGCGATTCTTCACCGACTACTTGGAGGGCAATGTCTATTTCAAGGTCCGGGACCGGGAACAGAATCTGCTCAGGGCCCTGGTCCAATTCAAGTTGACGGAGAGTGTCGAATCCCAGGAAAAGACCATCCGGGCCATTATTCGAGACCTGCGGTGATCCTTGCCAACGACCTCACTGAAAGAGGAGGAGGACTTATCCAGGTTGAACTGAGATAGAAAGATCCAGAACCATTCCTGGCGGCGGTGGCCGCCTCTAGATAGTTCCACCACCCATCGCGGCGCGGCTGCCCTGGCCTGGGACGTTGGCTAACGCGTGCCGGCCTTTTGAAACTCCTCAAAACAAGACCAAAATGGCGCCGATTGCGTGGCATCCATGCTTTGGCAGAGCTTCTTATCGCCTACCAGGGAAGCAAACTTTTGATACGCGGCCTCGTCTCCGAAGTATAGGGCTTGGGAGGACTCATCCTTACAAACATAATATTTTTTGCCATCCATCCTGTAGCTAATAAATTGCCCCTTGGGGATGGCATCCATTAACGCCTGTCTTTTGGGTGTTGTGTCATTTACTTCCAACTGCGCGAATCCCGCCTCCCTCAGGAGATATTCGTTAATGACCCGATCTTGGGTGGTCTCCAAACCGGCGCAGCCGCAAAGGGGGAAGGCGAACAGGACTAACAGGATTGCGGCGATAAATCTCTCTTTATTCCAGAACATCATCGACTCCTCCATTTATTAGGAAGCAACAGTCAGGTCGCCTGCGGCGACCCCTTTGCCTCAAGGGATCTTTAATAACCTCAAAATGCATCTAGAGACCCGCCTTGTCAATAAAATACGCGGGCAAAGGGTCAAGATGGCGGATGCAGGGCTTGGATTTTTTTTCTCCGGCCTTATCATCAAGACAGGCAAGCACCTCTACAAGGGAGGAGATTCCATGAGTCGCGAGCTTTATGACAGCGTCGTCATCGGCGGCGGCCCAGCCGGGGCGGCGGCGGCCATCTATGCCGCCCGCAAGAAGCTGAAGACCCTGGTGATCACCGAAGAGTTCGGCGGCCAATCCCTGGTTTCCAGTAATATTGAAAATTGGGTCGGGGAAATCTCCATAACCGGTGAGGAGTTGGCCGAAAAGCTGGAGAGACACGTCCGGGCCCAAAGGGAGGTGGAGATCAAAATCCCGGAAAGGGTCACCACGGTTCTGGAAGTGCCGGATTGCACCTATGAGGTGCGGACGGATAGAGGCGGCCGCTATCGGTCCAAGACCGTGATTGTCGCCTCCGGCGGCCGGCGCCGGCGTCTCCAGGTTCCCGGAGAGGACCGCTTTGAGGGAAGGGGGGTAGCCTATTGTTCCACCTGCGATGCCCCATTTTTCCAAGATCTGGAGGTTGCCGTGGTGGGGGGCGGCAATACCGCCCTGGAATCGGTGATCGATTTAATTCCCTATGCCGCTAAGATCCATCTTCTTGTTCGCGGCGACCAACTGAAAGGCGACCCGGTCATCCAGGAGAAGATCATGGCCTCCCCCAAATTGAACCTGCTCAAAAACATCGAGATCCGGGAAATCCTGGGGGATCGGGCCGTCAGCGGTCTGGGCTACCAGGATCAGAAGGACGGGGCGGTGAAGGAGTTGCCGGTACAGGGGGTCTTGGTGGCCATCGGTTCGGTACCCAACTCGGATTTTATCAAGACCCTGGTGGACACCAACCAGGCCGGGGAAATCCTGGTGGATCACCGCACCGGCCAGACTTCCAAGTGGGGGATCTTCGCGGCGGGCGACGTGACCAACGATCCCTTTAAACAGAATAACCTCTCGGCAGGGGACGCCGTCAAGGCGGCCCTCTCCGCCTACAGCTACGTCCTCGACATTCAAAAATACAGCCCCTGCGCGGAAAGTGAGGATTGAGCCGCAGGCCTTCCGGATTTAAATCTTGAAGAAGAGGCGCTTACGGTAAAATATCCCCATCAGCATGGTCCAGAAGCTCAGGTAGATCAAGGCCCAGAAGAGCGACGGCCAGATGGGGTCCGATAACCACGTCAGACCGGCGCCTCCCCAATCTTCTCCGAAGAGCGTCTTCATGATCAGGGCGCTGAGGTGGGTGTGCTCCATCGGGGTGCCGAGGTAGAGGACGCCCAGGGCCAGGGCCCCCAGTTGGGCCCCGCAATAGGCCACCAATGGGTTCATTCCCAGCCAGACGAAGGGCTGCATTAAAAGCGTCCGCCACTGCCGTACATCCGCCAGCCAATACCAAAAGCCCAGAAAGATTAAAGCGAAGCCGGCGGTATAGACCACATAGGAGCTGGTCCACAGGTACTTGTTCAGGGGAAACACCAGCCCCCAGGCGGCGCCCGCGATAATCGCCAGAAAGCCAGCCAGTAAAAGCCCGGTCAACTTCCGGTGCCTTTCCCAATCGCTATGGAGCCAACGGCCGGTGAGGGCTCCCAAGAGTCCGGTGGCGATGGCCGGCAGGGTACCGAGCAGGCCCTCAGGGTCCCAGGTTCGGGTGTACCTCCACAGGTGCGCTTCCCCGGAAACGGCGCGGTCGATGGCGGCGCCCAGGTCTTCCCCGGGCTGCATGGCAAAGCCCGGGAGACTCATTAACCCCCAGTATAAGAGGAGCAAGCCCCCGGTCAGCAGCGCCTGCACCCGCCAGCGGGTGTGGATCAAAATAATCGACAGCGGCAGATAAACCAGGGCAATGCGTTGCAGCACCCCCGGAATTCGCAGGTTGGCCAGGGAAAAGAAGTACACCTCGGCGCCGGGAGGCGGGGAGAGAAAGATCCCCCAGATGCTCTTCTGGACCTCGGCGGGTGGGCAGATGACCTGGAATAGCCAGCCGAAGATGAGACCGCTGCCGGTGAGCAACCCCATGAAAAAGAGGACCGCGGTACGTACCAGGATATGCCGGTACCGCGCCAGGGATTCCTCGGCGTTGACCCGTTTTTCCAGGGAAAACTCCGAAGAGACGCCGACGATGAAAATGAAAAACGGAAAGATGAGGTCGGCGAAGTTGCAGCCATTCCATTCGGCATGGGTCAGCCGCAGGACGCGGAGGCTGTCGCTCCAATAGGCCAGGTTGTTGACCAGGATCATCGCGGCGATGGTCACCCCGCGAAAGATATCCAAGGATAATAGCCGCTCAGGAACCTGGACCTTCATATCTACTTACCGGAACTGGCGGGCTTTCTGACACCGGGCGCCGGGTCGCCCGACGGCCGCGGCGAAGTTACTGGGCGTTATGCCGCGGGGGCTCGGGAGAGCAGGCTAAGAGAGGGAGAGGGCGGTGGAGAAAGTTCTATTTAATTATATAAGTATCAGCCGGCGTTTGTCCAGGAGGCGGTCAGTCTCTATTCCCCGCCGCCGCTACTGAAACCGCCCTCGGGATAGATGTTGCGGGGGTTCCAAAACATCCAACCGCTGGAGCCGAATTTATCCGCCGCCTCGATCTGAGTCTGAATCCGCTCCTCCCCGAAGTCGCCGCCATGGAAGGCATAGTCGTGAAAGGCCTGCAGCCAGGGGCGGAAGCGCAGGGGCGAAACTCCGGTGCGCTCTTGGGCCCGCTTCAGCGACAGGTAAACGATTTCATAAGGATGCTGGACCGGATTGCGATAGTTGGGAATCCCCGCTTGATAGCCGGAGGGATAGAGCATGGGGCAGACCACGTCCACCGCATTGAGGACATCGCCGACCTGCTGCCCGATGCCGGTATCGTTCAGGTTCCACATGACGTAGCCGAAGATATCGGCGGCCACCATGACGTTGTAAGGGGCCAGGGCCTCATGGGCCGCCTTCAGGAAACCGGTGATGGCCCGGGTACGGTTTGCCAGGGTGTTCGGCTGGGTAAAGGCCACTGCCTTGTTATCGGGGCAGCGGACATAATCGAACTGGATCTCGTCGAAACCCTGCTCCGCGGCGATTTTGGCGATGGCGATGTTGTAATTCCAAACCTCTTTATTGAAGGGATCGGTCCAGCGCAGCTTCTCCCGGTCGCGGAACGCTCCGCCGCCCTTGGTCTTGACGGCCCACTGGGGTCTGGCGGCGGCCAGGGGATCGTCCTTGAAGACCACGATGCGGGCGATGAGATAGAGGCCTTTTTCCTTGAGGCTCGCCAGCATGCCTTTATAATCCTTGAAGAGGATGGTTTTCTGGGCCCCGGCCTCTTCGGCCAGGGGCAGGTCCACCTTGAAGGGGATGAAACCCCGATCGCCCTTGACGTCCAGGACCAGGGCGTTCATCCGGTTCTTCTCAATGGTTTCCAGGGCGGCCTCACGCAGACTCTTGCTGGCGGTGCCATAGACCGTGAGATATAGCGCTTTCACCCTGAGGGGGGTAAGGGGGATCTCCGGGGTGGGGCCGCTCAGCTCCGAGGTGGACATCTCTCGCCGGGCATAACCCGGGGCTCGCAGTTTCAGGGTCTCGCCGCTGCCCTCCAGGCGAAAGCCGCCGTCCGTGCCGGTGTGGAAGACCTCCGCACCCAGGGTGACCAGAGCGCCTTCAACCGGCTCCTTGGTCTGGGCGTTCACCACCTTGCCGATATAGGCGGCCTGGGCCGTGACTGCCGGGAGCACGGCCCCCAGCAGGATTAGCAAGCCGATGGTCAGTCTCTTCATCTTTTCCCTTTGCGCCTGTCCACTCTATTATGCGGAACGAGCCTAATTTTTCTAAAAAGCTGCCATAAGGCAGGTGAGTTACAGACCCTTGCAGGCAACGCGCCATGGCTTCAGGCAGGGGCGGGCACCGTCATTCTATCCCGTTGGCTATCAGCTTTCAGCTAAGGCAAAGGCAAGGCCAAAAGGGCAAAAGGAAACGTCAAATAAACCATTAACCAGGTCTTGCTTTTAGCTGATAGCTGACACCTTCTTTACCGGCCTCACTCCGTTAAAACGCCATGGTCTTATGCGTTCCTTTTCGTTCCGCGGCCCGGCCGCTGACGATGGCGGCAAAACCCTTGACGTCGTCACTGTTTTCCATCAGGTAGCGGGGCTCCTCCATGATTTTCTCGGACTTTGAGGCATTCCGGCGATCGATGCTGAAGGCCGCCACGTACCCGGCCTTCTGGGCCTCCGCTTCCAGATAGTCGTCATAGATGCCGAAGGGCCAGGCCAGCAGGTCTATATTGGTGCCGAGGCGCTTGTCCAAAACCATCTTGGACTTGACGAGTTGCGTCTCGACGAATTTCTGGTATTCGGCTGGCTTGAGCCTCTTCTTTTCCCGCTTGAAATTGGGGTGCCAGAAGGTGTGGCTCTGCACATCGAAGAGGCCGGTCTGCTGCATTTCTTTCACCTGCTCATAGGTCAGGGCATAGGAAGCATTAGACAGGCAAGACGGGTAGAGAAACAGGGTCACGGGAATATTAAACTTCCGGACGATGGGCAGCATCTCGGTATAGACCGACTTGTGGCCGTCATCCGCGGTGATCACTACCGACTTGGGGGCCGGCGCCGGACCCTTGCCCAGGAGATAATTAACCAGGGTCCGCAGCGGAATGACAGTATAGCCGTTATCCTTGAGCCACTGCATCTGCGCTTCGAACACCTTGGTGGTTACGGTCATGCTGTCAGCCCTCGTCGGACCGAACCGGTGATAGACCAGGACCGGCACGCTGACTTCATCAGCCGCCGCCCCGGCCCCGCCGCTGAGGCCCAGGACCAGCAAAATGATGCCAAGCAACGGCAGGATGCGAAGGGTCATTTTCATCATGCAAGACTCCATTAACCTTTAGTCAAGGGAGGCGGTTTGGGTGGTTTGCCGCCGCCAGGCCGATGAGCCTGGCCCGCACTGCTGGGGTGTAGGCTCGGCTATCCTTTCCACTTTGATAACCAGACGTTTCTCTAACAACTGCGGGAGCACGACCTGCACTGGCAAATGCAGGGGCGGGTTGCAAACCCGCCCCGCCGATGACCAGTTGGCTTTAGGCTATTAATATCCGCATATCCTGCCCACAAGTCAACCTCTAATTCCCCGGCGCGGAAAATTAATCTCCACCTCTAATTCTGGATAAACATTTTTTTTGACGGGTATGAAAAAATCATCTAACATGTTCACTAAGGAGCAAGGCTATATAAGCGGTCAATCCTTAATTAATTCCCCACCAACCATCTCCTTGCCGAAACCAGACAGATGAGGTAGACATGCGCATTTCCCGCAGGACTTTTATTAAGGGTTTGGGGAGCGGGCTTACCGCCCTGGGCCTCTCGGACGTCATCTTGTGGCGCCCCGGGTGGGCCGGATTGGTGGCGCCCGCCAAAATCACCACGGCCACCGTCACTACGTCCATCTGTCCCTATTGCGGGGTGGGCTGCGGCCTGGTGGCTTATACCAAGAACGGCAAGCTGGTGGATGTGGAAGGCGATCCGGACCATCCCATCAACCAGGGGACCCTGTGCAGCAAAGGGCAGGCGGTCTTCGAAGTGGTCACCAGTCCCCGTCGCTCCGAGCCACTAAAAACCTGCGTCTGGTCCAGGAGGTCCTGGGACACGAGCACCTGGCCACCACCCGGATTCATACCCATACGGGTCAACGAGGAACTGGGGGACGCCATGAAAATTATTAGGAATGGAAGGGGGTAAGTATGTTACGAGATTGATTTGCAGCTATGATGAGCATAACAGCACGCCAAAAGCCGGATGCCGAAGTGCGGAGATATAGCAGATATCTGCATTCTTTAAGTATCCTTAGTAATTTCCCATATGGATAAGACCCCGTAAAGTTGATCCATGTTGTTGCTGCTTTTATATTACTATGAAGTGGTTTGTGAGCATTCATGTTGCATAAACAACCCATGGAAAACTTTCATGTATAATGAATTTTGGATATACATAATTTATTATTATTGACCCATAAGTATTTTTGTGCCTTACATATTTAGTAGTCATGCGATTTTGGCGATTGGCCCAAAAGCGTTCAACTATTGATTTAGGAGGGGATGCCTAATGAAAAAGATTGGAGTTTTAGCAGTAGCGCTGGCGACGGCCTTCTTGCTCGGGGGAGCGGCAAGCGCCGAGATGTACATGGAAGGTTACCTGGGCGGAACGGCGGCAGCTCATATGGGTCAAGCTTTTACCGAACAGGGCTACTATGGAGGGTTTGCTGGCACCATAGCCAACCACTTGCAATTTCCTGGAATATCCGATGCGACCGTGCTGGGCGGCCTAAAGCTCGGCACCTGGTTCGTCAAAGAGGGCTTCGCCGGGTATAGCGGCTATCCCGACTGGATGAAGTATTTCGGGTTCTATACCGATTTCAGCTACCAGAAGTTGGACCTGCGCGGCCAGGACCTCAGCGGCACAAACAAATGGGGTGGCTCCTCGACGGGTGCTTATCTCAATGCCGGGGAATTTACTAGCGAAGGCTCAATAGCCACCTGGGCCTTCATGTTCGCCGGCCGCTACGGCTTCTATCCGGATTCGGAAGTGCCCTTCGGCCGCCTCCAGCCCTATGTGGCGGTGGGCCCGGCCATCATGTTCTCCTCCATGGATCCGAAGATCACCACCCGAGGTGTGGTTGGAAGTTTTGCCGGTTATCCATATGCGCAAATAAGCCCTGGCGCCCAGGCGTCTACCAACATCGCCCTGGCGGTGGATGCCGGCATTCGTATCATGGCCCTGAAAAATGTCTCCTTTGACATCTCCTTCAAGTACCGCTATGCTCAGCCCAGTTATACCTTTTCGGGGTTTGACACTAATATTTCCGGCTCGGAAACCTTCAAGCTTAACCCGGTCTACCAACTGTTCAGCGGCCAGGTGGGGGTGGCCTACCACTTCTAAACTCACTTGCAATACCAGAGGTGGCCTGCGGGCCGCCTTTTTTTGTTGTGCTTTTAGAATCCTTGGTGAACATTACGAGTCGAGTAGCGTGGGGGAATCTCACCCCCACGCCCTCACAGATACGGACGTGAACCTCTCGGCTCATCCGGCTCCTATCGACCAGCCGCAATTACCTGGCCTTGCCTTACCCAATGGCTCCTCC